>SDBT01017706.1_pt1 | contig 11239 bp, 18 predicted proteins | sample 2277101 | NCBI WGS metagenome assembly SDBT01 (sample SAMN10404973, study PRJNA504765) | marine sediment metagenome | isolation source: marine sediment core GS10_PC15, 103 cmbsf | place: Arctic Ocean: Southern Knipovich Ridge | collected 2010 | reverse complement strand
CAGTCTGACCGCTGTCGATCTGTCCCCGGCCCAGCTTGAACGGGGATCGTGACGGGCCCGCGAACCCAGACCGTAGCGACAACGGCACGAAGAACTCATCCACCACGGTCACCCGTGAGAATTTGCATCGTAGCCGAGACGCCAGAGCCTCCGTTGCGATCGAAATCGCTGACTGCATGGCCTTGTTGACATCGGTGATGTCATCAAAACCTAGCGCCTCACGGAGGTCTGCTACGGACATGAGAAGCGGCATCGATCAGACCTCGATTCCGTCTGCCTTCTGCCCGTACTGCTTGGTGATGCCCATGGACTCCCTGGACATGTCGTTCGGGTTGGCCTGGCTCTGCTCGGCCGCCGCAACACCCTCTTCGGAGAGGGCCTCGGGCTCCGGCACGGGAGTGGGCTCGACCGGCTCAGGCTCTTCTGCCCGTACGTCCTCGAACTTCCCGGTCCCCACCAGATGGTTTCGCAGCTCGCGTGTTACGGCGTGCTCGATGGCCTCTCTTGTGTGGGGGTTGGTGCGCTCGTACAACGTACCACGGTAGTGGTAGCGGTTGAGCGTCTTCAGTCTGATCGCAAATCTCGGATCGTCCATGGCGTCATGCCTCCCCAGTACTCCGAGCGTCATGCCCGGCAGTAGTGCTCAATGAATCGTAGCAGAAACGAAAGGGCCGACCATCCGCTAAGACGATCGGCCCCTTACTCAACCGTGCGTGGGAACACCGGGTTAACCGATGTTGTTGTAGGCCACAGCCGCTTCCGTCTCCTCGACCTGCACAGCGACGCGCGCCGTCAGAACGATGATCAGGGTACGAGTCGTGATCTCCTTGTCCCACTCCAGATGCATAGCCCGCTGCACGCCCCAGAGGAGGTTGAGCGGGTTGGTGAAGAGGCCCTTGGCGGCAGGCATGAGGCTCACCGCGCGAACCGGAACACCGAAGGCGAAGACCTCGGGCAGGCCCTGCAGAGCGCCGTCTCCAACGGCCGTCGCACGATTCGCGACGGTGTCGCGGTACTCGGTCTCGTTGTTGTGCGAAACGTAATTCCGCATGGCGTTCCGCTGACGCAGGTACTGGTCGGGCAGCGTCTTGATGCCGTCCTTGAAGATCTCCTTCGAGATCGTCGCACCCTCGGCGTCGGCAATGTTGCCGCCGTCTTCGATGACCTTGATGTAGCCATCAACCAAGGCCAGGAGGCCAGTGGAGAGGCCAGTGTCACCGTTCAGCGCCATGTCTTCGAGATCGAGAGCCGCACGCTCGGCCATGAGCGTGAGGATCGTGTCCACGAATCCGCCACCAGCCGACGGGTTACCGCCCTCCTGATGGGTGCCGATGTTGCCGCGCTCGATGTTGTCCTCGATCACGTCGTACGGAATCCGTACCTCGGCCATGACTTCGACAGTGTTGAGCTGGATCTGCGAAGTGGTCGGGCTGGAACGATCGCCAGACGCCAGGGCGATGGTCGCCTTGCCGTCCTGACCCTGTGCCCCGCCGGACGTCGGGCCCGGCTTCATGATCGCCGAAGCGAACTGGATCTTGTTGATGTTCCGCTGCGGAGCAGACATCTCGACCGTGCGGGCTTCACGAAGAATCGTGGGCTCCTTGATGAGCTTCCGGATGAACTTGTTGGCCTGCTCCGGGTTGAGAAGACCCTTGTTCGTCAGGTCTTCGAGAGCCATGTCGGCCTTTTGAATGATGTCGGCGTTGGTCGCCATGAGTCACACCCCCCAGGTGTCTTGACGAGCTAAGCTCGCCGTTCGGTTGCCGTCTGTCTAGCTGGCTTGGAGACGCTCCCAACCCGTATCGATGAGATCGGGATCGCGATCGACTCCATTGCTCTTTCGCACGCCGTCCGGGTCGCCCTGCGAGTCCGCGCTAACGGTCCCGTTGACGGCCTCATCGGCCTTTTTCGCGGCCACTTCTGCCGCATCGACGCGCTCATTGAGCGTGCCCACCTGCCCGACGACTCCCTCGACGGCCTCGGAGGTCTTCTTGACGTCCGCTGCCAGAGCACTGAGCGTGTCAGTGATCTGCTTCAGGGCCTGTGCAGTGTCGCTCTCGGAGTCGGGGGCCTTCCCCTCATCCGCGTTGCCATCCTGGCTCTTCGCCGTGCCTTCCGGCTCGGATCCTTCTGCGGCGGCCTTGGGCTTTTCACCCTCGCCGCCTTCATCGTCCGCGCCGTCTTCCTTACGGAGACTGGAGCTGGAGCCGCTGACTGCCGGGTTCACGGCGACTTCCTCGCCTCCCTCAGTCTGCGTTTCATCCACGCGCTCGATGCTCGGAGCACCAACGCTGGTCTCGGGGCCGATGTTGATCGTGACGTTGAACTCCTTCACACCCTTCTCGACCGCTTCCTTCGTGGACGCCCAACGGGGGTCCAGCTTGAAGGCCGACTCGGGCAGTGCCGAAGTCAGGTCGGAGATGTGAGAGCGGAATTCCTTGATAGCGGTGTCGATCGTGCCGGATGCATTGCCCGGGTCCTCTGCCTCGAACAGAGCGTTGAACACGGTCTCACGAAGCACGGTCAGCGCCATGTCGAAGCCGGGAAGGAAGCCATTCTTGTCGAGGTTCTCGCTGAAGCTGGTCGAATCACCGAAGGGCTCGAATCGCTTCAGTCGCACAACCGCCGCAAGCTCGGGAGTGAACTGGATCGTGGCGTTGCCTTCCGCAGTCAGATCGCCCTCTTCCTGAAGGAATGCGAATGCGCCGTCGATCTCCTGCAAGTTGTCGGTAGAAAAACCACGCTCTTCTACGCGGGCTCGAACGTCTTCGTCGTTCTTCGTGACGACAACAGCGAGGACAGCCGCAGTGGGCTCCTCGATCTTGAACATCTTGCGGAAGTTCAGCATGGAATTTCCCTCCCCAGGGTTCTTTCCGTCTTCGTCCTTGACGATGCGGAACGGTAGCATGTTAGCGCCTCGCGGCACCAATGACACATGGGTAGCCTCGGCGTCGTGCATCTCGCGGGCTTTGATTCGTACCTTCACGTCAACCTTACCTTAGAAGCTCCCGTCGTTCCCTGAAGCTCCCGCACGGTTCTGCCCGTCTACGACGGCCCCACGTCCCAAATCCTCAAGGAAACTGAATCGGTGAACGTGTCCCGTCGGTTCGTTCCGAGGCGGCTCAGTGACAGTGGCGGCGCGGATCTGATGAGTATGCCCGGCCGTCGTGTTCGTCTCACCCCCCAGCAAGTCGCCGACGTCACTGAATCGTAGGGTGTAAGTGTGCGTGTGTCCAGGCTCGCCCTCTAGCGCGCCCGTCGGCGTGTCGGTGACACCACGTAGCACACCGTCGTCGGGGATATCGATTTCGAGAATCTTTTCACGCACGCGCACGTTGGCCTGCATCGAGAAGCCGTTGATCTTGCCATCCTTCACCGCCTGCCACAGCTCATCGTCCAACACGTGAACCGCAACAACCCAGGCGTCTTCAAGAAAGTCGGGATCGTCTTTGCGAGCAATGAACGACTCAACCACGAAACAATCGCGCGTGCAATCGTTGTCGTGAGACACGTCCACTTGATCAGTCAGTGCGTCCGCCAGGAAGTTGTGGGCCATGACGCGGATCGTTTCCGCCGTCATGAAGTCCCCCTGCGTGTCCGGTGTGGTAGGAGCGTAGACTTCGGAATAGACAAGCCGCAGTTCTTCGTTCGTCTTCTTGACTTGGCACCGCGGGTACTCGACGGTCTTGTAAATTGGCACGATCGAGTTGTCGGGTACGAGCACCTTCATCAGCTCGAATGTTGACAGAGAGCTGATGAACGCTTCCGCTGCTTTCTGTAGCTCGGGGCTGGGGTCCTCGTCCACGGCGACCATGGCGGCCCCTACGCCAGCGGCGCGGGCACGACCGTCGGGTCCGGTGAAGCAGTGTCCTGCGTCTTCCCAACGGAACCCCTTAGCGTCGGCTTCCGCGAGCGACAGACATTCTTGGACGGACATGGTTCCCCCAGATGCACACGTGTGCGGCCGAGGCTAGCACGAATTACGCACCTCGGACCACCCCTTGCCCTCGTAGTAGTGGCGGTACATGCGACCGAACACCAACCAGTACTCGTCGTCGTGACAAGACTCACGGTGGTTGTTCTGCCCTTCGAGTCCCCAGCTCACCGCGTGAGCCCACTCGTGGATGAGAGTGTCGGTGGTCTCCGACAGGGTGCGGCAGCGACGCTTGGAGAGCAGGATCCTGAACATCTTCCCGATGCGGTCGCAGTAGCCATAGATACCCATCGCCTTTTCGTGGGCACTGAGCTGATGCTTGTCACTCGGATCATGCGCGAGCTTGGCGATCCAGCGAACCTCGACGGGGTAGGCCGTGGGGTAGTGCGTTCTGAGCCACGCCGTCACCGCACCGACCCTCTGCATCCGTGTCTGGATCATCCCCGCCTCCCCAGTGCGGGAAGGTACCTGGGAGTCGGGCGAACCGTCGATGCTGACCTACGTCAACTAAACTGGCTCAACTGGACGAAGTTAGGAATCGCGCGCCCTGTCGAGCGCTTCGTTCCACTGGTCCGTAGTCGGCTCCTTCGCGCGCTCCGACACATGGTCATCGTTGCAGGGATTACACAAACCCTGCTGGCGCGAGGCGCGCTTGCAACCGGGCGTGGTGCATTCCGGTCCTTGTCCAAACTTCGTCGGCCTGTCCGGGTTGCCACCGGGAATGCCGGGCTCATCGACTACTTTCGTCATACCAGTCTCCCATGGAAGCTACCCTCGCTCATCAGGTTGATGAGCTGGCGCTTCCCGTTCGGCGAAATGATGCAGTGGGTCACCAACCAACCACTCGGGCTGCCCAGAGCATAGGCCATGAATGGCGCCGAAACTCCTACTTGGTAGCACCCGCGGCAGATGCCCGGCGAGTGTCCGTGACCGATGATCGTACACGGCCCAATATCGGCAAGGTTACGTCGGCTGCCGCGCGAACCGTTCGGGCCATTGTCCCCGTGCAGCGAGACCAAGATGTCCTTGATCGTGATCGGGTCGTCGCGCCCCGCAAAGATCGTGTTGGAGCCCAGACGCGGCGCTGCCCACAGCGCAAACGCATCCGGTTCCAACACCCCTCCCTGACCCATCTCAACATTCGCCAGGACGAGCGCGCTCAGTTCATGGTAGATCTGGGCGTTCCACGGCTCCCTGCGAATGTCCACCTCGGCGAGCCAGCGCAGCAAATGGTCATGATGGTTTGAAGCGACGATCACGTTCCGCGTATTGGGCGGGGTGGTGTGGTCGATGTGTTCGCACGTGATTTCAAGTTCGTCTTGTATGCGGTGCAGGCCCCACTCCTGCTTCGCCCACTGGAGCACAGCGTTACTACGGTGGTGATGGCTGATGGCGTAGGAGTCCAGCACGTCGTGCCGCACAATGACCTTCGGGCGCAACAGCTCGCACATACCGCCCTCGCCGTACGTGCCGCGCTTCACCTCGTCGCTCATCCAGATGGCGTGTTCGTCTCCAGTGACAAGCCCCTCCACCCGGTGCTCGCCTGTCCATCCCTTCGTGGTGAAGTGCCGGTCAAGATCGAAGAAGCTTCCATTCTCCCGAGCGCACACGTGGCGCATGTGGAAGTACTTATCCTTCTTCTCCACGATGATCGCGCCTAGGGTGTGGTGGAACTCAGCCTTGATGCCCGCCTTCGTCTTGCTGTAATTCTTACGCGACACCGACCCGGTGGTGTGCATGACAGCGGGCAGATCGTCCTTCGGTGTGGGCACCGTCTGCGACGCCACCTGTGCGTGTCCAAAGATGGTGGACATGCCTTGGGTCAGCGGAGCGAAGCCCGTGAGCGGGTTGACTGCAGTGGCCTGGATACGAGCATGGGCCATCAGCTTCAGCCGCTTATGGATCTGCACCTCACTCTCAACGTAGTGACCGTTGCACTCGTCAGGCCACTTCAGATCAGCGTCACGTCGATCACGCTGGGAGGTGGGGTTCCGGTAACGAGATGGAATAACCAACAGCTCGGATTCGTTGACGTCTGCGTACCGCTTCAGTGTCTCCCAAAACGGCTTGTGTACCGGGGTGTCGTTCTGGGCACACGTGATGACGAAGCGTTCAGCCTTCGCCGCCTCACGCTTCTCCGTGGTAGACCACTCGAACTTCTCCTCCTCGGCCTTCTTGGCTAGAAAGGCTTCGAGAGCCCGTTGCTTGGCCTCGCGGTCCCTTTTGGTGACCGCCTTAGCCACGCGAGAGACCCCGCAAGCAGCGCCTCACGTGATTGAACAGCGCGGTCTCCTTGTAGACGTAACCGTACGCCTCAACTAGGAACCGATAGAAGGCCGCAAAGGACTGGCTGGTTTTGCCGGAGTCCTGGGCGGCCAAGAACACCTCAATGGCCTTGACGATCTCGGGATCGCCCGCACACGTTTCGCATTTACGCGAAGGTTCTCTGGGTGTCTTCAAGAACTTTTCGAGTGCGGCCTTCTTCCTTTTCGCATCCGCCAAATCCACCTCCCGTACCGTAGCTCCCCTGGTGGTACGAAAGGATTGCGCAACGCGAAGGCGTTTGCAAGGACTATGCTGAGCGTCAATCTATGTCGTTTCGCGGAAGGTCCACCACTACACTGTTCAGTGTATAGCTACCTGTTATGTCGAAACACCGCTCGACCATGTGGTGCTTCAGTTTCGAGAGCTTTCTCGGGAACAGACCTGTCACCCTCCGGGTCGGATCGATGACCATCAACCCCGCTTCCATCACAAGTATCACCGGCACCATGTCGCCGCCCTTCAAGGGTTCTGCGATACCTATCATCATCCGCACCTCCGCAGGCAACAGGCTATCAAGCAGCCACAGGGCCAGCATACACGCGCCGAACGGAGACAGGCGGTCGCTCTGCATCGTACGCTCGAACGTGAGCCAATCTTCGTCAACTCTTCCGCGCTTCCGAAACAGTTGGGCCACGTGCAGATGCACACGTATGCACACGCGCGTCGTGGCCTTGTGCAGGAACACCGCGGAGTCGTGCCAGAGGATCGAATTGGAGGGATCGTTCCATCCCTCCTTGCCGTCCTCTCCACTCGTTTGCCGTGTGATCCAGTCACGAATACGCGCCTCCCACCTGTCGATGGAAGTGTTCGGGACTACGCGCCAGGACTCAGTCACGCGGGTAGATCGGCTCCCCGAGGATGTCGGTCTCCTCCCCCTTAGCACCGAACACAATGAGATCCGGTGGTGCCCACCCTGCGCTCATGCGCGACACACAGGAGATCTCGGCCTCGATCTGTCGCGTATCAACCTCGACTGGCGTCTCATCCCACTGCCTAGCCAGCTTCTTCAGCCTGCGGCGGATCCGTATGCGGCTGAATGGTCTTCGAAAGGTGTTCCAAAGCACGTACTTTCTCCTTTCCTCTCGCGAGGCGTCCCAAATAAGCCCGCTGAATTTGTCGGCGCTGTCGCCGGATGATCCTATTCTGAAGGGCGTCTACTATCCGACGGGCCTTGCGGTTGGCGTCCTTCGCGCAATCCGCACGAGCTTGAAAGTACATTGCCTCTAGGGCCGCTTGTCCATCGGCGCGATACTGCGAGGGCCTGCCAGTCTTCAGGAGAGACCCCCGACTGCTCAGATTCCCCACCACCTGTCTCGCGTTGTTCTTCCTCATCGTCGGAGCCCCATAGCCATGGCACTCCAAAGTCGCTGCCACCATGTTCTGCCAGCACGCTGTGCCTTGCGCAGCGCTCTGCGCTCAGCCTTGATCTTCTTGTTGATCTCCTTGACCTCTTCCCTGATCTCGTAGTCTCGTGTTCCCTTCTTCATCACGCCTCCTTCGCCTTCGCCCACGGCGAATCACATTCTACCTCGACTCCCATCCAACGCAGCTCCTGTGTCAGTCGTAGAGCAAACGTCACACTACGGTGGCGGCCACCGTGACACACGAAGATGACAGTGCAGTCCTGTCCTTCGCGGATGAACTCGCACACCTTTTGCTTGTATCGCGCATACCGCTCATTGGCGCGCGGGCAGGACCAGACATTCGCTCGTACTTCGGCGTCGTGTCCACTCAGGTACCGCAAGCTCTTGATCCGGTGCGGGTTCTGCAGTCCCGTCAGAACGAACCAGAAGTCGGCCTCAGGAGGAAGCCCATACTTATTACCCCATGCGCAGACTAGAACAGACACCTAGACCACCTCATCTTGCGCTACCTGCAACACCTCATGCTTGCTGCAGGCTACCAGTTGACCGTTCGGCGAGAACACGTGACCCGTGTCCAGGCACCAAGCGCAGGAGAATCCGAGATCCTTCGGAGATATCCTCTCGTTCGTCTCATCATCGACTATCACGTAGTCATCGACCTGCGGCGCGAAACCGTCCATCGAAGCGGTACCGGGCATCGAAGCGGTCGTGATGAACTGCTTGTTGAACTGGATCTTGTTTTCGATGGACTCCGTTGCGCTCTGCACGCCGTCGTTCTTCAACGTCTCAACAAAGTCCTTCGCCTCCTTCAGGTGCCAACCGGTGACCGTGCGAACAGCTTTGATCGCGGCAATCCACTTGTCCGCCGCGAGGAGCGGCAGCGCTACCTTGGCGGCCTGCTCAGGAAGGCTGAGCACGGGGACGCCAATGGCCTTGGCGGATTTGGCAATCGCCGCATTCTTCTGCGCCGCAGTGATCATCGGGGTGCCGAGAGCCTTGGCAAGATTCGCCACATCCATCAACGCAGCATCGGATGCCGACCAGAAATCCTTCATCTGCTTTATCTGCTTCTTGTCGTCGGGGCCCAGCCCCTCTAGCATCGTCATGTTCTTCCCCCAAGGCAGTCCGTAGTTGGCGGCGCACACCGGCCCGTAGCCGGCGGCCTTCGACTCGACCGTGGTGATGTCCTTGGAGCAGAAGCAACAGTGGAACGTGGCGAGCCCGTACGCTGTGCCCATCTCCTGGGGGGCCTTCGCGAACTGGCAGACGAACGAGATGATCTCAGACGGGACATTGTTGACCTGGCTGGCATTGTTGTTAGGGATGAAGTTGCCCGCCAGATCGATCCTCCCGTAGAAGGTGTTCTGCCAACCCGTCGCACCGTTGGTGATCATGACTTCGCCAGCGTACTTGGAAGCGTGGCCTGCGAGCCTGAACTGGATCCGCGGGGAATTCTCGCCCTTCTTGAACTTGATCTTCGGGGCCTTCTTGTTTCCCTTAGCGGACGCAACAGCCTTCGCCTTCGTCAGCATGGCAACGAGCGTGGTGCCGACTTGGATCGCGGAAGGAGCACTGACGAGCTTCTGGGCAGGCTCGGCCGGATGGGTGATCGGCTTGACCTCGACCTTCCACGTCGGAAGAGGAAGAGCCTCGGGCACCAGCATCACTTTCTCCGCATAGACACGGAGGTAGAACTCCTGCTTGGGGGAGAGCGTCCCCTTCTTGAGGTACGAGTGCCAGAGGCTCTTCACGAAACCCTGGTTCTTGGGGTGCAGCGTCTCAATCGCGCCGTGAACTTGAAACACCGCCACGGCAGCTTTAAAGCTGATCTGCGGGTCGGGCAGGTGGGCCATCTCGTCTCCTTCTCCTTGAACAGCCACATGTTAGGAGAAGTTTACTCGTACGTCAACCCCTTATTCGTCCAGCCTCTCGGTGAGGGCCTTGGCCTCATCGGACAGCCCCAGATACACCTTCTCGGCCGTGTCGAACCACTCCAACTTGGCGAGCTTGCGTACGAATTCAATGATGTCCTCGTGGACCGGCGTCACGCCGACCCTGGTCTGCTGCAGGACACCGATCAGTTCTTCCACCTCCTCCGGGTCCAGGGGCTGGAAGACATTGCCCTCAGAGGCCGTGTAGACGAGCGCGGGGCTCGGCTCGGTGGTGCGCGCCCACATGCTCAGGGCGGCCCGAACGGTGGCGGCCTCACGCTGTGTCAGGGTCCTCATCGAAGCTAAGCGTGCCCAGATCCGGGCTCTTCCTCACCACGCACGTCACGCAAGAAATGGGCTGCGGCCCTTTTCTCCTTCTCGACCTGCTCAACCTGCTTCTTGGGCGGCGTTCCTCCTTGGGGCAGATCGGGGCTCTCCGGTCCCGGGAGATTCGCGGTCACCAGCCACTTCTCCATCGTCTCGCCTGCGCGCACGCGATCGAGGAACGGGGTCAAGAACTCCTTGTAGTCGATCTCCATCGCGACCGACGCGAGGTCCAACACCCGCGCGGCCTCGATCGGCTCGCAGTCAAGTAGGTGCATGCAGTCTTCGACGCTCAGGAACCAGATCGGCTTGACGCCCTGCCCGGCGAGAACCGAGAGCGCGTGCTTCACCATGGCCTTGCGACGCATGACCGCTTCCTTGATCTCATCCGCGGTGACTGCGGGACGCTGACCGCCTCCGCCATTCGGCTTCGTGTCGCTCATAGTCGTTGCTTCACTCCCTGCTCACCCTCAATCCGCAGCTCTTCCTCGGTAACCTCTTTACCGAGTCGAACCGACTCCAACGGGGCGAACGAAAGTTCTCCATACGAGGAGAACGGCCAGAGCAGGAACTCGCCACGCCAGTGCAGAATGTCCGTGACCTTGTCACAGGTTCCGGCTTCCGTGTGCTCGTCCCCGCTGTAGTACCCGGCGATGCTCACTTCAAGATCGCCATGCTTTTCGATTGCGAGCTGCAAGAACTCAATCAGGTCGGATGCTCTCATGTTGAACCCCCACCCACCGCAGGCGGAACTCCGAGTTGATCACCGTCCAGCTTGTATTCCGTGTGCTCGTGCTCAGTCCCTTCGCGACACAGGTCGCAGATCGGCATGATGGCTAGGCACGGAGCACGGCAGAGGAACGCTTTGCATCCGCGACAGTACAGGTAGACCCCGTCATCGTTCGCAAATGCATCGACGCCCCCCCACGGCTTCTTGTCATCGTGGCACCTTCGGCACACGAGCACGGTAGCAGCAAGCTTGTTCACTTCGGCTTCTCCATTGCCGCAGCTTCAGCCGCCATCTGTTCGATAGACTTGAGCGGGTGGTAGATGTCACCCGTCAACTCAGCAATCTTGGTACGCCAGCACACTCCGCACATCCCGAAGGGCCCGTGTTCATCGTGCTGGTGGTTCACGGTCGCCTCCCTTTTCGTGCCCTGGCGCCCAGCCAGTTGAATGTATTCCCCATCCGAAAGGTCGTGAGTGCGGCGGGTCCGCTTCCGGTGCCCCCTCCATTCAACGATCGCAAACGCAACGAACGGTATCAGAAAAGGGGAAAGGACCACCAAGATGCCCAGCCAATACGCATTTTCCGACATGAACTCCATCATCCACCGACATTAGAGCACCCTGCCCCGTAC
>SDBT01017705.1_pt1 | contig 11239 bp, 10 predicted proteins | sample 2277101 | NCBI WGS metagenome assembly SDBT01 (sample SAMN10404973, study PRJNA504765) | marine sediment metagenome | isolation source: marine sediment core GS10_PC15, 103 cmbsf | place: Arctic Ocean: Southern Knipovich Ridge | collected 2010 | reverse complement strand
TGAATTAGCTGAGGCGATGCAATTGTCTTTACAGCAACTGGATGTTAACAATAATTCTGTAAAAGAGGAAAAAAAAGAAGAGACTAAAGCACAAGCTCTCAAACCAGATAATCTAGCAACATTAAATCAGCAAGATGAAGAGTTTAAAAAATCTTTGGCAGCAGATATGAAGAATGCAATAAAGGATATTGGACCTAAGCTTGAAAAGCTTGAGATACAAATTGAGGAATTAGAAGAAAAAGTGCTTAAACATTTAAATGCCTCTATAGCAAATAATAAAATTCTGATTGAAAATAATGAAAAAAATATAAAAGAATTTAACAATATTATTGCTAAAAATCAACAGGATGAAACAAAGAAAAAGTTGGTAGAAAACGCATCTAATAGGATTGATTTATTAAATCAGCGAATCGAGAAAGCTAAGCTAGATATTGCAGCTATTGAAAAGGTTAAAAATGATCCTACATCGCAAGAAGGAAAAGCCGTAGCTCAGTTGGAGCAATTAAAAAAAGAGCAAAATAATCTTGCAAAGCAGAAAGCTGAAGCGGAAGCAAAGATTGATAGCTTGAAAAGCTGATCGTTTTCTGGTTGCTTAAGCGCGACCTAAATATATATCGCCAGGATTTGAAAACTAAGGTTGCTCAAATCCTGGTTTTTTTATTTGGCTCAAAAGGATATTTCATCAATTGGCTTAATCTATGACAATTGACATTTACCCCCTAAATGCCTTATAGAATTAGATATACGTAGTGATCAATATATATATGGAGAATTATCGTGACAACAAAACGCACATTCCAACCCAGTGAGTTGGTACGCAAAAGACGTCATGGCTTTCGTTCGCGGATGAAAACGGTCGGTGGGCGTAGACTTATTGCGCGCCGTCGTGCTAAAGGACGCGCGCAACTATCGGCTTAAGTGTTGAATTTTTGTGGCTCTTCCCCGACTCAAGCGTCGCCAGGATTTTGTCCGTATTGCTAGTCAAGGACAGCATTGGGTGACACCAAACTTTATTCTGCAGTGTCATCCCTATCTTGGTTTACAAGGGAACGATGCTGATCAAGGGATACGGGTTGGTTATGTCGCCAGCCGTCGCGTTGGGGGAGCTGTTGAGAGAAATCGAGCAAAACGGCGTTTGCGGGTGATTGTTGAGCAAGTCCTCAAAGAGGTCGGGCTCGTTGGGTTTGATTATGTGCTCGTCGCCAGAAAAGTGATTTTGGCAGCTGATTTTGAGCAGTTGCTGCGAGATTTAAAATGGGCTGTCAAGCGCATCCACACGCGGACATCAAAGTCTGAACGGGCAGAGTCTAAAAGGGCAGAGAGTAAATGATCAGAGCATTGATTCGAGGTTACCAGTTGTGTGTTTCCCCTTTTTTGATGCCTAGTTGTCGTTATCTTCCAACTTGCTCAGATTATGCACTGGAAAGTATCGAGGTTCATGGAGTGTATCGTGGAGGGTGGTTGGGCTTAAAGCGTATCTGTCGTTGTCATCCTTGGAGTAGGTACGGGATTGATCCTGTACCAAAAATTATCAATCAGCAAAATAGAAGACATTATTTATGAATACATCTGAAGACCAAAAGAAGCTCCTTATCTTATTTGCCCTGGTGTTTGCCATTATCTTTGCCTGGCAATATTTTATGGACACCACCCCCCCACCAGTAGCACAGCAAACCACGGTAGAGACTGAGGCGCAACAGGCTGGAGTGATGCAACCATCTGCCTTGGCAGAAATTAAAGCGACTACCTTGATTAAGCCTCGCCAAGCAGTGTTGGAGCAATCTCCGCGTCTCAGCATCAATACGGCTGCCTTGCAAGGGTCAATCAATTTGCAGGGAGCGCTGATCGATGATTTGACCTTGCTTAGATATAACGAGACCACCGATCCAAATAGTTCACATATTGTGCTTTTTGCGCCGGCGCAAACTGAACACCCCTATGGGGCGCAATTTGGCTGGGTATCCGCGGATAAGGGGATGTCGGTTCCAGATGGCCAAACTGTGTGGACAGCGTCTGACAAGACTTTATCGGACAACAACCAAGCCGTTACTTTAAGCTGGGACAATGGGGCTGGGGTCAAGTTTGTGCAAGAGTTCAATGTGGATGACAATTATGTATTTTCCGTGACCCAACGGGTGGTAAATACTTCCAACCAGCCGATTAAGCTACTGCCCTTTGGACGTATTGTGCGCACTGGCACTCCTGTCACTGGGGGGTATATGGTGTTGCATGAAGGCCCTATTGGTTTCATCAATGATGGCTTGGAAGAACTAAGCTATGATGATGTGGCTAAGAAAAAAGAGGTGAGATATAAAAAAGCTCAGGGTGGTTGGATTGGATTCACAGATAAGTACTGGCTCTCTGCCTTTATTCCTGATCAAAAGCAGGATTTTGAATTCTTTTTCCAAGATCATGTTACGGGTACGACCAGCAATTTTATGGCTGGGTATTATGGTCAAATGGTGGAAATAGCACCTGGCGCTAGTATGGAATCGACCAATCATTTGTTCTCAGGCGCAAAAATTCTCGACTTATTGGATCATTACGAAGAAAAATTGGGTGTGAAGCACTTTGATAAGGCAGTCGATTTTGGTTGGTTTTATCTAATTACTAAACCACTTTTTTATATTCTTGACGCCATTTACCACTGGATTGGTAATTTTGGCATTGCCATTTTGTTGTTGACGGTGATGATCAAGCTCTTATTCTTTCCGTTGGCCAATAAATCTTACCGTTCGATGGCCAAGATGAAAAACCTGCAACCAAAAATGGAGAAGCTAAAAGAACGCTACAAGGGTGATAAGATGAAGCTCAACCAAGAGCTTATGGGATTGTATAAAAAGGAAAAAGTTAATCCCATGGCGGGCTGTTTGCCGATGATTATTCAAATCCCGGTATTTTTTGCGCTGTATAAAGTATTGTTCGTCAGCATTGAAATGCGCCAAGCACCGTTTTTTGGTTGGATTCAAGATTTATCAGCACCAGATCCAACGACAGTGTTTAACCTCTTTGGAGTAATTCCTTGGGATCCACCAAGTTTTTTGATGCTTGGTGCCTGGCCATTGATTATGGGTATCACCATGCTGATTCAGCAAAAGCTTAATCCAGCACCGGCTGATCCTATTCAAGCACGTATGTTCTTGCTAATGCCGATTATGTTTACCTACATGCTGGCCCAGTTCCCTGCAGGTTTGGTGATATACTGGGCGTGGAGTAATGTCCTGTCCATCATTCAGCAATGGGTGATGATGCGCACCGTTACCCAACAACAAGCAGCAAAATGAGTTTAGGGCAGTCGGAAGCAGATTTACAAACTAAGGCGCAATGGTTGTTCGCCCAACCTTGTGAATTTATCATTAGCTCAACCAGCGAAGATAATTTGCCACTGCCAAGTCTGCCAGAATTTGCGTTTGCGGGTCGCTCTAATGTTGGCAAATCCAGCTTGCTCAATAAATTGGTTAACCAAAAACAATTAGCACGGACGTCAAAAACTCCGGGACGAACTCAACAAATTAACTTCTTTCGGCTAGCCGATCAGTTGTTGCTGGTTGATTTGCCGGGTTACGGTTATGCGCAAGCATCCCGCCAGAAGATCAATACCTGGACCAAACTGATCCATCGCTATTTGATGGGGAGGGTTCCATTGAAGCGCGTCTTTGTGCTTATCGATGGGCGCCATGGCCTCAAAAAAGCCGATGAAGAAGTGATGGAGCTACTTGATAAGGTGGCGGTACCCTACCAAATTGTTATGACCAAAGCAGATAAAGTCCCAATGGCCGAACAAGAGAAGCGCCTACAAGAGCTCGAAACCCGCCTGAAAAAACATCCCGCAGCTTTCCCAACGGCCCTGGTAACAAGCTCAGTAAAAGGGCAGGGGATGGCAGAGCTACACGAGACAATGGTTGGTTTATTGACCTAAGACCATGCTGTTCTCACTTTTTCCTTTTATCAGAGATTACGATTTATCATTTTTATACCTCTTAAGATTAAGAAAATTGATTTAGCAGAGATGCTTATCTACCATTTTGATATCTCTTAAGATCAAGAAAACCTATTTATCAGAGATGCTAATTTGCCATTTTAGTATCTCTTAAGATCAAGAAAAGCGATTTAGTAGAGATGTAAATAGTTTTGGAAAGGTTCCATATGACGAAATTTATAGGTAGGCAGCGTGAAATGCGCCAGCTCCATGCCTTAAAAAAGGCTCATATGCAAAATGAGTGGGTAACTGCTAATTGAAGATTCCCTAACCTGAATTCCCTAAAAATGTAAATATGTCAGCCGAATTTTGAAATCGACCTTATGATTTGGGAAGTATACTTGACACAGCAACTACTTTTTCAAGCATAACCTACACAACGGCTGTCACCGAAACTATTGACATGCACGGGTATGACAAAATACTTTCCATCATCCTTACTAAAAATTTTTCATGAGATGGCCCTGTTATATATTGATAGAATGTTGACAAATTATTAAGGTTCATGTATTTATTCTTATAGGTCTATTATGAAATGATTACATCTTGGTATAGGTTATTATAATGTATAAATTATTTAGTTCTTTGATAAGCTTTTACACCATCTGTTTTGTCAGTGTCGGATTTTCAGTCACTGCATTCGCTTCTGAAGAGGCTGATCAATTATCAGATTTAGTGGAAAAACACAGTGCAAGTTACGATTTAGCGTTAGAAGGGAAGTACGATGAAGCTAGACGTATAATTGATGATAATCCTCTTAGAGCTATACCATTATTTGAAGGGGAGATTGTTTTATTTACTTTATATTATAGACTTTTTACACTGGGCTTGTGCGATATAGATTCTGCTAAAAAAGAACGAGATAACCCTTTAAGGGCAGCTGAATATTTTAAAAAGGCTATCGATAATCTAGAGTTTTATATAGAAACCGGTGGGAAATATACTTCTCCTGATAAAAAAAATCAAAGTTCTCTTATTCTGTATCGATTCAATGCCTGTCGCCTATTAGGTTGTACATATATAGACTATACTAGGCTAAGTAATTCTAATAACATGGAATTGGATTTAGTACCTTTGTTTAAAAAGGCGATTAGTGCTATGAATATAGCGATAGGAATAGCTTCTGATAACAATTTTGAAGATAATTCTAAAAAAATAGCTCATCTTCAGCATGAAATTATAGGTCAATATTGCTCTCTTGCCCTGTTTTCTAAAGATCAGGAATCCCAAAATTCTTTTCTATCCAAAGCTAGAACGATTAGTGATAGTTATAAAAACAAAAATTATAAATTATATTCAAGCTCAGCAATCGTCATAGAGGATGCATCTCAAATTTTGAAGTCTAGAACTCAACGTGAAATAAATGCAAAAAGCAGGGTTGGGGATAAAATTAAAAAAATAATAAATGAAAAAATTACACAAGAAGAGCTAGATCATGTTGTTAAAAGGAGAGAGTCAGATGTTTTATCTTTTTCTTTTGAGGATGAGTTATACTTAGAAAAGCAAATCAATTTAGAGTTCCAAACTCTTAAGAATTTGTATCTATCTAATACAGAAAAAGGGCGTAAAAAGTTTATAGAGCAATTATTAGCCATAGAAAAAATGATCTGTAACTTTCTTAAAATTACTAAGGAAGATAATGGGCAATTGAGCTATGAACAATTGAAAAGTGTATATAAACGTCTTTCTTCATTATTAGATCTAGATATTTCGGATCCAAAGTTGTCCTCCTATTGTTCAATTTTAATTTTAAGTAATATTGATGAGTCTATCAATAGGTTAGAGGTTTTACGAGATTTGCAAATAGAAAAATATAATATCCCAAATATATCAACAAGAATTTACTTAGCACGTGCTAAAGCCTTACGTGGAGAAAATACAGAATGGATTGAATTAGAACAAGAATTGGCTGAGAAAAAGAGGCAAAAACAAGAAGCAAGAAAAAAGAACAAGTCTGAAAAGTGTATCGCTCAAATTCAGGCAAAACAAAATACAGCAAATAAGGAATCTGCTATCCGAAATAATGAGATAAACCCTCCAGTAGTTAGTAAAAAAGGAAATAATATCAGTAATAAAGCAGAGCTTGATAAACCTTCATATTATGATTCAACGCCCTATAAATCTTCTGCTGAAGAAAAACTTGAGAAGTTAGAGCGCCATGATCGTGCGGAACAAATGCGAAAGGAAGAAGAAACAAAGAAATCAACTGCAAAAACAATCAGTCCAGATAAGGATATTACTATAAACAATAAAGTTGATTCTGAGAAGATTGTGGATGATAGTCTAAAACTATCTCTCCAGGAGCTCTATGACCTAAAAGGTGTTGCGAAAAAAGTAGACCAAGAGATTGAAGATGGCACGTGGAAAATCACACGAGAGCAACTCCAACAGTACTTTGAAGCAATGGGATGTCTCTATAAACCTGGAAATTCTGGTTCACATAACAAGCTTGCATTGCCTAAATCCACGCACGTAGAGCATGATGGACAAATTATTTCTATTTTCATTGATGCTGGTGGCGCTTTAACCCTTCCACCTTGGGAGAAAGGATATATCAAACACTACTTAAAGCCCCAAGTTCTTGCTGCACGGGAAAAGCTTAGAGAATTGGTCCCGAGGTAATTGATCAAGTCCAACAAAAAATTGATCGTTTAAACAAACCAAAGGGTTTTTCCTGTAGGCCCGTGCTAATTCATGTGAATGGAGTGCACGAAGATATTATAGAGAGTCAATTCTTCGCACATATTATTGATTTTGGGCAGTTGCTTAATTAAGCAATTACCAACAATCCATTGTGATTAGATAAATGGTAGACACTCCCCCCTCAACCAATGCTGAATAAATCCCGCCGTTGTCCATAACAAACGAACCCGGAAGTCTAGATTTTTAAATTGCTTCCGGGTAGAATCTTGGTATGAGTATAGAAACTATCATCAAGCTAGACGATTGCACTAATTAACTGTTAAGGCTACCTCTAGAAATCCATTTTCTGGCCAGCTACAGCGTCAGCCCCAATCTCGAATTCTCATGCATGTACTACAGTACACTGCGATTCTCCGGGCATGGCTTCCTCGTATCTGTCACATAAAATGAATTTCTAGAGGCATCCTTATGAAGGAAGGTACAGAGTATGAATAAAACTGTTTTTTTTATAATATTATTTTTGAGTTCATATTCGTTCAGTGTGCAGTCAACTGAGCCACAAGAGGTCAGATTTAACAGCTATCGATTTGGAGATGATGGGGCTAAAATTCAAATCACCACAAACCTAGACTTAGGAAATCCTGAAGACAATCCTGAGAAACGTTCAGTCATAACTGTCACAGAGCAGCAAAAACACTTTGTCTTTATGCCCGGGAGAGCTGATCATTCTCTAAAGTTGCAACATTTTATGAAACGCATAGTCCAAGAAGGTCATACAGCTTGGTGTATTGATCCTTATGGGCAAGGAGGGAGCGATGGGGGTGTCCCATGTGAGTTGTTCGATAGTAATTCGAAGACCCCATGTTGCAAAAGGAAAGGCCATGGGACTTGGTATAATTATACTCAAGTTTATTTAAATGGACTCAAAGAGATTCATACACGTATGCAGGTGGGGACTGAAAGAGGTAATAAAGTTTCTCCAGCTAAACTAATTTTAGTAGCCCATTCCATGTCTGCGTGTGTAGATATGTGGGCTCGTCAATCAGATGAAGATACAAAAAATAGCTTGTTGAGGTATGTAAATGAAATCCACTATGTGGCTCCAATGGTATCTCATACATTATTTCTAAAAGAAAATCTTGGAGAGTTTGGAGAGGAATTAGTTCGTAACATTCTATACGTTGGAGCTTGGGTTTCCGATCTATTTGGAAATGGGGAGGGCGACTTTATTGGGGGTGGCGGCAGTTTAAATCCACATGAACTTACTGATAAGGCTGTTTCTGATAAAGTTCATGATAGTAAATGTTCCGCGTTTATTAAAGTTTGTCAGCAAAAACCTGAATATGAAATTGGAAGAATCACAAACCAGTGGTTCTGCGAAGCTGATAAGGCCTGTAGGGAAATTAAAGAGATTAATCCCGCACACTTCGGAATCTGTTCAATAACAGTTCACGTACCAGAGAATGATGTAGTTGTCTATCCTGAGTGGGTACGCTGGTTTTTCGATACATATTTGCCAGAGAAGGCTAAGTTTTTTTATTATGCCGACGAACCTCATAACCTGTTCTGGGGAAGTGATCAGGGGGTTAATAAGCTGTTAACTAATATTCTTTAAATATTTGAATTTCCGAGACCTGTGCAAATGTGTCAAATTTTCAAGCAGCAACAACTTTTAAAATCTGAGACATTTGTGCAGATTTTGTAAACTTAAATAATTAAGCAACTTTAGCCAGTACCTTTTGCATTTCCTTTTGTACAAACGGATCAGCATTGGGATATAAAGCTTTCAAATGATCAACCGTCTCTTCGGAGACAAGTGCAGGTACTTCTTGTAAGCACACTATCCCCACCAGGGCTCGTCCCTTGTTGTGTTGATTAGCGATCCATTCAAGGGGGCTGAAAATATCAAACAGCTCGGTGGCAACAAGGCCTTCTATTATTGGACGTATATCGTCGACAATTGTGTGAATGTCTTGGTCACGCTGTAGTGATGGTTTTTCGGACAGCAGGCAATTCAGAGTTTTTACATTTTGTAATGTGGCTGCAATGCTGCCTTTGCGTATCCTTTTACCCTTAACAACGGCATAGTTATCATCGCCAGGAAAGTAGCTATCTGCTGTAACAGAAAGATTTTTAGTCTTGAGCATGTTTTTCATTTACCTCCTTCTCCTGTTTCCCTAATTCTTTTATTGATAATATCCGCAGCCTTAACGGCATGATTCCAAGCAGTATAGATTTGTTTCATGGCATCAGCTTGCAAATCACCAATAACGAAGAAATTTTGCACAGTTGTTTCTGAGTTTTGATCTGCTATGACTAATCCTCTTGGATCTAATTTGGCTCCCAGTGTTTTGGCAAGCTGGTTGTTGGGGCGGATGCCCATACTAACAAAGCCAAATTCAGCGGATAATTTTGCACTGTCAGAAAACATGAAACCTTCAAGTTTTCCTGAAGATTCATCCCCCAAAATGTTTGTTATCGTATCCTCAACAAATTCAATTCTATACAAGGATAGTTTTTTTTGTAGAGATTGATCCCAAGTAGGTTTTTTACCATGAGTAAGTATAGTTATTTTAGGTAGTTTATATCTTTGCTGCAGAATTATTGCAACATTAGCAGCGCTATCATCTGAGCCAATTACTACAGTTTCTTTGCCCAAAGCTCGGTGGCCATCACAACGCAGGCAATATGCGATTGTTTCGTTATTTGCATAAGGAAATATAGTGTCGATCTTACCATTAATTACCGGTTGCTCATCCATCATGCCAGTTGCTAAAATAACATATCTAGCTTGGTATACGTTGCCTTTGTTATCTTCTAGGATGAATATTTTGTTGTTTTCTTGTTTTATATTAACTACAGATCGTTTGAAAAAATTTAAGTTCTTACTAAAATTTTGATCAGAGGCAATATCTTTTAAAATCTCGTTCCTTAGATTTATATTTACTCTTTTATATTTAGAAAGTCCTGGAATATTATCAACTTCTCTAACGAAAGTTCCTCGTGAGTTACTTATATCTTTCTGATTTCCTGCAAACAATAATACTTCGTCATTATTTAGAATTGCTCGTTGTAGAGCCATTATACCACCTGCGCCTGCACCAATAATCGCCACTTCATATATATGATCTACTGGTTTGAGAATAGAGTTCTCAATTGGATAGATAAACGGGTGACCTTCAGTTATTTTTTTAAAAAAAATGAATGCAAATGTGCAAGCTGTGATTAACACAGCAGCAACAATAGCGATTTTTATTTTTTTCATCTTTAACTCCATACTTAACAATAACTGAGTAGTCGACTAACTTATTCTAAAAAAATGTGATTGCAAAGCATTTAACTTGCATATAACATAAGGAATATAACACTGACCGACCGGACGGTCAAGATTTTTTTTGCAATTGTTTGGAGGGAAAATGGCTGATACTAGAAGAGAAACCATAATCAATGCAGCACAAGAGTTGTTTGCACAGCAAGGGTTTGCGGCAACGTCCATTAGCAAAATAGCTGCACAAGCGATGGTTGCTAAAAGTTTGATCTTTCATCATTTCAAAGACAAGGAAGATTTGTGGAAAGAGGTTAAGCAACATTTGGTCGCAACAGTCATGACTGAACAGGATCTAGCATTATCAGCAAATTTTGATTTGCATACTTTCTTAGAACATACCCTTATGCAACGCTATAAAATATATGCAGAATCTCCTGCAATTATGAAGTTGATACAATGGCAGGCGTTGGAAAAAGATGAAACCAAGCTGGTGGGAGGTACAATAGCTTCGCCTTCTCAATGGTATCTAGCCATTGAAGATCTGCAAGAACGTAACCAAATGCGCAAAGATGTTGATGCTGATTTGGTCATACAGCTCATGCGCCACTCTCTTGCTGGTGCATTTGCTGAGCAAATCAGTACAACAAAACAGTTGCAGGAAAAATATGTCAAGATGGTCATTGAAGCGCTGTATCGTTATTTGAGGACATAGGAAGTTAGAATTGCCGGTTACGATGTTTTAGCAATCAATAAGATCCCTGAGGTAATCATCACAATACCAAACCAGCGAATTCCAGGAATAGTTTCATGCAAGAAAAAGTGTGCAGCCAGGATAATAGCAACGAATTGGAAAGCGATAAAGCATTGTGCAATGTTTAGGGGCATGCGTTTTAGAATGATGGCGTAAACCAGAAAAGATAGCCCAAATGTCATCAACCCACTAACTGTATAGCAATTCAACTGCCCTAATAGAGTGGCTTCTGCAGATGATTCACCCACTCCTTTTTTTACTAAAAGATTGGCGGATACGTTCAAAAAGACCATGGTGAAAAGCAGAAGGCTATTGAATAAGTTAGTGGTCATTTTGATTTTTCTCGTGAAAGTAGGGCAAATATGGACACTCCAAAAGGGGGCTTTAGGGTTGGGGCTGTGCGTGTGTCAATTCTAAAAATAATCTGGGCAATCTTGTTAATCAATTTTGAGTTTATCTCATTTTCACTACTAACTGCGCTGCACCCTTCGGACTGGACAAATTTTGCAACTTTTTAAGAGACTTTTTCGTCCACGGGTTAAAAAAATTAGTACCACAATTATCTCGTATTAGTCTATAGTTTTCTCCTTCTATTTCA
>SDBT01017704.1_pt1 | contig 11240 bp, 10 predicted proteins | sample 2277101 | NCBI WGS metagenome assembly SDBT01 (sample SAMN10404973, study PRJNA504765) | marine sediment metagenome | isolation source: marine sediment core GS10_PC15, 103 cmbsf | place: Arctic Ocean: Southern Knipovich Ridge | collected 2010 | reverse complement strand
ACTCTCCTTCGTGCGCCTATGGTTGAGTTTAAATATGCCCAAGGGGCAAAACCCGGTCTTGGCGGTCACCTATTGGGCGAAAAGAATACGCCCGAGGTAGCCTTAATGCGTGAAGCCATTCCCGGGACAAATTTATTTTCACCATTTCCGTTTCACAGCGTCTATTCGGTAGAAGATCACAAAAAACATTTGGATTGGATCCGTTCAATTCATCCCGATGTGCTTATTTCTGTCAAAGTCTCCACTCCGGCGGATGTGGATATGGTCGCTGTGGGGAGTTACTATGCCGGAGCCAATGTCATTCATCTCGATGGGGCCTACGGCGGAACCGGAGCCGCACCGGATATCGCCAAAAAAAATATTGCCCAACCCATAGAATACGCCACTGCACAGACTCATGAGTTTTTGGTCAAAGAAGGGATTCGTGATGAAATTGTCCTTATAGCGAGCGGCGGAATCCGCACGGGAGAAGATATTCTAAAGATTATAGCATTGGGAGCTGATGGAGTTGTCGTCGGAACAGCGGAGCTGGTTGCGATCGACTGTGTCCGCTGCGGCAATTGTGAAAGGGACCGGGGCTGTCCGAACGGCATCGCCACAACGGATCCAATGTTGGCACAACAGATGACGCCTGAATGGGTGTGCAACCGGATTTGCAACTTGTATAAAAGCTGGGCTGTTACTTTTGAACAGCGGCTGCGTAAACTTGGAATGAGCGACATACGCCATCTCCGTGGACGCTGGGATCTTTTGTCATGAATAGTAAAACCATGTCTTCAAATATCATGGAAGCCATTACTATATCCCGCAGAAGTCTGGTCAGAGGAAAATCGATAGAAAAAAAACGGTCCTTGGAAGGCGGCTGTGGTGTCATCGGGATTATTGGAAGTGAAAAAATAAAGGGAAAAAATATTATCCGCCCGTGTGAACAGATGAGAAACAGGGGGAATGGAAAAGGCGGCGGCGTGGCTGCTGTCGGATTGTTCGATGAATATAAAAATCATTATGCTCTCCATATTGCCTTTCTAGACAAAAACGCCAGAGGATCGATCGAAAAAGAATTCATACACTCTGTATTTGATGTTTCCCATGCCGAAAAACAAGCAAGTCTAGACGATTATCGGGAAGCAGGATTGAATGTCAAACCTCCCCTTGTTTGGCGGTATTTTGTGAGGGTTAAACCGGAGAAACTTGATATTTTTGCAGAGCAAAACAAGATCACAGACTCTCAGGCTGCAGAGAATGAATTTATCTTCCAGAACAGCTACCGTTTAAATTCCAAATATTACGAGGGCCAAAAGAAGCCCCGCGCTTTTGTCCTTTCCCACAGCCGGGATTTAATGATCCTCAAAGGTGTGGGCTATGCTGAAGAGATCGCACGCTATTACTGCTTGGAAGACACTTTAGCCCATCTTTGGATCGGACACCAGAGGTATCCGACAAGAGGACGCGTTTGGCATCCCGGAGGAGCCCATCCTTTTGTCGGCTTGAACGAAGCTTTGGTACACAATGGAGATTTTGCCAATTATCATGCCGTGTGTGAATACCTCCGTCAATGGGGGCTTGTGCCGCAGTTCACTACAGACACTGAAGTCGCCGTCTTGTTGTTTGATCTTTATTCGCGTGTTCTCGGTTATCCCCTTGAATATGTTATCGAAGCTCTCGCCCCAACGCCTCAGGGTGATTTTGAAAGGCTCTCCAAAAGAAGACAGCGGATATTCAGGGCCATACAGACCGCTCATCTTCACGGATCACCGGACGGCCCCTGGTTTTTTATTGTTGCCCGGTCAGAGCCTGAGACGGGAGCGCCGCAGCTTATTGGTATCACAGATGTCTCCATGTTGAGGCCGCAGGTTTTCTGCTTGTATGAGGACGGAAACAAGAGCTTTGGAGCGATCGCCAGCGAAAAACAGGCCCTCGATGCGTTTTTTGAAAATATTTCCGCCACAGATGACCAAGTCCCTCCCAGAGCCGATCGTTACTGGACAGCCCGAGGTGGAAGCTGTACGGATGGCGGAGCTTTTGTGTACACGCTAAATAAAACAAATAATATTAATATTCTTGATGTCCGTGATAAATTTGGCAATCTGGTAAAAGGAAACATTCATAAAGGTCGCCAAAAAGACAATATCTCTTTGCCCATACGGCTCAATAGCCAATTAAACGGAGTTTACAGTAATCCTCTTTCGCCCGAGAAAACTCAAAAATCACACCGCGCAAAAATGTTTGAAAGGCTCAGAAATCTTCTCCAACAAAATCGGTATTCGGATTTTGCTTCCGGAGTTCAGAGTTTATCCAGAAAAGAGGATATCCATGATGTTCTGAATGTTTTGGCTAGGCTTCAAAATCATCACTGGGACCCAAAGAAAGGCCGCCAAACGTTTCAACTCAGTTCCATTTCTTTATCCATTCAAACTCTACTGGACTCCATCCCCCTACCTTCAGTAACGACAAATATGGAAATGCTGCGGATCACCGCAAATCATGCATGGGAAAAAACTCTCCCTAAACCAAGCAAACATTCTAATACCTTAGTGATCGATGCCGAAAAATTTCCTAATGAGGGCACTGAAGCCGTGTCCAGAATTATAGTCAATGCATTTGCCAAAGGCTGGAAAAAATTTATTGTTTACCGATGTAGAGGTGACCGGTTTATAGGTTGTGGGCTGGGTGCAAAAACCCATGGTGTGCATATCGATGTATTCGGTTCCAGTGGAGATTACTTGGGCAGCGGTATGGATGGGGCTCAGATTTACGTCCACGGTGATGCACAGGACCAAATTGGCCAGATACTTAAATCCGGTAAGATAGTCATCTACGGAGATGTCGGACAAACTTTTCTCTACGGGGCCAAAGGTGGGGAAGCGTATGTTTCGGGATCCGCAGCAGGCCGTCCTCTAATAAACGCCGTTGGCCGGATCCGGACGATCATCAATGGAACATGTCTTGATTACTGTGCAGAGAGCTTTATGGCCGGGTCACATACGGGAGGTGGCTTTGTAATCATCAATGGGCTGGTCTTTGATGAGCGGGGTGAAGTGCTGGGATTGGAGATGAAATATCCTGGAAACAACCTGTTTTCACTGGCTTCCGGAGGAGCATGTTATCTGAACGATCCGTATCACACAGTCACGGAAAACCAGCTGAATGGAGCTGAGTTCACGGCCTTCCGGCGTAAGGATTGGAACACGATTCTTCCCTATCTGCAGGAGAATGAAAAACTCTTTGGGATCAGTATTCGAAACGATGTGTTGATGGTGGATGGGGTTCTCAAATGGCCTGAAGAGGTGTTCCGAAAGATTATTGCCAGCAGAGAAACCGAGGAATTGGATTGGACCTCTTTGGATTAGTTATTTATTTATCGTCCATTCATATGTGTTATCCGCAAGAACGGAAATAGTTGTTGTGGCGACAATCGTTTCATCGCTTTTTTTGGCCTCCAACGTCTGGTCTCCATACGGAACATTGTCCACGATCGCATCTGATTGATCCGATACCGATCCCAAATTAATATCGCCATTATAAATACTGAGAGTTTCGCCATAGTTATTAATAACTTTAATGCTTGCAGAACTCAAGACAGTCCAGGTATAGATCGCGTTAATCCGAACAAAAATCGACTCTTGAGCCACAAATACCCCAGAACCTGTTCTCCTGGCTTCGAATAGATAGGTACCATCAGCCAGATTTTCGATCGATCCTGTGGTTTCATACTCGAGAGAAAATTTAAATTCACCATCAATAAAAAAATCTATCGCCACACCACACTCATTTATGATGTTGACACTTGCTTGTGGAACATCAATTTTTTTGCAGCCGCCCAATCCCAGTAGAAACATACAGATCAATGCAAAAATGCCAACTTTATGAATTTTCTTTATCAATTTCATTGTCATATTCTTTGCTTATTTAATGTTCACTTATTTAGACAACTGAGTCAATAGTTTTCTTCCCTATGGTTGTGATAGACTTTATTCCGGTTCCGGAAGTTCAGGGAGATGGGAAAGCTTACCCTCAGGGCCTATGTCGGGCAGAGGCTGGATGGACTGACAGAAGACATGTTGGAGACATATGCAGAGCTTCTCAAAAAGTACCCCAAGGTTCAAGGATTCGAGGGTTCAAGTGACCCGGAGAAGAACCATATAATACGGAGGGTCAGCTTTAAGTTTTTGGCGTGAAATAGGTTTTATAAACGTCTGAACTCTCTTCTTTGGACCAGACAGAATATCCCTGTTTTTCGGCCTGTTCAATTAGAGGAGCAGGAAGAAAAGGTGAAATAACTTCATAGATGTCATCAGGTTTGAGTTTTTGGCATTCTCTCAAGACCTGCTGAATGGGCTGTTGTCCTGAATCCAGCATGGATCGAATATCCAACCTCGAAACGATCTTAGAATCTGAAAACCAGGAAGGCTTTTCCTTGGCAAGAGTCGTCTCCGGATTCATGCCCATAAATAGATCTTGAATACCGGCTTCTCTTCTCAACGTATTGATCATCTCCGGTAGTGAAACTTTTCCCAACGCAGCCACTTGGCGGAGCGATGCCACTTTGGCCACCGTCTTTCTGAGAATGGGATTGCGCAGCTTCTTAAATTCAGGAGCCATTTTTATCAGCACTTCCTCAAGCTGGGGAAATTGATCCAAAAGTGCACCAATTTTTGTATCCGGCATTATCTGGAATTCTGAATTCGTATTATTCAATGTGCATCATCTCCAGATTAGTAAATGTATAGGATTCAAGGGATCGAGTGCATTGCGCTTTCAATTCAGGTGTCCTTTTATGTTTTCTGAAGAAGCCTTTGTTCCCCTTGCAGTTTTCTTTTTTCTGTCAAATTTTGACTGACTTCAATTGTCCCCAAGTACTGGCCGCTTTCATCCCGCAAAGCAAAATATTCGATGTGAATGAATGTATCTTTTATATTGATCCAGAATGCCGCATGATCTTTGTGACCGGCTTTAAAATCATCCAATATTTTTTCTACAACATGGACACTTGAAGGGGGATGACACTGATGCACTTTACGTCCAAGAATAGCTCTGCTTCTGGCAAATATTCTCTCTTTGCCCTGAGTGAAAAACTTCACTTTATCCTCTTTGTCCACAAATGTGAGATCAAAAGGAATGGTGTTCAATAACGCCTTGAGTTCAGGGAGAGTAAAATTCCCACTGGGAAGCTGGATTTTGTCCCTCTCTTCAGGAAGGCTCTTCTCGGGTTTCATCCCTTCCGGGATCCAGACATCCTTTGGATCATAAAGACAGAACCCGTATTCGAGACTCTGTTTTTCAATCTCATACCATTCTGCTTCCTCCAAGGTATCCATACACATAGGAAAAAGAATTTCCTCCTCTTTCCCAATCATATCCGCTACAGCCTTGGAGGCCGGTTCGAGGACGAGTTCAAGAAAAGTTTTTGTTTCCTCGGCGTTAATGTCCCCTGTTTCGGCCAGGGCTTCCAGAGCCCCTTTTAGGAGTTCGCGGGTTTCGTCGTGTTTCCCCCACATCACAGTGGGAGGACCCGTAATTCCATGTTTCTCTAAAAATGGAAAGAGAAGATTTTCTTTTCTCAAATAATGTTTATCCACATCCATGATGGCATTAAAGTGTTGACGAATTTCCACAAATAAACTTGTGAGTTCATCGGCAGACTGAGCCTGTTTGGATTCTGTAAATACTTTTTCCAATGATTTGATCTTCCGAAGGAGCGCGCGATTTTCCTGCTTAAACGTATGGACCGGATGCCCCGGAGGAGCCGTTTTTTCTCCACTATGGTCAAGAACTCCATCGAGAACTTCTGAATGTAGATCACACAATTTAAGGACTTCTTCCTGTGGCAGTCCCTCTGAAATCAATTCCTGTTCGACCTCTACAAAATCATTGTAGGACACTGACCCGAGGAGTCGAGTCAGTTGTTTTTTGACTGCGTCAGGGGCCGTTCCTTCATGCAGCTGCAGGATCATATGTTTGAGCAGCTTTTTTCTTTTTGTAACGTTGTCTAACAATTCACTCATTATCATCCTCCAGATATTTTTTGTTTATGTTATATTTTACTACAAATAAAATTCAAATCCTTGATTTAAATCAAATTAATAAATCCTTGAATCCTAGAACCCTCGAATCCTATTCATCTCATGTTTATTTAAAAAAACTGTTGAAAATATGTATTCAATTGTATAGATTGCGGGAATATAAATATAAATACAAATTCAATTCATAAAATTTATATTATAAAAAAGGAGGGAAAAGACATGAAACGCATTTTTATTCTTTTTTTCACTTTGCTTGTGTTCGCCTCATTGGCTGTCTCGGCTGAAATTAAGCTCGATGTCAAAGAACACGTGCTCTCTAACGGATTAAAGATCCTGATGATCCAAGATTCAGGTGTTCCGCGTGTTGTGTGCCACATCTACTACAAAGTCGGTTCTATCAATGAAAAGCCCGGCATCACGGGGCTCGCACACATGCATGAACACATGATGTTTAAGGGCACCAAAGTTTCCGGTGTCACGGATTATGAAAAAGACCACGCACTCAACTTAAGGATCGATGATCTCATAGACAAAATTTATCGTGAAAAATTCTGGAAATCCGATGGAGGCGACACAGACAAAATCGCCCAGTGGCAGGAAGAATATGAATCTCTTATCCAGGAAGAAAAACAGTACATCGTCAAAGACGATCTATGGACCCTGTACATGAAAAATGGAGGTACAGGCCTCAATGCTTCGACCAGCAATGAAGTCACAGGATATTATGTCACACTCCCTTCCAACAAGGTTGAGCTGCAGATGTTTCTCGAATCAGACCGGATGCAAAACGCCTACTTTCGCGAATTTTATTCTGAAAAAAATGTCATCATGGAAGAACGCCGTTTGAGTGAGAACCGGCCCGGTTTTTTCTTCAGTGAACAGGTCACCGCTGCGTTTTACGCGGCCTCACCCTATCACTGGAGTGTTTTGGGATGGATGGACGACCTGAAAAAAGTCAATAAGGCCGACCTCGAAGAATTCAATAACCGTTATTACATCCCTAACAATGCGGTGGCCGTGTATGTGGGCGATCTCGATTTCCAGAACATCATAGATTTAGCTGAAAAATATTTCGGCCGTGTTCCAAAAGGACCGGATGTCGAGCCCATCAGAACTTACGAACCACCTCAGTATTCTGAAAAACGTTTGTACGGAGAAGGGAATGCCCAGACCAGCCTGCAAATGATGTTCCACACTCCCCCTGACGGTCATCCGGATGCGATTCCCCTCTCAGTCCTTGGCCGTATTCTAGGCTCTGGAGGGGGAGGTGGCCGACGCGGTGGCGGAGGGGGAGGTTCAGGCCGTCTCTATAAGCTTCTTGTAGAAGAAAAACAAATGGCTGTCAGTGTATCGGCCAGCAGTAGTGCCAGGTGGTATGCAGGAGCTTTTCAATTCAGGGCATCCCCCCGTCTTGACAAAAATGTAAGCCCGGAAGACCTTGAAAAAGAACTCTGGGCAGTCATAGAGCAGGTTAAGACTGAGGGAGTGACGGCTGAAGAAATCCAACAGGTTAAGAATCGATCCAGATCCCAATTTATCCGGAGTCTTTCCAGTACGAGCGGCCTTACGCGAACAATAGGTCGTGCTGAACTCAATCGGGGCTGGAAGTCAGTTATCGATGACCAGGAAGCCCTTAAGAATGTCACAAACGAAGATATAAAAAGAGTGGCCGCGAAATACTTTCTCAAAAACAACAGCCTCACGGCTATCTACAAGCGAATGATGGACACGCGGCAAACTAGAAGGAGATGACCATGAGAAAGACTTTAACCATTTTGTTCCTGATTGGATTGATGTTTATTTCACAGGGGTGCGATCAGGTTAATAAACCTACTGATTTAACATATCCGAACCTTCAGTATGACCCTCCGGATCCAGCGGATTTTCGCACTGAGCTTGCCAATGGGCTCCGAGGATATTTCCAGGAGGACCATAGGCTGCCGCTGTTCAATATTTCCGCTATAGTCAACTTTGGCAGCCAGTATGTTCCCAAAAGCAAAAAGGGATTGGCTTCTATCATGGGCCAAACAATGATCAAAGGCGGAACTAAAACTCGAATAGGAAGCGATATTGAAGACAGGATAAATTTTATAGGCGGCGGTCTGAGCTTCCGTGCCGGAGCACGCACTTCGACACTCTCTCTCAATGTTCTCATTGAGGATTTAGATGAAGGCCTTGAACTCTTTTTTGATGTCCTCATGAACCCGGAATTCAGGAGAGGTCCAGTAAACCTCGCCAAAGTCAGCCGTATTCAAGGGCTGCGTCAAGCTAATGACCGGCCGAACAGCGTACTGAGCCGCGAATACAGTAGACTTCTCTATGGAGACCACCCGCTGACGTGGGATCCAACTCAAGCCACATATGAGAGCATTTCCTCTAACGATTTAAAAGCCATCCACAGCCAATACTTTTTTCCCGAAAATATCATCCTGGCAGCCTCAGGAGATTTCGACAAAATCGCACTCAAAAACACAATTGATACGGCCGTTAAAAACTGGGACAACAAAGATCTCCAATTCCCTTCATATTCTACAACGTTCCCAGAGCTTGAACCGGGTGTTTATTTCATCCAGAAGAGTATATCTCAAGGCTATATCAATATCGGGCATCTGGGATTGGAAGACACCAATCCCGACTATTTTGCCGTTCAGGTCATGAATTTCATTTTGGGAGGAGGCAGTTTCACATCAAGGATCACAATGAAAGTCCGCTCGGACGAGGGATTATCCTACAGCCAGGGAAGCCGCTTCCGCTACACTTGGGGTTTTCCGGGGACATTTGCAGGATTTGTAACGACAAAATCATCCACAGTCGGCTATGCCATCTCACTGATCCTCGACGAATTCAACCGCATTCGAAATGAACCCGTATCGGATGATGAGATGGCAGTGGCTACCGAATACTACCTGGAGAGCTTCCCCAATTCCTTCACATCTCCTCAGAACACAATGTCCACATTCGCCAACCTCGAAATGACTGGAAAATCAATGGACTACTACAAGACCTACCGTGACAATATCAGAGCCGTTGACAAAGCAAAAGTTCAAGAGGTGGCCAATAAATATGTCCATCCCGACAAGGCCGTCATTATGATTGTCGGAGATTTCGAACCCAGCAACGAGGGTGGAAACCAATGGCCCGGACCTCTGGATAAGCTGGGGAAAGTCCACACGATCACTCTAAAAGATCCCATGACAGGGAAATAAAATAAACTTATTTTTAGGAGGGATTAAATGAATTGGATGAAAATCTTTATCACAGGTATTGTGGGAGGTGTGGTCGTTTGGCTGTACAATTTTCTCATGCACGGTCTGATAATGGCTAAAACCTACGAGAAACATGAGATTTTCCGTCAAGATGCAAGCCCCATATTTTTCGCATTAGCTATGGTTTTCATCGCCATTGCTGGGGCACTCCTCTTTGCCAAAACAAGAGCTTCCTGGGCAGAGGGCTTAAAAGGAGGCATCACCTTTGGTTTTTTTGTTGGACTGATTATCTTTTTCTCCCAATTCATGAATGTACTTGTTTTTAAAGGATTCCCCTATCACTTAAGCTGGTGCTGGGGTGGAATAGAGATCATTGGTTGGCTGGTTTTTGGTGCCGTGGCAGGTTTACTGATAAAAAAAGAATAGAATAACACGTCAGCTCGACTTCAGGTTTTAGAACTGAAGGAAATCTGTCTTTGTAAAGATCATCCTTGACTATATCAATTTATCTTGATATATGTATATAAATGATCCTCTTAAGCTTGTTTAAAGCCCTCTCTGATGAAACCCGGATGAGACTGCTGAACCTTTCTATGCATTATGAACTCAATGTCAATGAAATTGTCAGTGTATTGGAAATGGGACAATCCCGGATATCCAGACATCTAAAAATCCTTACGGATTGCGGCCTCCTCTCGTTTCGCAGGGACGGTCTTTGGATCTTTTATTCGGCAGCTATTGAAGGCGAAGGATTTGATTTTATTCAATCCATTAAACATCTGCTTAATCATAATTCCCTATTTCAAGAAGATCTTGATGCGGCTGAACAATGTATCATGGAAAGAACGAGAAAGACGACATTATTTTTTAATTCCATTTCAAAAAACTGGAAACTTCTAAAAAAAGACATCATCGGAGACTTTGATTTGAATGGAAAAATCATCAAAACCGTTCCCTCTTCTGATACGATTGTCGATCTCGGTTGTGGAACCGGAGATCTCCTTCCTCTTCTTAAGTCAAAGTCCTTGCATGTCATTGGAGTTGAAAAATCCGTCAAAATGCTTGAAGAAGCCCGGAAACACTATGACCTTGACAGAGATGGCATCGATATTCGGATCGGCGAATTAGAGCACCTCCCGCTTGGGGATGAGGAGGCGGATATTGCTGTAACGAATCTGGTTCTGCATCATCTTTCCGAACCAAAAAAGGCCATTAAAGAGGTCCACCGGATCCTGAAATCCAATGGAGTCTTCATCATCATCGACCTGTTCCACCATGAGGATGAATCTATGCGCCGGGAATTTGGAGATCTCTGGTTGGGTTTTTCGATAGATATATTAGAAAATTGGCTGAAGGAAAGTGGATTCGTACCTCAAGATGTTGACTACTTTGAATTAAAAAATGGATTAAAAGGATTTATATACCGAGCAAAAAAATTTCAAGTAAAGTAAAGGAGACCTAAATGAATAGACTAAAATTAGATCCCTCCCTTGAGTATAAAATAAAGGACATGGGATTGGCCGATTGGGGTTTAGCAGAAATGCAGCTGGCAGAAAATGAAATGCCGGGCCTTATGGCAGTCAGAGAAAAGTACGGACATCAGAAACCATTAAAGGATTTAAAAATTACTGGCAGTCTTCACATGACCATTCAGACGGGCATGCTGATCGAAACTTTAGCCGAATTGGGTGCAGACATTCGCTGGGCATCATGCAATATTTTCTCCACTCAGGATCACGCTGCGGCGGCTATCGCAAAAAATAAAACTGCGGCTGTTTTTGCCTGGAAAGGAGAAACTCTTGAAGAATACTGGTGGTGTTTGGAGCAGGCGCTTATCTGGCCGGATGGATCCGGGCCCGACTTAATCGTCGATGATGGTGGAGATGCCACCATGATGGTTCATGAAGGAGTACGAGTGGAAAACGATCCTTCCCTGCTTAATAAAGACTACCCTGTCAAAGAATTTCAGATCCTGATTGACCGTTTTAAAGACAGTATGGATCGAGATTCC
>SDBT01017703.1_pt1 | contig 11240 bp, 13 predicted proteins | sample 2277101 | NCBI WGS metagenome assembly SDBT01 (sample SAMN10404973, study PRJNA504765) | marine sediment metagenome | isolation source: marine sediment core GS10_PC15, 103 cmbsf | place: Arctic Ocean: Southern Knipovich Ridge | collected 2010 | reverse complement strand
GAATTAATAGAGAATATTTTAAGGAACTGCAAGATTAGGTGGAATCAGCCAAAAAAAATTGTGTTAGGAAAAAAAATTGTTGAAAAAATATTTAAAAAGTGGCATAATATTATTATAAAGGGCATCTTGAAAAACTACTATTTTTTAAAAATTATCGTTGTTTTTCAAGATATATGCCCGATATGGGGATCAACCTGTAAGGTTATTCGAGATCCCCTAAAATATAAGAAATAGAAAATTGGAGGGTAGATGTGACTTTTCTAAAAAGCAAAACTACAAAGGTTCCTATCAGATTCCTTATTTTATCGACGAGAATATTTATAACCTTTCTATTTTATCTTCAATTTCTTATTTCAACAAGTTTTTGTGGCTCATTAATAACAAACTTGAGATTGCTTTCCCCTGCTATGGGGGATATTAAAGAACAGGAAAAAATATCAACATCCGGGACAAGTGGAAAGAAAGAAAAAATCTTATGTATCAGGTATGACAAAGAGCCAATTGACTCAGAATATTATTCTGTAGAATATGGAAAAGATACATTATCCGGCATAATAAATAGAAAGTATTTTAAAAATGGGGAGGAGATATCATCAGAAAACTACCGCGGCATAGTACATTACATTGCAAGAATAAATGAATTTGCATTTGGAAAAAAATATGGTTATATAAATATACATGTAATTAAGGCAAATCGAAGTATATGGCTCCCTCCCTTGATGCAGGTCATGAATGTAGTTAGTTCATTGAAAGTAGCGGAAAAAATTAATTTGAAAAAATTAGAAAAGGAAGAAAAGAAAAAGAGAGGAAAAAAAATTAGCAAATTTCTATCAGGAAAAGAAGAAAAAAAAGACTATATAGTAGTGAGTTTATATAAAGGAGAAACACTGGAAGAATTAATCAAGGAGACATATAAAGAGCATAATTTTAATGCCCATGAATTGCGTTTCCTTTCATCAATGATAATGAATATGAATAATGATATCAATCCAAGAATGATGCTTGGAAAATCTACAAATATTATTTTACCTGCAATGAAAAAATTGCATGTGGAATCTTCTCCAATAAAGGTGCAGATAGGTGATAAGGAATATGAAATAAACAGTCTTTCAGACATACAGGCCATTAACTCAAATATTAAATTTTCAATAGAATACCATGGGCAAAAATAAAATGTTTGATTGTTTTAAGAAATACAAAGGATTGCACAAGAATTTTGCATTTATTGTATTCATGATAACTATAGTAATGCTGCCAGGATGCAAAAAGTTAATGCTAAAGATCAAATTGATTATTAATAACCCGTCTGGGGAACGTTTGGTAATGGTATTAAATAAAGGTCAGATTTTCACTCCTTCAGCGGATGGCAATTATTCCATGCAGAATTTTTGCTTATCAGATGATGTGTGCATAGATGTACCACCGGGAACGAGTAAGAGTTATGTGCTGGATGGATTTTGCACAGATGCACGAAAAAGTATTCCAAGAGGGCCGGCAGAAATGACAAGAATTAGATTTGAAAAAGACATACAAACAGATGTCAATCAAAACAGATTTTGGAGAATATTGGAAGGAAAAATTTTCTCAACAGAGGCGCAAAAAGTCAATTTGCAGGAATATCCAATTGGTGTTTTTAATTTCATGGTTAATATCGGCAAGAAAGTGGACTACATGGGAGACCGGATAGCAAATTGTTTTATTGAAGAATTAGTGAATTCTAAAAAATTTAAAGTGATACCGCAAAACGAATTTAAAAAAGAGGGATTAGTTCATATCATTAAACAAATCCAAAAAGGATACATTCCAATGGATACAAATATTGCCAGGGGATTAGAAATTGTAAGCGTGGCAATTCATGGTAGTTTATTTAGAGTAGGGAAAAAATATCGGCTGAATGTGAGAGCTTTTTCAACTGGTCCGCATTCCGGAGATACACTAATCTCTTATGAAATAAACGTCTTAAAAAACAATAAAGAATTGATTAGAATTTGTGAAGATATTATAAGGCTCTGCAAGGAAAAATTCACTGAAGAATTAGAAAATAAAATAAGATCAAACCCGGGCAATTTTCAGAAGATAAAATAAGACAGATGGCTGCTTTTTATAATATAAGCCGGGCTTATTCATTTTTTTCTTGCCAGGATCGTGTGCTGTAAGAATCATGTTCCAGCCCATACCCGAATATGCTGAGTGTCCACTTATTGCCGGTGATATCATACCCGAATCTGAAAAACATTATATCCAGATAAGTCATGATTTTCTTATAAGAATATTCCAATGTTATACCTGTATCCTTGTACAGGTAGACAGTTGTTCCTGCATAATAATTATTATCATTCCACACTTGCCGTTCCCGAAAAGTACCAGTAAATCTATACGGATTGCTTTTATTATAATAGAAGCCTTTATAACCGGCAAACAGCAACAGGTGATGATTTAAATGAAATCCAACAGAAAAATCTACGCTATAATTCACCCATGGTGGCAAGAAGGTGTTTAAACCTTTGCCAAGCCGCTGATTAATATAATAAAAGGAAGGAATCAGCCTGATCCCTAACCTTTCATGGGTATCGGCAAATACTTTTACAGGTAGAGAAATCCTGAAAGGTCGTAAATCAAGAAAATTTATGTAATCAATATCCATATCAAAATACCCGGTTGTTCCGGAATAAATCCCAATAAACCACCCCCATCCTGTATCAGGATAATAAGCAGCCCCTGCAACCACCTTATTCATCCCCCTGTATGTTCCCTTGATGAACCCCGGGCAGTGATACCTGATTTTATATCTGGTATAATAGTATCCCTCATGATACTGCAATCCAAGATAATGTCCCCAATCTTCTGGTTCTTCTTTCAAATGATTCTCTGCATCATCAAATAATTCATCCGATTTTTCATTATGTTTATCATAGATCAACTGCAAATCAGGCGATGGGGTGATTGAAGGGCTTGAATCAGATAAGGGATTACCAATACTGGCTGTACAGTGTCATCCTGAAGTATGCAGTAAAGATTATCCTGTTTTTCAAAAGCTGTTTGACTGGCTAGTCAAAGAAGCAGGATAATAAAGCATAAAAAGAGTTGAAATCGAAATTTTAATCATTACTATATTATAGAATAAACATATCGGGATAAAAGTTACTATGGAAAAAATGATTGGTCAAAAAGTTATTATACTTACAAGAAATAAAAGGTTGCGCCAGGGCTTAATCCAATCTATCAAACTGAAAGGCTTAGAGGTTGAATCAGATATCATATCTTTATATGATATGGACCATATCACCAAGATGATAATGAGTACCGGAAATACAGGATTTTTAAGGAATGCTTTCAGTGATTTAATTAAAGAGAATAATGGTACTCCGTTCTGTATTATATTAGATTATTTGGTAGATTTTGGCCTTTCAAAGGAATCCGATCCTGATAATATGAAATTATTAAAGACATTTTCTATTTCCAGTATTATTTTGGCGAATATATCTAACCTGCAGTATAATACTACAAATATTGTTCTGATCGGTTCACCTGAAAATTTAAAACAGCTGGAAATATACAAGTCAGATCCTCATCTTGTATTTAAAATTGCAAAGACTCAAAACCCGGGATTAAATAAGATGCTGGAAGAAGTTCTTGAAAATCCTAAAAAAATTAAAAATGTATTTACAATTAATTATCTTTTAATGGATCAGACAAATGATTACTTATCAGCCGCAAATAAGCTGGAAACTCTCCTTGATAAATATATACAAAAAAAACTGAGCTTGATAAACCTGAAAAAAAGTAAATCCCAGACAGAAATATTAAAAGGCCAATATGATCCGGCAAAGATACTGTTTAAAATTACTGATACACAGATATATATAGATGGGGAAACATTTAATATTGAAGGCAATTCAAAATTTGAAAAATATAAAGAAAATATTATTTATATACAGGGCTATTATATTCAAAGCACTATTGCGCGAGTGCATGAAACGCTAGAAAAATTTATTCTTGTTGATTATCCGAAAATAAGACAGTTATCCATAGACTCGGAAATAAATATAAGCCTTGAGGAGCATACTATCATTGATGGGGGAATAACACCCGCATTAAATCTTTTATTATCCATAAATTTAAAAGATTTTAAAGATATCCATTTAATCACTTCTCCGGTAAATTTTACAAAAATAGAAAATTCCCCCGGGTTTATTTCCCTGAGGAACTATATTATTAAAAAGTTATAAGTGGACGGTATATTTGTTTATTTAAATTGAATAGTATTTAACCAAGCTTTTTTTTATAATACTAAATCTTCGATTTTAAAGTTTAATTTATTACCAAGTGATTTTAATTTAAAATAATTCATTATAAATACACATAATTAACATTATTGTTAACTATATATATTTACGTTTTAATCGGGATTTAAATATAGGGGGATCTCGAATAACCTTACAGGTTTAATAATAAACAATAAAATACAATTTTTTAATAAAACTTGACAAACTAATTATTTTAGTGTATAATATATTTCAGATAGTCACTATAATTAAGGACTTTATGAAATGAATTATATTACTTTAAGTTCAATATTGCGAAGCAAAAAATTGCATCTTTTTACGCTAAGGGATATTAACAATTTATTTCCCGAAGAAAATGAGAAGGCAATAAAAAACAATTTTAATAGATGGCTATCTAAAAAATATTTTGCACGACTGAAAAGGAATTTGTATGAATTTATTGAACCGGGGGTTGATATAAAAATTCCTGATCTATATATTGCCAATAGATTATATGAACCATCCTATGTTTCCCTGGAAACAGCACTTTCAATCTATAGTATTATCCCTGATATTGCGGCAGGAGTTACTTCTATCACTGCCCGGCCTACTCGCACCTTTAATAATAAATATGGCTCATTTTTTTACAGGACTTGTAAAAAAAAGGCTTTTACGGGGTATAAATTAATAGTGTATGATGGTTTTAAAGTCTATATTGCTGATAAGGAAAAGGCACTTGTTGATTTTTTATACTACCGCCTTAGATACAGCTCTTCTGTGGATTTTGAAGAGGAACGGTTTAACAAAAAGATTTTAAAAGAATTAGACTGGAAAATGATTTTTCACTATGCGAAAATTCTTAACAAGAGAGTGATTGAAGCACTAAAAAAATACGAGGAGTATGCAAAATGCTGAAACTGGAATACCTTTTGGAAGAAGCAAAAAATAATGGATTGCCACTTATTAAAAAAAGAGGGGTCTTAAGAGAATATATACAGGTAATTATTTTAAATAGTCTTTTTAAACACAATTCAAGCAAATCTATGTTCTTTACAGGTGGAACAGCTATGAGATTTTTCTATAATATGCCTCGCTTTTCAGAGGATTTGGATTTTGATGCCAGGGATTTAAGTTTTAATGATTTTATAGAATTATCAGAATATATAAAAAAAGGATTAATCAAAGAAGGATTCTCCTTAGAAATTTCATCTGAAGAAAGAGGAAATGTCTTTTCTGCTGAATTTCGTTTTAAAGATGTTATGAAAATATATGAAATTACAGATAAAAGAGGAATAGATTTGATGATAAAAATAGATGTATACAAGCCTTCATGGAATCTAAAATCCGAATCCGACGTATTAAGTTTATATGGTTATAATTTCTCTTCAGTTTTGCTGGAGAAAGGACTTATGTTTTCAGAAAAAATCGCTGCACTCATAAATAGAGGCAGAGGAAGAGATATCTATGATACATTATTCATGTTAAGAAATAAATTTCCTTATAATAAAGATGTGCTTACAGCTAACAAAATAACAGGTTCATTTCAGGATATTATCTTAAATCATTTCAGGAACCTGTCTGAAAAAGAATTAAAATTTCTAGCAAACCAGGTTAAGCCCTTTTTATTCAAAGAAGAGGATATTGAACTGGTTTTAAAGCCTGTATTATATGCAGAGAAATTCTTAGAAAAATATTAATGATCTATTCGATTCAAAAGTGTTTATCAAGAGAAAATATAAATGAAATATATAGGGATGAAAAATTATCTTTAATTACTCGTACGACTTTTGAAATAAATTTTAAATATTCTTCAGTTTGATTACTTAAGCTTAACTTTATAGTATCTAAATCATCCAAAATTATAATAATAGGGTGTTTTAAATTTGTTATAATAGTCTTTATTAAACTTATAGCAGATGTTTCATCATGTTTAGCTTGGTTTTTGGCCTGTCCTTTTATCCGTGAAAATAATACTAGTTTATTCAAGCCCAGGGGCCTTTGTATTGAATAAGATATTTCTGTATCAATTCTATTCAATTCCTTTTTACAGTCAATTTTTGCTGTCGGTTTTATTTTAATTATTCTATTCTTAATTAGCATAAGAAGTGCAGTTAAAAAGACCCAATAAATCTCCTTCTAATACTTTATCTAAAAAAGGATGTTCTTTCAAATTATTCACAACTCCTGTTTTAACATTAGAAATAGGACACATTTCAATTGGGATTTGATTTTCAATTAAATAATCCAATAAAGCATTGTCTTCGTATGCGCGAGTGCCGTGCCCTATTCTATCAACTTTCAATGATTTTAAAACACCCTCCAAATGAACATGCAGCTCAGTCTTGGGCATATCTTTAATTAATTCCAGCAGATCCATATTTTCTCCCTTTACCATATATCCTCATTAATTCCCTTTTCCAGCGGTTTTATCCATGAAAGATTTTATTTTTCCTTCAAGTTCTTCAACAAAAAGCCTGCCATAATCCACATATCCGCAGCAAGCATGAGCAGTGAGCAGAACATTATGAAGTTTCCACAGTTCTGAATCTTCAGGCAAAGGTTCTTTTTCAAAAACATCCAATCCCGCGCCGGCAATAATTTTATTCTTTAATGCCCATACCAGGTCTTCTTCTTTATATATTGTCCCTCTTCCAAAGTTATATATATATGCAGTCGGCTTCATTAATCTAAAATATTCTTTTTTGAATATATGTTTAGTCTCATCACCCCCGGGCAGCGCGCAAACAACATGGTCAGCTTTCCTGAATTCATCATCTGCGGTTTCCCATGTGATATATTTTACTCCGGTCCCCGGGTCTTCCCCTTTTTTGTGTTTCCTCTGCAAGCCTGATACAATACAGCCAAAGGAAATCAACTTCTTTGCGCAGGCTTTTCCAATATGACCATAGCCAACTATTAAAACATGACTACCGGCGAGAAGTGTCCTTCCCCGGGCATCTCTATTCCACTTAATTTCTTTCTGTTCCTTTTTTGTTCTTTCAAAATCACAATTAAAATAAAGCATCATTCCCAGCATTGTCTCAGCAACCATAAGGCCATGGAATGTTCCATGGAATACCGAAACTTTGCCTGAAGGATCAGCCTGTATCCAATCTTTACCTGCTGCAGGAGTGAAAATAGCTTTTAAATTTTTAGCTCCAGGATATAAATCCTTTGAAAACTCCCAGCAGAAGATAAGGTCAGGCTCTGAAATTCTTTCTTTCAATTCCTCATTAGATTGCAGGTATTCAAATTTTATATCCGGAAATTTTTCCTCTAATGGCTTAAAATATTTAGAATGAATATTGAGATAGTCAACTCCTGAATTTAATTCTACAAAAGCAAGCAATTTTCTTCTCCTTTTTTCTTATAGTTTATCCTATTTAATTCAATTTTCCAACAATTTATAATTATTATTAAGCCATTCAAGGCTTTAGCATCCCTCGCTTTACTAATTCTTCTGCAATCTGGACAACATTTAAAGCAGCGCCTTTTCGCAAATTATCAGCAACGCACCAGAGAACTAAGCCATCAGGATTGCTTGTATCTTTTCGTATACGCCCGACCAGGACATCATCCGGATATTTTCGTATATCCAGCGGGGTTGGGTATGATGGATTAGTTTTATCCCTATCCGAATTTTCATTTATTAATTCATCCATAACAACAATTCCAGGTGATTCATTTAATAATTCGCGCGCTTCATCAGGTGTAATTTGGTTTTCAGTTTCAATCCAAATTGCCTCCCCATGTCCAACAAACACAGGAACTCTAACTGAAGTGCAGGATACTTGTATATCAGGAGAATTTAATATTTTTCGCGTTTCATATACTGCCTTCCATTCCTCCCTGGTATAGCCTTCTTCTAAAAATGGCTCAATATGAGGAATGCAATTAAATGCAATAGGCCGGGTAAATACTGCCGGATCAAATGGTATATTGTCTAATGACTCCAATGCTTTCGGTGCCTGGTTGCGCAATTCTTCTGGTCCTTTAACCCCCCACCCACTGGTAGACTGGTAAGTTGAAACAATAATGCGTTTTATACCTGCTTTTTTATGCAATGGGCTCAATGCTACTACCAGTTGAATTGTAGAACAGTTGGGACTTGCAATAAATCGCGTATCTTTCATAATTGATTCAGGATTTACTTCCGGCACTATAAGGGGGACATCTTGAGCAAGACGAAAATCACGGCCATTATCAATACATATAGCGCCTTGATCTTCTGCCGTTTTCCTCCATGTCACACTTGCGCCTTTTGCTCCTTCTTTACCTGCAAATAAAACTAAATCTGCATCTTTAAATACTTCCTTAGTAGTTTCAACAACCTGCATCTCTTCTCCTGCTAATGCTTTTGGCCTTTCACGGGTAGCAGCTACACAAGGGGGCCATTCACATGGAAAATTTCGTTCCTTTAAGCAGGATACAATAGTCTCACCTACTAAGCCAACTCCAATAATAGTCACTTTAAGTGCCATTTCTTACCTCCTTTAATTTTAAAATAAAAAACCCCGTCATCAGAATCAAACCAATGACGGGGTTTTTATAATTATTAATATTATTATTTCATTTTATTATCCGCCATCGGGAATAGTAAGTCCATTTTGTTGGTTTATTGTTTTTCTTATTAATAATTAATATATTCATTATTTTATCTGCCTATCAATATATTATATGCAAATAACTTATACATGTCAACCTGTATTTTAATTTTGAATTTTATTTTAATATACTTTTATATTTCCAAATACCTGTTGATTTATTAAATTTACTTTGAATATCTCTTCCATCTTTCCGGTCTTTTAAAACAAATCTAATTTTATTAGCAAGTATTAAAAGAATAACCAGTCCTACTATCAAAAATATAATAATCATAATTCTTCCTGAACCACAACCAAAAACTGCCCTGATTAATCTGAAATTATATACTTTAAAAAATTAATGTCAAGAAAGTATTAAAAAAAATTACAAGAATATTTTAGGTCACAAATTGTTACCCTAAAAACAATAATATCGCAATGAAAATTAGATATACCTGCTAATATCCTGATAAAGTCCTATTAAAATTTTATATTTTTGATTAATATTCTTTTCAGATAAACCTGTAAAACAGGAGTGTATTCTTTTAAGACAATTTGGCGATTTTTCAGGAAGCCGTTTAATCATTCTGTCTGCCCACTTTGTATCTACCATGTCCATGTGCTTTTCATTGATATTATTCAATATACGATACAAAGAACAAATAACTGCAGTGCTTTCTAAATAAAACAATATAGAGTCATTTAATGCAGTAGCCATTTTTAGATTTCCCAGGCAGTCGTTAAGATACTTCTTTTCCTGTGAATGAATAGCTTGTTTGAATTTTGCAGGATAGTCTTTTGCCTTCTCTTTAAATGCTCTCATCATATTTTCAGGATCATATAGAAATTTCCCCTCAAGCCACACATGAGCAGGCAAAGCAAGCTGCCACTTTTTTATGCTTGGCATATCAGTCCATAGTGGAACAGAAGTATTCCCTTTTTTCAAAGACTGAAAATATTTCTTCTGGTCCTGCATTTTAAAAAATACTATATGCCCGATGATCCCATTTATATGCAGCCAGGCCAGGTAGCCCGAATGACCTGACCCTCTATCTTTATCACAAACCTGTTTCAGGAATTTATCTCTTGTTTTAAAATGCGGAAGACGGGAACATAATATCCCTGCATCAAAATCAGAATAATAATCGCTGAATCCCCTGGCCAGTGAACCGGTTAATATTATGCCTTTTGCCCCGGGCATTGTCCTATAATTTGAAACAAGTTTTTCAATAATTCCTTTTTCTTTTAAATGTATATGAGTTTTAATTAAACCCCTGTCATTTAAAGTGAAATCTATCCATTTTATTTTCTGCTTTTATATTATTATTATAACAAGCAAAATGATAACTTACTCTAATCCTTTACTGCCACTATAGTTGTAGAAGCAAATCTTTCTTTTGCGTCCTGGCCGGATTCTACTCTTATGACCCGAAGGCAGCATGATTCAAGTTCATCCCAGACTTCACGCGGGTTAGTTGTGTATGTAGGAGCCAATGTTTTTGCATTAGCATCTCCTTTGCATGGATGAAAAGGGACAACCATTGCACCCGGTTCATTAACAAGGTTCCATTCTTTTTTCTTTTTTTTGTTTTCAGGACGAGGAGGCACCCAGTCAGGTTCCGGCATTTTCTTTGAAGGATGAAGCCGGTCATCACCTTCCATTAAGGCCACTCCACCTTTGCGCAGCACTCTATAACATTCTTTAAATACAGTTTTTCTAATCTTCCTGGTTGGGAGATGAATAAGGAAATTTGCCATCATTGATACAGCGTCAAACTTATTATCTTTAACAGGCCATTTATATCCATCAACAACAATAAACCTGGCTTGCTTCCTAAACCCTTTTTTACGAGCCTGTTCTTTTGCTTCTTGAATAAATTCAGGAACTATATCAATCCCTGTAACCTGATAACCAGCTCTAAGATAGGCAAAAGACTCCTGTCCACCAGCACAGCCAATAACAAGAACATGGCCTTTGGACCCTGTATATTCTTTTAATAAAGACAACTCCCATTCACACAAGCCCGTATTTTTTATATTTCTATGCGGATTTCTGAAATGAGTAATGATATCCGGTTCCTGATATAGACTCCGCATGGTTTGTATTGTAATTTTTTCCAGAGAAAATTTACTTTTTGATTTCAACTTAAAACTCCACAATTTAAATTAAATTCTATTTATTGTAAGTCAAGAAAATATTAAATTTGCTAAAAAACTTGACTTTTGTATTCCTTTATGCTATAATTATAATAGAATTCAATGAAAAGGAGGACATTTCATGATTGCCAAGACAAAATTATATATAGCCGGAGGCTTGCAGAGGTAATCACGTCCTTTTTTTCTTCTTGCATTTTTACTCTGTATACAGATTCCTCTGTGAGCCATTATATAG
>SDBT01017702.1_pt1 | contig 11240 bp, 7 predicted proteins | sample 2277101 | NCBI WGS metagenome assembly SDBT01 (sample SAMN10404973, study PRJNA504765) | marine sediment metagenome | isolation source: marine sediment core GS10_PC15, 103 cmbsf | place: Arctic Ocean: Southern Knipovich Ridge | collected 2010 | reverse complement strand
AGATCTTGATTACGCCTGATTACGCCGGGAGACAACGAGCGAGTGAACCGACCGGCATTCGATCGACCGTTAGACCGGAGGTCATGACGAACTGCAGTAACAGGGAGAGCAGCTGGAAATCGAGCTGGAACGAATGGACGAGGACAGGATCTTGAGGTCGCAGATTGCGACCTCAAGTCGGGAGACACGGACACGAGAAGCCGCCGCGTGAGGCTTCTCGCAAGCAATCCGGAGGATTGCCCATGACCACACCCGAAGAACGCGCACGAGAGACCATCGACGCCAAATTCTCTGAGTCCGACTGGATCGTTCAATCTCGCGACACCGTCAATCTCACTGCCGGTCCTCCGTCACTTGAAAAGTAGCCTGTCCCCTTTATTTGACCGCTGATTGCTGACCGCTGATTGCTGACCGCTTCTCACCGCTCACAATTTACCATTTACGATTCCCGGCTCACGCCCCTGTCTTTCGCTGCTGACCGCTGATAGCTGATCGCTGACTGCTGACCGCTGATAGCTTGCTTTTCCCGCTATTTCTTGCCCGTTTCTACCGATTCCCGTAGTATTCATATACGTTAGTGAAATAAGGCAGCAGAAAGGACACAGAACCGTATGAACGTGTCACAAACACGCTGCACCAAAGGATTGACCAGCGCCTTCGACTTGGCAGTCAGGGGCGTTTTGGTTTGTGGGGCTAGGTCGTAGAGGGAAGGGCGGATACATTGACCACATTGCAGGATAGCGATACTCGTATAGGCAAACGGGATGCTGATAAGGGGTCCAAACGCATAGAGAAGCAGCTCAGCGATGCGCGAAATCGATTGCTTGATCTCTCATTACGCAATCGGCTGGTCAATTTTCGGCCATCAGTCCGACGAAGCATACGAGTAATCGAAGATGATCTCTCTGAGATTTACAGGCAACTCGTCTTGGATGAGCGCAGTTTGTCGTTCCGCGCACAGAAGCCCTCTCTCACAGACGAGGAGCAACTAGCTGATGAAGAGGTGGCAAAGAGCGATACTGATGAGCCTCCCGCAAGGAAACGCAGAACATCGCTGCAACTGCAGACAGGACTTGAGCCTGACGTTCTGCCAAGAAGGCTGTTTAGCATTGCCAACGAAGCAAACTCAGTGCTTGAGGAGCAAGGCTACACAGTACTCTACCTTGCAATTGGGTTCCTCGAATGGAAAGACAGCCCTGCCTCCGAGACCTTCCGACAAGCCCCCCTGATTCTGATACCCGTCGATCTCTCTCGCACAAAAGTGCGCGAATCGTACCGCCTAAGTTGGACGAAGGAAGACATCGGAACAAATCTCTCGCTGCGAGAGCGCCTATTAGAGAATGGCATAGCTCTTGACGATTTCGAGATGCCTGAGGACGCGCGAAGTATCGATGACTACCTAACATCTGTCTCCAAAGCGATTCGCAAGCAATCCGAATGGCGCGTTACAAGGGATGCCCATCTGGGCTTCTTTAGCTTCACAAAATTCGTCATGTACAAGGACTTGGATCCTGAAGGGTGGCCCGAAGATCAGGGTCCAGCGCACCATCCACTAATCAAGCGGCTGTTCGATCCGTCGGGAGATGACCAGATAGGAGGCGACCTCTTCGACGAGCAGGAGATCGACGACCGTCTCGATTGGAAGCTAGCTCACTATGTTCTCGACGCAGATCCGTCACAGATTGTTGTGATCGAGACTGTGAAGGCAGGAAGAGATCTAGTCGTTGAGGGCCCCCCGGGCACCGGCAAGTCTCAGACAATTGCCAACCTCATCGGAGAACTGCTCGTGCAGAGGAAGACCGTCTTGTTCGTCTCTGAGAAGATGGCCGCTCTCGAAGTTGTAAAACAGCGCCTCGACAGGATCGGACTGGGAGAATTCTGCCTGGAGCTCCATAGTCGGAAATCTCGAAAGAAAGAAGTATTAGCTGAATTGCAGCGTTGTCTACAAAAGCCGTACTCAACCGGAGCGACGGAATCAGATCGAGGCAGGAATCAACTGCAGAAGCAGATTGACGACCTGAATGAATATGCTTGCGAATTGAGAGAGCCGTTCGGAACACTGCAGAAATCGCCCTATGAACTCATAGGAATGAACGAAGACGCACGCATGTTCTTCAGTAGATCTGGCAGAGAAATACCCGTGGCAACAATCACGAGCAACTCTGAATGGACGATGGAGCAAATCGATGAGTCGATTGATGCATTGGAGAGCCTCGTCGAACTACGAAAGATGTTGACGTCCAACGCAGTAGATTCGTGGAGAATATGTAGTCCAGGACGTCTACTTCCACATGACATCAATGATATCCAGGCCCAGCTGCGAACCGCATTGCGGGACTACGATCGACTCATGGCTTCCGTAGAAGAGTTCAAAGGGGAATTGGGAAACATTTCTATTCGTTCGCTTCAACAAGCATCGAGCATTAGGGAGGCGTTCGACGCAATCATAGCTGCTCCGCAGATTCAGGCTGAGTCAGTGATGTCCCCAAATTGGGAGAAATGGTCCCTCGAGGCCATAGACGAGTTTCTTGAACCCGTGGCATCCGCTCAACATCTCCGAGAGCAAGTCCTTCAGCTATTCACGGAAGATGCTCTAGATGCGGAAGCAGAAGATCTTCGTAGCCAAGTCCTAAAGGCGAAGACAGGAATGCTCGCACACTTCAAGCATGACTACAGATTGGTGATCAAGAAACTCAAGTGCCTGTACCGAACGCCTCCGCCCTTTTTCTATGGAGGATATGCGGATGATCTGCAACTCCTCGCGCAGTACTTGCTCAAGCGCGCAGTACTTGCGCAGATATCGGCCGAAAGGATTGAGTGTTTGGGCGCTGCATGGAACGGTGAAGATAGCGACGTTGAGCAACTCCGTGCCGTAGCTACTTGGACCTTGAAATTCCACGAGGGTATCAACGCTGTCGCTTGGAGCCCGGAATTGCTGAGCAAAGCGACCGCGGGAATTCGCGATCCGGCCAGGACTATTGAGAGCATCGATGAATTTGAAGCTCTGGCAGATCGGACGAGTAGCGCGACTCGAAACATCCTTGAGGCTCTGGGATGTTCAGAATCTGACGCCTTTCAGGGCTCTCTTGATGAGGCAAGTTCGATAAACGTTGTTGAACGCCTGAATAGCTGGCTTGACTCGATCGATCAACTTGGCATCTGGGGACGTTATCAAGCTCAGAAATCGCTGGATGCCCTTTCTGACCTTCCCGATTTGATAGAGCTTGTCGATCGGCAGAACCTAGCTGCTGATGACATCGCACCAACCATTCGTTATTACGTCACAGAAGGCCAGCTGCGAGATGTTTTCGAAGAGCGCGAGGCCCTAGCATCATTCGTTTCGAATCTTCACGAGAAGAAGATCGACAGCTTCTGCAAGCTCGATCGCCGCCTCATAGAGGCCAACCACGCTCTTGTGTGCAATCAGCTTCGTAAGCGACGTCCATCCTTAGTGGGCGGTGTCTCCCCTGAATCAGGCATGGGGATTCTCCTACGGGAAATCGGTAAGAAGAAACGCCACATTTCGATTCGCAAACTCATGGAAGTCGCTGGTCCCTTCATTCAGCAGGCCAAGCCCTGCTTCATGATGAGCCCCCTGTCAATCGCACAATTCCTTGATCCTCACAGTACTCGGTTCGATGTCATCATTTTCGACGAAGCAAGCCAAGTAAGACCAGAAGATGCTCTCGGAGCACTTCTTAGGGGAGATCAGCTTGTCGTCATGGGCGACACCAAGCAGCTCCCCCCTACCAGCTTCTTCGATCGACTTGTCGAGGATGTAGACGATGAAGAAGACAACGACACCGTCGCTGACATTGAGAGCATTCTGCACCTATGCAGGCGCAGCTTCCCAAGCAAAACACTTCGGTGGCATTATCGAAGTCGACACGAGTCATTGATCGCCGTTTCCAATCATGAATTCTATGACAACACCCTTGTCTTTTACCCGTCTCCCATGCAGGAAGAGGAGGGTCTCGGCCTCAAGTTCAAACACATTCCTGACACTGTGTATGATCGAGGTAAGTCAGCCGAGAATCGCCAAGAAGCAATTGCTGTTGCTCGTGCTGCCATTCGGCATTACAAGAAGACGCCAAACCTGAGCCTCGGTGTCGGTACATTTAGCGCGAAACAGCAAAACGCCATCCTTGAAGAGATCCAGCGCGAGCTTGGAGAGCAACCGGAAATGGAAGTTCACTTCTCTTCCAATCAGGATGAGCACTTCTTCGTCAAGAACCTCGAAACCATCCAGGGAGACGAGCGCGATGTCATCTTCCTCAGCGTTGGATATGGCTTCGATCGCGAGCGAAAACTCTCCCTCAATTTTGGGCCAGTAAATCGGGAAGGCGGAGAGCGTCGACTCAACGTACTCATCACAAGATCCCGCAGGCAATGCGTTGTGTTCAGCAACTTCACCGGAGATGACCTAGCGGTTGATGCAACCGGGGCACGAGGTGTTCGCGCGCTCAAGACGTTCCTCAAGTACGCGGAAACTGGGAACCTCAACGTGCCAGAAGCGACCGGCAGGGACACGGATTCGCCTTTTGAGGACGCTGTCTACGAGTTTCTATCTTCAGAAGGACACGAAGTTCGAAAGCAGGTGGGAGAAGCGGGATTCAGGATCGATCTTGCGGTCGTTGACCCAGCCAAACCGGGTCGATTCATCCTTGGGGTCGAGTGCGACGGTGCCAAGTATCACTCCTCGCGAGTGGCTCGCGAACGAGATCGGCTACGGCAACAAATGCTCGAAGACCTGGGTTGGCGCATCCATCGCGTCTGGTCAACGGATTGGTTCACAAGAAGAAGAGATGCCCAAGAGCAGCTTCTCAGAGCCATCGACCGTGCAAAATCCAATCTCGACAGCGCGAAGAGCATCCAGGCCCCGGAAGCAGACTCATACGCCGACCATAACGAGTTCGCAGCGCCTGTCGAGAAAACCAAGCAGCAAGAGCCGCAAGAAATGGAGCTACAGCTCACTAAGCAGGAGCTTCCCACACAGCCCTACGAAGAATGTCAACAACTGCGAGTCTTAACTGATGGAAAGCTAGCTGATGCACCACGCACAAGACTTGCGGACGCTGTCGAAGCTATCGTGCAGGTTGAGGGGCCAGTCCATGTTGATGAGGTTATCCGTCGTATTCGCACGCTGTGGGGATTGAAGCGATCAGGGATTCGGATTCAAGAGGCCGTCGAACGTGGCATTCAATATGCAGTCAGCCAGAAGGTAGTAGATCGTCGCAGCAAATTCCTCTGGCGTCACGAGCAGCATTTGGTGCAAGCTCGGTGTCGACAAGCGCAAGATATGCTGAAGATCGAGTTGATCTGCGATCCGGAAATCGAACATGCCGTTGCCTCTGCCTTGATGATCCAGTTCGCATCTCCAAGAGATGCGATCCCGACGACAGCTGCTCGTCTTCTTGGATTTCAGAAAGCAAGCGAGCAGACACATAAACGGATTGACAAGGTTGTTGGATTAATGCTGAAAGACGGTAGGCTAGTAGACGCAGGGAATGGGATGATCGACGTGCAGGAGCGTGACAGGGAACGTAGTGGCACTGAGAGAAAGTAGGCTGTAGGTATGGCAAAGAGATCGAACGGTGCAACGCTGGGTTTTGAAGAGACGCTCTGGCAGGCGGCGGACAAGATGCGCGGGCATATGGATCCGTCGGAGTACAAGCACGTCGCGCTGGGGCTTATCTTCTTGAAATACATCTCGGATGCGTTCGAGGAACGCCACGAGGAGATCCGCAAGGAGCTAACCGATCCGAATAGCGCATGGCACACGGCTGAGCCTCATCACCTGGAAGCCGAACTTGAAGACCGCGATGCCTATGCGATGAAGAACGTCTTCTGGGTTCCGAAGGAAGCCCGCTGGTCCTTCCTTCAAGAACGCGCCAAGCAGCCGGAGATCGGCAAGCTCATCGACGATGCGATGGTTGCCATCGAGCGGGAGAACCCGTCCCTCAAAGGCGTCCTACCCAAGGACTACGCACGTCCGGCGCTCGACAAGCAGCGGCTGGGCGAGCTGGTCGACCTGATCGGCACCATCGGCCTGGGAGATGCGGAGAACCGCTCCAAGGACATCCTCGGCCGGGTGCACGAGTACTTCCTCAGTCAGTTCGCGAGCAGGGAAGGAAAGAAGGGCGGCGAGTTCTACACGCCCCGCTGCATCGTCAAGCTCCTCGTCGAGATGATCGAGCCGTACGAAGGCCGTGTCTTCGACCCCTGCTGCGGATCAAGCGGCATGTTCGTGCAGAGCGAGGAGTTCATCCTCGCCCACGGCGGGAAAGTCGGAGAGCTATCGATCTACGGCCAGGAATCGAACCCGACCACCTGGAAGCTCGCCAAAATGAATCTTGCTATTCGCGGCATCGAAGCCAACTTCGGACCACACCATGCTGACAGCTTTCACAACGACTTGCACAAGACGTTGAAGACCGACTTTCTCCTCGCCAATCCGCCGTTCAATGATTCCGACTGGGGCGGCGATCGATTACGCGAGGATGTTCGCTGGAAGTACGGTGTTCCGCCGACCGGGAACGCCAACTTCGCCTGGGTCCAGCATTTCATCCATCACCTTGCACCAACCGGGATCGCCGGATTCGTCCTCGCCAACGGCTCGATGAGTTCTAACCAGTCCGGCGAAGGCGACATCCGCAAGGCGATCGTCGAGGCCGATCTCGTCGACTGCATGATTGCACTCCCTGGGCAGCTTTTCTACGGAACGCAGATCCCTGCATGCCTATGGTTCGTCACCCGCGACAAATCGGGCACACCGACCAAGGGCGGGAAGCCGCTGCGTGATCGGCAGGGCGAGACGTTGTTCATCGACGCGAGGCAGATGGGCTTGATGGTCGACCGTACGCATCGCGAGCTGACCGATGACGACATCGCCAAGATCGCGGGCACGTATCACGCGTGGCGTGGTGAAAGGGGGCTGGCTCAAGCGGAGCGAAGCGAAGACGTGCCTGTCCCCGCACTTGAATATGAGGACGTATCTGGATATTGCAGAAGCGCACCGCTCGATGACATCCGCGAGCACGGGCATGTGTTGACACCTGGCCGTTACGTGGGCGCACCAGAAGCGGAAGAGGATAGTGAGCCGTTCGACGAGAAGATGGCTCGACTCACGTTGGAGCTCTCAAAGCAATTCGCCGAATCGAAGCGCCTCGAAGACGAAATCCGAAAGAATCTGAAGGGGCTGGGGTTTGATGTCTAATCTCGGACAGATTCAGGAGAAACTCTACACCGCACTGTATGAGTTCTACGACAATCATGGGCGTCTTCTTGAGATCGACGCCAATGAGCGCTCAATCACGCACTGGCTCGCGGCCTGTGTTCAGGATCAGTTCCCGGACTGGGTCGTGGATTGTGAGTACAACCGGAAGGGAAGGTTGCCCAAGAAGCTTCGCCAGTGTGATGAGCGAGTCCCGATCCACAACACGAATGGACGCACTGTCTATCCTGACATCATCGTCCATCATCGAGAGCAACCGATGAACCTCCTGATCGCAGAGATCAAGAAGGCAAGCAGCGATGAGGGTCCAGAGAAGGATCTTGAGAAGCTGGTGGAGTTTGGGTCGCACTCTGACTACCAGTATGAATTCGGCGTGTTCGGGGTGCTTGGAACACAGCATGTCTTTCTCCAATGGTTTGTCAAAGGAGCACCGATTGAGTTCGCACGGCTAACTCTCGATCATGGGGAATTCATGACTGTAGCGGATCCTCCAGATACGAGATTCGCTTCCATGTTCGAGAACGTGTGCAATCATCTAGAGAGGGTGAATTTCGATGTCTAGCCTCTCGGAAGTGACACTCTCGATCATTGACTGTGAACACAAGACCGCTCCCACTCAAGCGAGCGGGATTCCTTCGATCCGAACGACCAATATCAAGAACGGGCGGTTGGATCTTCAATCCGCTAATCGAGTATCAGAGGAAACGTACCGGGAATGGACGGCCAGAATGGAGCCTCAGGAGGGCGATCTCATTCTGGCGCGGGAGGCACCGGTCGGCGAGGTCGGTATTGTTCCTGCAGGTGAACGTATATGTCTCGGCCAGCGAACGGTCCTATTGCGCCCCAACCCAGAACTTGCAGTACCGAGGTATCTTTTGTACCTGCTCATCACTCCGCCGATCCAACATGAGCTCAGAGCTCGATCGGAAGGATCTACAACTCCTCACCTGAATGTCGGGGACATCAGGGCATTCGATATCCCCGATCTGCCAAGCCTTCACGAGCAAGAGCACATCGCGCACATCCTCGGGACGTTGGACGACAAGATCGAGCTGAATCGGCGGATGAATCAGACGTTGGAAGCGATTGCCCGAGCCATCTTCAAGAGCTGGTTCATTGACTTCGATCCAGTCCACGCCAAGGCCGAGGGCCGCGAACCCGTCGGCATGGATCCCGGAACCGCCGCCCTCTTCCCCGATGGTCTCCAAGACTCCCCCCTCGGCAAGATCCCGAAGGGGTGGAAGATCGGATGCGTGAGTGACATCGCAATCCGACGACAGCAGACGATCAAGCCGGAGCAAATCAAAGCTGGAACTCCCTATGTAGCTCTTGATGACGTTCCTCGAAGATCCATCGCTTTGGACTCCTGGAAGGAAGCAGAGGGCATCGCGAGTGCAAAGAGCCAGTTCAGTCCGGGGGATGTTCTCTTCGGGAAGCTCAGACCCTACTTCCATAAGGTCGTCGCGGCTCCGACTGACGGCGTTTGCTCAACTGACATCGTGGTTGTCAGGGCAAAGCAGGAGAAGTGGTCAGCGTTTCTCCTGATGCTGTGCTCGAGCAAGGAGTTCGTCGCATACAACTCAGCTGTCATGACTGGCACCAAGATGCCTCGGACGAACTGGAGGGACATGAGCAAGTACGAAATGGCACTTCCACCTGATGACCTGTTGCCAGCTTTCCAGGTGGTCGCCTTGCCCCTCGTCCGCCAGATTGTCAAGAGCATCCATGAATCCCGAGTGCTATCAGTCGCGCGCGATTCGCTGCTTCCACGTCTCCTATCAGGGAAGGTCAGTCCTCCAGGAGGAGAGCAGTAATGGCAGAGCAAGAGAAACAGAAGGACTTCATCCGCAAGTGGGTCGAGGCAGAGACCGAAGCCCATCCCGAATGCCCTATTGTCAAGGCAATCTCTGACTATACGAAGGCAGAGGAACTCGATGAGGCAAAGCTCCTAGCAGATCTCAAGACGATGGCAAAGCAGGAGTCTGGAGAAGAAGCATGACCACCAAGTTGAAGAGGCTCCTCGTTTCAGGGTTCCGCGGCATTCCCGGAACCCTGAAACTTGAGTTCTCCGCCAAGGGACAATGCAAGTCGATGCTTCTGTACGGAAGAAACGGAACGGGTAAGAGCTCAATCTCTGATGCTTGGGAGTGGCTGACTACCGGCAAGATCGATCATCTGGCTCGAGAAGGCGCGCAGGAAAGCTCCTATCCGAACATGGGAGCGGATCCTGGCGACGTATTCGTTGAAGCCGAGTTCTCCGACGCTGGCCTTGGCGTGGTTCGCTTGGACTACGATCACAAGAGGGTGACAAAGCCAATTGCATCAGGCTCGCTCAATGCCGTTCGCTCCATGATCAAGCATCCTTGTCACATCCGCTACGGTGATCTCACGCGATTCGTGTACCTGACGAAGGCTGAAAGGTACGACTCCCTGGCAAGGCTGATGGGCTTCGTTCCCCAGATGGAGTACCAGAAGGCGCTGAGACGAGTGGAGGGCCAGCTTGAGAAGGAAGTGGACCGGCTTGTCCAGATGAAGGCTCTGGCCATGGAGCGCTTGACGAAGCACTTCTCTAAGGACGATGCGAGCTTGCAGCCTCTAGCACAGATCTCATCCATCTCCAAAGCGAAGGCTCAGGGAGCAATCGGATCTCTCGCAGATGCTGACAAGCTAATCGCTGCGTTAACCCATGAGGTAGAGCAAGACCCGAGAGCCGTCAAGCTGGCTTCCCATAAGATCCTGCAGAGTGCTCTCGCGTCTAGCAGACCACCTGATCTAACTGAGGCAAACCTCCATTCGCTGAGCTCCGCGGTTGGTCATCTAACGTCCATCGGAACAGAAAGCGCCGAAGCGCAACTACGCATTCCCTTCTTGCAGTCAGCTGATAAGCTGATTCGGGCAACAGGAGAGATCGGAGTGTGCCCTCTTTGTGGCAAACGATTTGATGGCGATCTTCGCGAACACGTCATGGCGGAACTCGCGAAGCTCAAGCACCTTAGAGCAGTGCTTGACGAGCTAGCCAAATCGAGACTGGCTATCACGAAGCCCCTTGCTGCCTATACAGGCATTCTCGGATCCTTCCACAAGGTTCTTGGAGCAACCGAGCTTGATGTTGGGGATGATGAGCTGGAGAGCTTCGAGTTGCACGCTTCAAGCTTGGATGGGTGCGTGGAGCAGATACGCTCACTAGTGATGTTCGATAGCTCTGCTCTCCCCGACGATCTGGTATTTTCGCTCAAGGAGAGAGCACAAGAGCTGAACGCGGCTCGTCAGTCATTTGCAGATGCCAAAGCACAGCTTCTCCAGCAGAGCCAGAATAGCGCCACTGCTCTCGAAGACGATCCAGGAAGGGTGAAGCTAGTTGAGACTGCAAGCTTCGTCCGCGACGGCGTGAGGCTACTAAGAGATCACGAGTCAGTGGAGTCGCAGTGGAGCAGAGCAGAGACTGTCCTGACTTCCTATACGGCTGTGGTGAGCAGATACGTTTCGGCGTGCTTAATCGATGTGCAAGTACGTTTCGATCTGATTTCGGATCAGATGAAGAAGTGCTTCGAGATGCTAGAGAAACGAACTCCTGGGCTCGGAGAGCCCCGCCTGAAGCTTCTTCCTGATCAGGATCGCTCTGTCGTTCTTGAAGTTCTCTTCCGCGGAGAGAATATCCAGCCGGCCTACAAGTACCTGAGCGAATCTCAGCTCAACAGCTTCGGCCTTGCTGTCTTCCTGGCCTCCGCTACTCATTTCAATCAGGAATGCCGGCTCCTGATACTCGATGATGTGGTCAACAGCTTCGATGCCTACAAGCGTCCTTTGCTGATTGACCTGTTGAAGGAGTGCTTCGAGGATCGTCAGATCCTCTTAATGACGCACGATAGGTTCTGGCGAGACAATCTAGTATCTACTTGCATAATTCCGCGTACGTTTTCTTGAGTAGCGTTTGGTGCACGACTTGCTTTGTCCACTCGAACGGGGCTGCGTCCTGATTGTAGGCTTCCAGGAAGCGATTGATCGC
>SDBT01017701.1_pt1 | contig 11240 bp, 13 predicted proteins | sample 2277101 | NCBI WGS metagenome assembly SDBT01 (sample SAMN10404973, study PRJNA504765) | marine sediment metagenome | isolation source: marine sediment core GS10_PC15, 103 cmbsf | place: Arctic Ocean: Southern Knipovich Ridge | collected 2010 | reverse complement strand
AATAACAATTTTGGAAGGGGCGGTAAGATCGGGAAAAACATGGCTTGATAATATCCTTTGGTATAGACATATCTGGGGGTTCAGGGACAAAGGATATAATTTTATCATCACCGGCAATACGGTCGGTAGCGTTGAACGAAATGTGTTAATGACATTGAGAGATATGTTTGGAGTTGATACAACGCTTAATAAATTCAATCAATTTAAATTATTCGGCAATACTATGAATTGCTTTGGCGCCGACCACGTGGATGCGTATAAGAGCATAACCGGTATGACTGCCTATGGCTGGCTTGGAAATGAAATGACACTCCAGCATGAAAATACTGTTCAGACCTGTTTTCAGAGATGTTCGGGGGAAGGGTCAAGAATATTTTGGGACACGAACCCTGATTATCCGGAACATCCGATAAAGTTGGAACATATCAATAAATCCGGCGAAAGACTGGCAAGTGGTAGAACAAGAATCCAATCATGGCATTTTAAACTAACAGATAACGAAAAATATTTATCAAAAGAGTATATCGAAAACCTGAAAGCCTCAACGCCCACCGGCATGTGGTATGACCGGGCAATCAATGGTTTATGGGTAGCGGCAGAGGGATTGGTATATACCGACTGGGACCCGAATATCCATGTAATAGAGCCTTTTAAAATACCTGCTGACTGGCAGCGAGTAAGATCGATCGATTTAGGATTTAGAGACCCGTTAGTCTGTCTCTGGGGTGCGATAGATCATGACCGCAGATTATATATTTATGATGAGCACTTTGAATCCGGTAAACTGCTTGCTCATCATGCCGCAGCCATTTTACAAAGAACTGAGCCAATAATATGGACTGTTAGAGATCACGACGCACAGGAAGGGGCAGAGCTTGATGCTAAGGGCGTCTATTCAATACCGGCAAAAAAAGATATTGACGACGGGATTCAAAAAGTAGCAGCGAGAATAAAAGTGCAAGCAGATGGTAAGCCTCGACTTTTTGTTACGACCGATTGTCCTAACACGCGCAGGGAAATAAGTAAATATCAATGGCTCAAAAAAAAAGCGGCATAAATGGCAAGGAGATACCATTGAAACTAGACGATCACGCGATGGACGCTTTGAGATATATGGTAATGCAGCTTGACGGAATAGGGCCGAGGGTACGATGGATATAACAAAAATATTAAGAGAAAACATACCTAATAGTTTAGGCCAATTCGCCGGCAATGTTATGGCTGGGTTTAAAGCGGTCAGTATCAGGGATCCTAACTTCATGGCTCAGTTCCCCGGCTGGACGGGCACATCCGATAAAAAGCTCACCCGGCCATATACTCAAATATCAGCGGTCTATGCAGCTATCAGAGCTAAGGCCCGGAATATAGCGCAGGTGCCATTCGTGCTGACTAAACTGGGCAACGAAGAGCCGATCAAGGTGGGTCCGTTATTCGATCTGTTTGAAAACGTCAATCCTACCATGAGCAAATATCAGCTTTGGGAAGCACTAGTTGCCTGCCTGGATACCAGGGGGCAGGGCTTTATATTCAAGGATCGGGAATATGTAAAGGGGATCCCGGTCTTTCTGTGGGTGATCCACCCCAAGGATGTTAAGCCGGCGCACAAGAATAATATCTGGGTCGGCTGGTGGTTAAGCAAGGGCGGGCGGACTGAGTTCTGGTCAATTGATGAGGTGATACAACCAAAATATTACAACCCCTACGATGACCTGGAAGGATTATCGCCACTCAAAGCCCTTGAACTTGGCCTTGAGACAGAGTGGGGGGCTATCAAATATAACAAGCTTTATTTTGATCAGGACGGCACGCCGGGAACTGTGTTCTCAACTGAGCAGCAATTATCAGTTCCGCAATTTGAACGGATGAAAAATGATCTGATTGCAAAACGAAAAGGAGTTGACCATGCCCACGAAGCTTTACTGTTAGAGGGAGGGGTCAAGGTAGCTTCTATTCGTTTATCAAATAAAGACATGGAATTCCTTGAGCAACGGAAGTTTACCCGGGAAGAGATTGCTATGGTGTTCGGTACACCGAAAGCCGAGTTGCAGCTGTATGAAGATACAAACTACGCGACTGCCAATAGTGCGGATTTATCTTTTTGGAAGAAAACCCTAATACCCTTGATGGTTTTAATTCAGGACAAGTTCAATACCGACTTTCTGAAGCCTTTAGGTTATCACGGCACTTTCGATATCCGATCAGTGGATGTGCTGAATCAGGAGATCCTCGAAAAGGCTGAGGCCGCTAAAGAATTCTGGGGCATGGGTGTTCCGTTCAACCAGATTAACGAGCGGCTTAACTTGGGGTTCGAAGAAGTGCCGGAAGGCGATGCGCCTTATGGAGGGCGGTATGATCAGAATAGACTGGTAGATGTAACGCCTGAAAAATCAATATTGAAGCTGTTGCCAGAATTGGAAGTGACAGATATTGAGCCGATCAAGATCGATCCCGAAGAAATGTTGAAGGCCGCCCGGGGTGAAAAGTGGAAATCTCTCATGGCGCCTATATTGCCGATCATGGGTAAAGCTGCCCGGGCAGTAAGAGAATATTTCTTTGAAGCCGAGCAGAAGTTACTTAAGAAGATCATCAAGGATTATAAAAAGCCTGATATGGTGACGAAAATATCTGTCGAGGATATTCCAAGCCTGGATGATATTCTCAGTGACGAAAAGCTGCGGGGCATCATGGAAGAGTATATCAATAACGCTCTGGGTCATGGGGTCAACAGCATACAACTCGATTTTGTGCTTCCGCCTGAAGATGAAATTTTAGCGATTGGCCGAAGGGTCGGAAAAGTTACCGCGGTAAATGAAACGGTTCGCAAACAGCTAACAGAAAAGCTCAGAGATATACTCAGCGAAGCTATGGCCGAAGGTTGGAACGAAGAACAGAAGGCCAAGGCAATTATTGACGGTGTGAAAGATATTATGGGCATGGCGAAAGAGCGGGCCCGGACCATAGCGCGGACAGAGACACACGGCGCTTACAGTGAAGGCCGGAACCTTGGAATGGCGGAGACTGAGCCAAAGTCGAAGATGTGGATCACTTCCAGGGATGCAAATGTAAGGGATTCTCATGCCGTTATGGACGGCGAGGTAGTTCCATTCGATGAGCCGTTTTCTAACGGACTGATGTATCCGCTTGTTTACGAGGGCAGTGCTGAAGAAGTGATTAATTGTCGGTGCGTGCATATAGCAATTTATGAGGAGGGAATCTAATGCCTAATAAATCAATAATCGGGAAATTGGAAAAGAAGGCGGATGTATATTCAATTATAGCATCTACTGGAAAGGTTGACAGGGATAACGAAATAATCCTGCCGAGTGCTTTCAAAAATCTGAAAGAATATCTCAAGAAAAATCCTGTGATCCTTTTTGCTCATGACTACTGGAAGCCTCCTATCGCAAAGGCGACAAAGGGAAAGATTACTGATGATGCACTTGAGCTGGGTATTGAGTTTGCAGAAACAGAACTGGGTAAAGAAACGCAGTATCTCTATAACAACGGATTTATGAACAGTTTTTCAGTTGGATTTATTCCCAAAGTTTGGGATGTAAACAGCGAGGGGCAACGGGTATATACCGATGTGGAGCTTTTGGAAGTAAGTGCAGTACCTGTACCCTCTAATTCAGCAGCAACCATGATCCGGCAGGCTAAGTCTGCCGGTATCGATATGCAAGAGTTTGAGAAGCTATATGCTGACAGACCGGAGAGTAAGCTGGAGTCGAAAGGCGTGAAGGCCGAACGAAAGTCGAGCGACGCAGAAAGCTACATCAACATTGCAAATAAATTTAACAAACTGGGAGGCAAGCAATGAATAAAATTGCTTTACTTCGGGATTTAATTTCAAAGACCGAAGACGCTGAAGAGCGTAAAAAATACGAAGACCAGCTCATCGAGGCCATAGAAGAGGCAGCTCTTGCAAAAGCCACAAAACAGCTGGCAGATAAGGCGGCTAAGGACAAAGAAGAGGCCGAGATCAAAGCAGCAAAGGGAAAATCGGTCATGGCTAAAAGGGTTGGCGCTCCGCCTGTGGTAGTGCTTGAGCAGGGAGACTATAAAGGTTTCAACCTGCGGAGTGAGGTAAGGGCGGCGATTGGTAACAATCGGGTGCATGTCAGCATCCAGACCAGAATGCAGGACGATTATGACATGGCCGAAAAGATGATGAGGATGTTTACCGATCTTTACGTCCGAGCGTGGGAGAATCCAGTCCAAAAGGCCGCCATGCAGGAAGGCACTGACAGCGAGGGCGGGTATCTTACTCCTACCGAAGAACGGTCGGAATTGCTCGCATACGTGCGGGAGATATCTATAGCCCTCCAGGACTGTACTCACATCCCCATGGCTTCAGACAGCATGACTCTACCGAGGGAATTGGCAAATGTGAGCGTTGCCTATACAGGTGAGGAATCAGAGGCAACTGAGTCCGAACCTACCTTTAATCAGGTAACTCTTACCGCTAAAAGAATGGATGCGTATGCAATCAGTTCAAACGAATTGATCCAAGATACTACCGTACCTGGCGGCATAATCGGTGTGCTAATGAGCCAGTTTGTCGAGGCTATCGGACAGAAGGTTGACTCTACCGTGTTCAAGGGTACTGGTGACCCTGTATCCGGCGTGTTCTTAAGCGCTGGTTATTCGCAGGTATTCGAATCTGGCTCTACTCATTTCTCCGAGCTCTTAGAGCTTGACCTGCGGACCATCATTTCAAAGATTCCAACTTCCCGTCTGGCTAACGCCAAATGGTATGGGCATAGATCGCCAGTATGGATTTATGTCAGGGGTCTTAAAGACGGCGACAGCAGGCCTTTGTTTATCAAGGGCCTAACCGAAAAAGCGCCGGACTTTCTCTATGGGTATCCGCTTAAAATGCCTGAGCAATCCAACAGCATCAGCGCTGTTAGCACCGGGATGCTGGTATTCGGGGATCTGCGAGGATTTTTCATCGGCGACCGACTTACCAACATCAACTTGATGGTTAACCCCTATCTGCTGATGACCACAAATCAGACGTTGTTCTACATGGCTACCAGGTGGGGTTATGCGCATGCATTGCCCAACTACTACGGTAGGATCGCAACACCTGCGAGCTAAAAATAAAGGGGCGGTTAATTCCGCCCCGCTCTCTGGAGGGGAGATGATAACAAACAGGGTAATCAGAGTATGCGCTAATTGTAGCAGACGATCTAATGATATACATGAGACAATCTGTATTCATTGCGGGTTTGTGACCCAGGAAGAAAAGCAGGTTGTAACGAAAAGTGGCATATATGGCAAAGACGCTAATAAGTTGAAATGAAACTACACTGGACTAATGTGCTCGAAATGAGCGCTATAGGATTCGGATACACAACTCATCAATTACGGCTCCGGGAAGCTCTTGTCCGGCAGGGTGTTGAGTTTACCGACGATGCAGATATTGAGGTGAGCATTGTGCCTGCTGGTGATTTTATACCAGTACGGAAAAAGTTTAATGTGCTTTATACGATGTATGAATCTACCACCATACCGGACGGCTGGATTAAAAGGATTCAAGGTGCTGATTTAATAGTAGTTCCATGCAAACAGAATAAAGATTTATTCAGCCGGTATACAAAACGTCCGGTTGAAGTTTGTTGGGAAGGCGTCGAGGTTGATAAGTTTGTTTATAAGGAACGGTTCTTCCCTACGAGCAGACCTTTTATCTATCTTTGGTTCGGCGCAACGAACGAGCGCAAGGGCTATAAACATACAATAGTCGCCTGGCATATTTTTCGGGAAAAATACCCGGAGCTGATCGACAAAACTCAGCTCATTATGAAAACAACACAAATGAGCGAGGGAGAAAGGATCATCGGTTACAAAAAAGGCAAATCAATAAAGAAAAAGATGCCGGTTGAGCGAGTATTCAAGGCGGATAATGCGATAGTTGATACCAGGAAACTTCCGGTATTGCGAGACGATAAATTACCTGGCCTGGTTGATTTATATCATGATGTCCATGCCTTTGTTTTACCGAGTATGGGAGAGGGATTCGGATTGACTTTAGCTGAGGCGATGGCTACCGGGCTTCCTTGTATTTACACGCCGTGGTCAGGGCCGAGAGATTTTATTGATTCAAACCGAGGGTATCCGGTCAAATGGAAGTTCGCAGAAATCAAGGCGATGACGCCAATGCCGGATGGTAGTATGCAGATAAAACATCATAGCACAGCAGCGAGTGCCGATCCTAATTCGATAGTACAGCGGATGATCCAGATATATTCTGATTATGATACAGCTTTAAAAAAGGGAAAGCGGGCGAGTAAATTTATAAACAAATATATTACTTGGGATATATCGGCTATGAGTTTTATCAAGCTGATCGAGAAATATACAGGGGAGAGATTGGCCGCATGACTATTTCAGATCAAAAAGTTAATTGGAATCGATTTGCGCAGATTAATCCATATTATGCCATCATGACAATACCTGGCCAGACATGGACTGAGAAGGATTTCTATGCAAGCGGGAAAGATCAGATAAATCATATTATGCAATCGCCTGTGATGATAGACAGAGGGAAAGGAAAAGCTCTCGATTTCGGGTGTGGCATAGGAAGGCTCACCCAGGCATTATTATCATATTTTGATGAGGTAATAGGAATAGACATATCTGAGAAGATGCTGTCTCTTGCCAGGGAATACAATAAAAGCGCTAAATGTAAATATTTGCTAAATGAATGCGCTCCTGTCCTGGCGGCAGACGACAATCAGTATGATTTTGTTATATCCTTGCTGGTTTTGCAGCACATAGAAAATAATGACACTGAAAAATATATACATGAATTAATCAGAGTACTTAAGCCTAATGGCATATTTATATACCAGCTTCCTACTGATTCGGGCGGCGGACTAGAAACGGTAGATGCTAAATACGAAATGCACGGTATGGCGATTGATAATGTTATGAAAATAATCGAAGAGGGCGACGGAATATTGATCGAAGTCTCACAAGAGAATGTCAGTACTTGTACTGATAGTTATTTATATTTTGTAACGAAGAGCAAAATTGATGGACGTTAAAATCAGCATAACAACAAAGTGCAATGCCAAGTGCGCTACCTGCCCGGTCTGGAAATATCCGGGCCAGCACATGGAATTATCTCACTTCAAAGTGATGTGGGATAAGATTATATCGAATGGAAAAGTCTCAAGAATCTTACTTAACAATACAGGCGATATGTATAACCATCCTCAGAATAAAGAAATATTTCAGTATATCGAGGCACACCAGAATCCTTTGCAGTGCGTGATCATGACCACCAACGCCGCCAAAATGGATTATGTTCCAAAAATACATGGCATTGTAATTAGTTTTAATGGCGGTGATAAAGAGAGTTACGAAAAGACTACCGGACTTAACTTTGAGGATACGGTTAAGCGAGTCAAGGATCGGTATGAAGAGTTCAAGGTAAAGCTGAAATATCTTGACATGCATTGCTTGATCTGGAAAGGGAATGAGGGCTGTGAAGAAAAGTTCAAGGCGCTGTGGGCTGATTTCCCCGGGATAGCAAGATTCTCATATAAATACGACAATCAGATGGAAGAGGATCATACCCTCGATAAATACAAACGCACTGACCGGATTTATTGTGACTACCTGGACAGGATTTCAATTATGCCGAATGGACAGATTATATCTTGCCCGCATGACTTTAAGAGTGAGACCGACTATGGCAATTTTCTCAAATGCAGCATAGGCGCCTCAATGCACAACTGGAAGAGAGCGAAAAAGAGGGGTGAACATAGACGGGGGATATTTACCGGTTTATGTGAGCAGTGTAATTATAATACACCTGTTGGCGACAGATTGGTAGAGGTGAAGAAAAATGGCAATTGATAATATTAATGCGCTGGTCGATCTGGGGAATATTAAAAGCTATCTCGGAATAGCTGAAACGGACACTGAGTTCGATACCGATCTGGATCATCTTATAGATGCCGTGAGTTGGTATTTCAATAATGAGACTAACCGGAAGCTGAAAGCCAGGGATTATGCGGCAGAATATTATGATGGTGACGGGTCGGATACTTTATATGTTGAAAATTATCCTATCAATTCGATAACCCATCTATACATCGATACTGAACGAGCTTACGGAGCAGACGACGAGATACTTGCAGCCGACTATATGATCTATAAGGACATGGGCAAGATTATTGTCGAGGATACGGTGTTCAGCAAAGGTAATCAGTCAGTGAAGCTTGAATACAACGGAGGCTACGCGACTATACCGTATGACCTAGAAAATGCCTGCAAAGAGATGGTCGCCTTCCTATTCAAACGGGATAAAGCCGGTAATCGAATAGGTGTTAAGTCATTAAGTGTTGAAGGTGGATCTGAAAATTATGTAACTAATATGCCGGATACTGTGAAGCAGGTCCTGAGAAGGTTCTGGAGGCCGAATGGTTAGACAAAGCATGGAACAGTGGAAACTCCATCTCAACGAATGGGCTAAGAAGATGCCTAGAACTGTTCAGAAAGCTCTTTTGAAAGCGGCTGAGATTGTCAGGGGTGAAGCTCTCTATTCTCATCTATCAGGACCAAAGATGGCTAAAGGCGTTGGTAGTGCTACCAGGGGGACGCTGGCAAGGCAAAGCGGTGATCTGGCGGGCAGCCTTAAAGTGCGGTCCGTAATAAAAGGGAAAAAAATCCGGGGCACTGTCGGGGCTAATATGGTTTATGCAGCTATCCATGAATTTGGTATGAAGTCCAGGGGAATGCCGGAACGGTCTTATTTACGATCATCTTTGCGAGCAAAACAAAAGGCTATCATGGATACGATATTAAAGGGAATGTTGGAGAGTTATAAAATTGGCTGATTCAGTTCGTAAAACTATACTCGATGCTGTTGTTACCGCGCTGGAAGGGATCAGCGGAATAGGCAAAATCTCTACTGAGTTAAAACATTGGGAAGAGCTGAAGCCTAAAGATTTTCCCGCAGCTTTTCCTATCGACGGTGATACCGATTTAGAGCGGTCTGCCTATGCACACGCAACCTCTGAGGATATGGAGGCGGCATTAGAAATAATCGTTACCGGATATGTGTATGACCGTAACAATAGCTTAACCACAAAACGGACAAACCATATCCGGGCTATAGAGTTGGCATTAACCGGGGATTCGGCATTAGCAGCATTGGTGCTGGATTGTGTGCCGGTAAAGATAACGACTGATAAGGGGATGATCGAAAATTATTCGATATTCGATTACACCTTTTTGGTGACATATCAATATAATCACAACAGTCCGTAAGGACTGAAAAACCGGGAGGAAAACATGGGCGCAACTGTAGGTAAGAATGGAGGGTTTTATGTCGGTTCAACATTAGTAACCTTCATAGACAATTGGAGTCTGGATGGAACGATTGATTCTGTTGAGACTACCGCGTTCGGCGATGAGAGTAAGAAGCGAGTTCCAACAATCCGGGATTGGTCGGCTACAGTATCCGGTACGCTGGATAAAAGCGATGCGCAACAGGCGGCATTACTCGATCAGTTCGAGGATGGTACTATTGTAGCTGCATCGGTACAGCTGGCTACCGATAGAGGATCTTCTTATTGGGAAGGGTCAGCAATCATTCAGGGCTTTAGCGTCAATTCGGAAGTGGTTGGAAAGGTGAGCGTATCTTTCAGCCTGCTTGCGGCGGATGCTTTGAGCTGGACAGGCGGATAATGAAAGTATCCATCCTGAAGAAAACACAGTTTATCCCGAAGTGGAATGAGAACAGCCTTGAAACGGATCCGGTTAAGTTTCACCTCCGCTATCTGACAACCGGCGAAATAGAAGCATGTATCAAGATAAAACCGGTAAGGATAGCGGGTGGTGATCCGGAGATTGAGATTGATACGGATAGCAGGCGAATGTTTGAGCTGGCTGTGGTGAGAATCGAGAATCTTGAGGTAGAGCCAGGAGGGGAGATTGCAACTGCTAAAGAGCTTATGGGTCAACCGGGGTTTAATCGGCTTTATAATGAGGTGTTGCTATTTATCCAGGGCATGAACGCTCATATGGATAAAAAAAAATAGCAATTAGTTTTCACCTCTGGATGGATGGGTGGGCTGAGTATGAACCGACTGAGGATGATGTCGGGCGGGAGATGGTACTGTATGACTATATTGTCGATCGGTCAAAAATACCGGAATACTTTGACGAGGATACTTTGGCTATGATTCAGTTCTGGCAGACATACAAAAAATATGGTTTCCCACATGGGGGTGGTTGGGCGGATCAACCGGCTGTTCACATGGAAATAATATCTCTACTTGATGGCGAGTTAAGCAAGAGGAATAAAAATGCCCGCAAGAGATAAAGTATATGTAGACATAATCGCCGAGACTAAAAAGTCTATAGATAGCATGAAGAAGTTTGCTGTTGGCGTGGGCAGCGCGCTCGTTGCAATTAGGAGCGCTCAAATGGCTTTAAAAACTCTTTTTGATACTGCTCAATATGCAGCTCAGGTTAGACAAACGAAAATGGCATTTAGATCAATAGCTGAAGATGCCGGGGCGATGGCTGACGATATAATCAGAAACATGCGTCGTATGTCAGGTGAAACTATTAGTGAACTTAACATGATGTTGGCTGCAAATAAGGCAAGTCTGCTTGGGATCCCGGTTGATGAATTTGACAAATTAATGGCTATTGCCAGGGCATCGGCTACAGCAACCGGCGGCAGTGTGCGGAAGATGTTTGCGGATATTGTTACTGGTATCGGTCGTGGTTCGCCAATGATTCTAGATAATTTAGGTATTATTATCAAATTAGAAGATGCCTATAAAGAGTATGCAGATTCATTAGGCAAAACCATCGATTCGTTAACCAAACAAGAACAAACACAAGCGATTTTAAATGCAACTCTCAAAAGCGGTGTAGATATAATCCGCAAGGTTGGCGAGGCTGGGCAGACCTTAACCGATGTTGAAAGATGGCAACAGACCGCCGCCGCCGCCGCAGATTTTAGAGCCGAATTAGGTATGAATCTGTTGCAATCTATGGGGAAAATATTCGAAGGATCTACCAAAATATCAAGAGTGTGGGCAGAAACACTTAAAAACACAAGACTTGTAAACATAGCAATGTCAGAACAAGGATTGGTTGGAAATATATCAGAATTAGCTGAGCGGTGGAAAGCAGTAGATGATCAAATCAAACATTTGACACAAACTCAAAAAGATGGAGTGCCAACCGCAGGTAGATCCAGGAAGCAAACT
>SDBT01017700.1_pt1 | contig 11241 bp, 8 predicted proteins | sample 2277101 | NCBI WGS metagenome assembly SDBT01 (sample SAMN10404973, study PRJNA504765) | marine sediment metagenome | isolation source: marine sediment core GS10_PC15, 103 cmbsf | place: Arctic Ocean: Southern Knipovich Ridge | collected 2010 | reverse complement strand
GCCAATGCCTGTGAAAATTGCGGCAGGGACATCGTGCTGAGCCTGTCTCACGGTACCAGGATAAATAAAAAACATATGGACAGCCTTCGACGGGCGAATATGCTGCGTATTTCTTATGATATGTGGGACCAGCGCAGAGACCACGAGAATACGTTTCTGGCCTGGGAGATGTACCAGGAGTTCGGCGGTGACGGCTTCTGGCTGGATATGGACATGATACCTTTTGGACACCTGGGATTATGGAACCCATGGCCCAAGGATAACAAATTAAATCCGGATCTTCTGAGCACGCTTGGTTATGACCGTATGGACTATTTCACTATCGACCAGAAACAGTGTTACATGACCCAGCGGGCAATGGCGGCATCACCGTTGTTTATGGGAGGTGACCTGCCTACAAGCGATGAATTGTCTTTTAAGTTACTCACCGATACCGAAATGCTGGCCTGCACTCGAAACGGGGTAGTTGGCCAGTTATATGACCGCGAAGGCCATCTGGATATATGGAAGACACCGCACAAAACCAAACCTGACCACGGCTGGGTAGGCATCTTCAATCGTGGTGAGGCCCCCAGAAAATTCAGCGTGTCCAAATGCGACCTTGGACTTAAGAAGAATCTGCGATATACATTTTATGATATATGGAAAAAGCGTCCTATCACGGATGAACACAAACTAAATTTTGACGTCGGTCAATGGGGAGTAACATTTCTGCGATACCAGCCGGCATAGGGACAACCCGAGCCATTGAAAAAATCGGAAAGAAAGAAATCGTGAAGAATTTGAGTCGGCGTGATTTTCTCGGATGCATGGCAGGTGGAATGGCAGGTATGCTGTTTTCTAAAGTGTCCCCTGCTAACCCTTTGAAAAACAGACCCAATATTTTATGGATAATTGCTGAAGACTTCAGTCCCGATTTGGGCTGCTACGGCAACACAATAGTCCGTACGCCCAATATTGACGGCCTGGCTCGTGACGGAGCAATGTACACTCGTGCCTATACATCGGCACCGGCGTGCTGTCCGAGTCGATCGGGTATGATGACCGGCGTGTGGCAGATTGCCATCGGGGCCCATAACCAACGGCCGGTTATTAAGAAATTGCTACCCAAAGGGACGCATGTTATTACGAAATATTTCCGGGATGCCGGTTACTTCACAGCCAATATTCGTAACTTTGCAAAAGAGTCTTATGGCAAGGCTGGGACCGGCAAGGATGACTTTGCCTTCCAGCCACATCAACTGAAGGTCTGGGATTCAAATAGATGGTCTGACCTTGGGAAGAATCAGCCCTTTTATGCTCAATTAACGATTTTCAATACCCATCGTAGTTTCCTCAAGCCGGCATCAATCGCAGAATTTCAGGTTGATCCTGCCAAAGTTAAGGTCCCCCCATTCTATCCCGATGTGCCTGTGGTCCGACAGGACTTTGCCGATTATTATGCCTCCACTAATGCTCTTGATGTACTCGTCGGTAAAGTGTTAAAACGCCTGAAGAAAGACGGTCTCGATGAAAACACTATTGTGATGTTTATTGGTGACCATGGCCGGCCTATGCTGCGTGGAAAACAATTCCTGTATGAGCAGGGCATTCGCATTCCTATGGTCATCCGCTGGCCCGGGCATGTCCGGCCGGGAACAGTTGTCGATGAATTGGTTAGTGCTCTGGACTTCGCCCCGACATTTTTGAAACTGGCCGACGCCGATGTGCCTGAGCATATGCATGGCCGTGTTTTTTTGGGGCATGACCGAGATAAGCCGCGCAGGTATGTCTTTTCGGCACGTGATCGGATTGATGAGGCCGTTGACCGAATCCGATGTGTGCTTGATGAACGATTCAAATACATCCGTAATTATATGCCGAACATGCCTTATCTTCAGCCTCAGGTCTATCGTGAAATGGTATACCCTACACGAGAGCCGTTGATGCAAATGTTTGCTCAGAAGAAACTGAACAAAGTTCAGTTACAGTTTTTCCAGTCTAATAAGCCTCAGGAAGAATTTTATGACTTACAGAATGATCCATGGGAAACCGAAAATCTGGCTAAAAATCCTAAATATCAGAATGAACTGAAACGGTTACGCCAGGTACTTGAGGCGAGACTGACAGAGGTCGACGATAAGGCAGCTACTCCTGAGCCGATGGCCGAATATCGCCGGGTCATGGAACAAAGGGCTGTTGAACGTAATCGCTGGGTGGAATCAGGTCGCAAACTTCCGCAGACCTGGCAGCAGACGCTAAGATGACCGATACCGGGGAGTCTTTGTGCCTATGTCTTTCGCGTTGCCGTTGCCACCGGCCTGTTTGACCATGGAATTGATATTAAATTGTATTACCTTGAAGAAAAAAATATCTCTGTTATACCCTTAAGGGTAGTAGATGTCCGCGAATAAAGCTATAATCAGTTGTTTTTAACTTACTTACCCGCGGATACACGGGAAAATTCAATTGAGATCGGTATAATATAAAAGTTAAAAACACAGGAGTTGGACATGAAAAATCTAAATCGCCGTGAGTTTCTGAAAATCACCGCGGGCAGCAGCTTGGCAGCGGTATTGGCGTTGGAAGGATGCGCCAAATTGTCGAGTAACTCCGCGTCCAAAAAGCCGAATATTGTTTTCTTTATAGCAGAAGACCTGCGTTGGCTGGACATGGGTGCTTACGGCAATAGGCATATCGAGACACCTGTCTTTGACAGGATGGCGCGTGAGGGTGTGATGTTTAACCATGCTTATGCTTCGGCACCATCATGCTGCCCGGCCAGAGGGGCGCTTTTAACAGGGCAGGCGTTTTATCGTCTTCGCGAAGGCGCTCAGAACTGGTGCACGCTGGACAAGAGCTTCAAGACCTTTCCTCGCCTTCTGGAAGATATTGGCTATACCATAGGACTTAAAGGCAAAAGCTGGGGGCCGGGTGACCTCAGTGTCAGTGGCTGGAAACGTGATGTCTCTGGTGACGAATACGATAGTATCGAGGAATTTCTTGACCAGGCCCCTGCTGATAAGCCATTCCTGTTTACTTATGGGCCTCATGAAGCTCACCGAATGTTCGTCAAAGACTCAGGTATAGCTTCGGGAAAGAAGCTCGAAGATGCCGATGTGCCGGCATTTTTCCCGGACTGTGAAGAAGTCCGCGGCGACATACTGGATTACTACGTATCTATCGAAACATTCGATAAGAACGTCAGCCATATGGTAAAGGTGCTTGAAGAACGAGGCCTGCTGGAAAACACGCTTGTGATTATGACCGCTGACCACGGGTTCGCGTTTCCAAGGGGCAAGAGTAATCTTTATGATGCCGGGACGCGGGTGCCGCTGGCGATACGCTGGCCGGGCAAGATAAAAGCTGGTCGGACAGTCGATGATTTTATCCATTCTACCGATATTGCACCTACCATACTGGAGGCTATGGGCCTGAAGGTGCCTTGCGAAATGACAGGCACAAGCTTTTTTGACCTGCTTGTCTGCGATAAATGCGGCAAACTTGACGCCGGCCGCGACCATGCAGTCTTCGGCCGTGAAAGGCATCATCCTGAAGCCTTCGAAAAAAATCCGTCGTTCCCGTGCCGAGGTATCCGAACCGAAAAATATCTATACATTCGCAACTACAAGCCGGGGCTTTCGTGCGGCGGAACAGACACAATGTATGAAGGCGCGGTCGATACCAAATATTTCCCTTACCCTGATTACGATTTTAGCCCGACAAAAAATTATATGCTGGCCAATCGTGATTCGGGACGAAATAAAAGGTCCTTTGACTTGTGCTTCGGACCACGGCCTGCCGAGGAACTCTACGACATAGATAAAGACCCCGACCAGATGCACAATGTTGCAAGCGACCCCAAATATGCGGCGGTCAGGCTCGAACTTTCCGAACGGCTGACACGCGAACTGGTAGAGACAAAAGACCCGCGAGCATTAGGACAGGGTGATGTATTTGATAATTATCCGGTTTATGCCTGGATAGAAAACTTTAGTAAGTATAATCAAGAGTTGATAAAGAAAAATCCGAAATTGTTCGACAAAATGCCGGCTCGATTTGGGCGGAAGAAATAAAGTCTCTGCATTTTTGGGCGGACAATGAGGCCTGTACTGCCCAATCCGGGCCAAAAAGCAAAAAACAACAGCGTATTTCGAAAAAATGCTTGTTTTTCAATCCGAAACAGGTATACTGTTTCCCTTTGTATGAGATAATAATCGCTATTGTATATACGCAGGAGATAGACCGGTGAAAACAGAGTTGCTTGATGCTGTAGAAGGCAAAAGCCTGAAAGAAAATGTGCCCTATTTCGAGATAGGTGACATAGTTGACGTGCGTTGCAAAATCAAGGAAGGCGATAAGGAACGAATCCAGGTATTCACCGGCACGGTCATCGCCCGCAGAGGTCGCGGAATCAACGAAATGTTTACCGTACGGCGTGTCCTCGGCAATGAAGGTGTAGAGCGAATCTTTCCGCTTAATTCTCCTAATGTTGTGGACATCAAGCCCATACGAAGCGGCAAAGCAAGACGAGCAAAGTTGTATTTTCTACGGCAGCGAACGGGTAAGGCAGTAAAACTGGCCCAGAGACACAGCGACCATACCGTTGCCAAATAACGCAGAACGGACTTAAGAATTGTTCGGATGGCTGCTAAACAAACCCAGGTTGGACCAGCGCAAACGGCTTGGCCGATGGGGTGAGAAACGTTGCGAGAAATTCCTCAAGAAAAAAGGGCTTAAGCTAATCGCCCGAAATTTTTCCTGCAAGACCGGCGAGATTGATCTTATCATGGCAGATACTGAGGGAGCTATCGTTTTTGTCGAGGTAAAAACCAGAGCCGATGAGAGTTTCGCGCCGGTTGAATCAGTCATTACGTCCGACAAGAAGGACAAAATGTTCAAGACGGCCCGCTACTTTCTTGCAAGTTACAATATCAGAAACAGGCCTTACAGATTTGACGTTGTTGCGATAACCGTCGACCAGGGCAGAGGCAAACAAATAAGACATTATGAAAACGCTTTTGTGCGATAGAAAAAATGGAACTGATTGATACGCATTGTCATTTAACGTTCAAAGAACTGGCTGGTGACATTGAAGCTGTTTTGGCTCGCAGCAGCCAAGCCGGTGTTATCGGGTGGGTAACCGTTGGCACCGACCCGCAGCAGAACCAAATGGCTGTCGAACTTGCGTCTAAATATGAAAATCTGTATGCGACGGTCGGGATTCATCCTCACTTTGCCAAAGACGTAACGCCCCAGATAACAGCGGAATTAAAAGAGCTTGCACAGAATGAAAAAGTAGTCGCTATCGGTGAAACGGGTCTGGATTTTCATTATAATTTTTCCGAACAACAGGCACAAAAGCAGGTTTTCGCTGAGCAGTTGAAAATCGCCGGCGAATTGAACCTGCCGGTAATTGTGCACTGCAGAGAAGCCTTTGATGAAACGATGGAAATCTTAGACCGGTTTGAGGGTGGTCTTAACAAAGTGGTTTTTCACTGTTTTGGCGGTACGGCCCGGCAGGGGAAAATTGTTTTAGATAAAGGTTTTTACATCTCTTTTACGGGCGTAGTGACATTCAGGAATGCTGAGCTTGCCCGTCAAGCGGCCGGGATTGTACCGGTCGAAAGGTTGATGATTGAAACCGACTGTCCGTATATGTCACCTGAGCCAATGCGAAAACAAAAGATAAATACTCCTGCCCTTATGGTCCACACCGCCAGATACCTGGCTGAATTAAAAGGGATGGATTTCGATACTTTTGCTGAAAAAGTGACCGAAACGAGCAGGTTTTTTTTCAATTTACCGAAGAAACAGGCCCCGGCCGGCCTTTGCTAATAAGCCCGTTTTGTCCGGCCCAAACCGCTGACACTTGTCTTATTTGGCCAGGTGTCCAAAGCGAGTCCAAATGCCCGCTAATAGTATCAAGAGCCGGTTTTTGGGGTGCGACTTGACTTTTCGGCAAATTTGACTATATTTAGTTAGTCAACCTTTCCAAAATGAATTGGCCAGTTGGGCTGCGTTTTCAGGTTCCGGTTCATCTGTACCGGACAGGGCCGAATACGTCCCTGGAAAATAGTAAAGGATTTACGGTAGGTTCTATGGCAGGAACTTTTGACAACAGTACAGTTATGCGTGTCCAGCAGGCCAACGACATCGTTGATGTGGTAAGCGAGTATATGAGCCTGGCCAGAAAAGGCAAGGAGATGGTGGGCTTATGTCCCTTCCACGATGACCATCGGCCAAGTATGTACGTCAGCAGCGTCAAGCAGATATTCAAGTGTTTTGCCTGTAGTGCCGGCGGCGATGTATTTAAGTTTATCCAGATGCGTGAGAACCTGACATTTCCGCAGGCGATAGAAAGGCTGGCCGAACGTGCGGGCATAAAGATAAAAGCAGCCAATTCCACAAAAGGCCGAACCAAAAACCAGCCGCCGGATATTGACCCCAATAAGCTTGCAAAGGTCAATGAATGGGTGGCCAAATACTTTCAAAAGAATCTGGCTGACAAAGAAAAGGGCAAGTCAGTTCGCGATTATATTGCCGAAAGACAAATATCACCGAAAAGCGTAAAGCAATGGCGGATTGGACTGGCTGTTTCCGGTAACGACCTGCTAAAAGCGGCAAATGCCAAAGGTATTGCGACGGGACTGCTGGCCCAGGCCGGGTTGGTGGCCGGACAAAGAGACGGCGGTTTCAGTGATAAATTTGTAAATCGCCTGATGTTTCCCATTACTGATGTCACCGGCAGAGTGATTGGTTTTGGCGGACGGACTCTTGATGGAGCTGACGCCAAGTATGTAAACTCGCCGACAACCGTTTTGTTTGACAAGAGCAATTGCCTCTACGGCCTGGAGCATGCTCGCACTCCGATTGCTTCGGCCGAAGTAGCTATTGTTGTAGAGGGCTATACAGACTGTCTGATGGCTCATCAATTCGGATGCAATAATGTTGTCGCAACTTTGGGGACAAGTCTTACGGCCGGGCACGGACGTATGCTTAGGCGCTATGCCAAGAAAGTGATTTTGCTTTTCGACAGTGACATCGCAGGACTCGAAGCAGCTAACAGGGCATTGGATGTCTGTATCGGCCAGCGTATAGATATCAAGCTGGCTTCGGTGCCGGAAGGAAAAGACCCGTGTGATTTTATTCTGGCCGCCGGAAAAAAAGGGCTTGAACAACTGGTCGAGCGGGCAGTAGATGTCCTTGAATTCAAATGGAACAGGCTGGTGGATAACTTCGATGGTAATGAGATATTTGTCGACAAAAAGAGGGCGATTGAAGAATTCCTGCAGACAATAGCGACAAGTCTGCATGCCGGCGGCCTGCCCGCCATAGAGAAGGGGCTGATAGTCAACCGCTTGTCGAAGATTATCGGCACCGACAGCAAAGAGATAAATGCTGAACTCAGCAGAAGGGTATCAAGAGCGGCAAGGGCTGGGAAGTATTCGGGCACAATAACAAGTGAAAACCAGAAAGTTCAAAGTGTTGATTTGGGCCAGGGGCTTTTCGCAGCGGCCCAGCGAGAGGTGCTGGAAGTGGTACTGAATGAACCGGCGCTTTTCGAGGACGTAAAACAAAACGTTACAGTCGAGACTTTTGATGTGCCAATATTGAGGAAAATCGCGGGTATTGTCTTTGAGACACTGAATCGCGAACCCACTACTTCGCTGGCGGCGATTCTGGCCAAGACAGAATCGGTTGAAGTCGGCCAATATATTGTGGAATTAGCCGAGGGCGGAGAAGAAAAGGGCAATTTTCGCACTCGCTTAGCTGGTGCTTTGGGCATAATGCAGCGGTATCAGATGATGAGGAAGAATAGTCGGATCGAAGAAATAAAAGACCAGACGCAGTTTTTGCGGCGTGTCCACGAAAGTACCGGAAAACATAATCCCCATAACCTTGGGATGGTGTAGCTGAAAACCGGTTAATGTAAAATTTCAATTTATCAAGACAAGGACGACAATCGTGGCAAGAAAGACTTTAAAAGCAAATAAGCCGGACAATGTCAAATCTTTGGCTGAGCCGAAAATAATCGCCGACAGCAAAGAGGCTGAACAGCAAATAAAGGCGATAATCGAGAAGGGCAGGAAGAAGGGATTTCTGACTTACGAGGAAATGAATGACGGACTGCCCGAAGAGGCGGCGACCCCGGCCCGTCTGGACAGCCTGCTGGCGACACTGGACGAGATGGGCATTAAGCTGCTCAATGAAGCTGATGTGGCAAAGGAGGCCGAAGAAGAATTTGACGCTTCCCAGGATGGTGGAGGACAAGGCAAAGCGGGGTCACTCGCAGAGGACAAGCTGCTGGAAAAGGAGTTAGTCGGCGCTGACATCGGGCGAAGAATCGACGACCCCATAAGAATGTACCTGACCCAGATGGGAGAAATCCCGCTGCTTTCAAGAAAGAATGAGATTGCACTTGCCCGCAAGATAGAATTGGCGCGTATGGCCTTTAGACGAAAAATGCTCGAAAGCGACTACTGCGCCAAGAACGTCATTGATATTGCCCAGCAGGTTTATGACGGGGCACTTTCGTTTGACAGAACAATGAAGATCAGCACCGCCGAAAACCTTGTAAGAGCAGTGATAAAGAAGCGTCTGCCTTCAAATGTTGAAACAGCAAATAAACTGCTTAATATCAATGAAGCTCAATTCAAGAAGTTTCTCTCGACCGGAAACAACACCGCTAAAAAGGTTATGCTAAAGCGGATATACCGAAACAGACGTAAAATCGCGACGCTGCTGGAAGAGCTTAGTCTGCGAACGAGCAGGATTCAGGCGATGAAGAACAAGCTTCACGGTATCAGCCAGAAAATGTATCAGTTGGAGCAAATTATTACAGATGGGACCAATCGTGATTATACGGCTGAGGATATTATAGCGATAAAGCAGGAACTGGCCGGCCTGCAGGATTTGGGAATGGAAACACCAAAGCAACTCGACAAGAGGCTGCGTGCCATCGACAGGGTCTTTACACAATACGAGGAAGCCAAGCGAACACTGTCAAGCGCGAACCTCAGATTAGTGGTTTCGATTGCCAAGAAGTACCGCAATCGGGGTCTGAGTTTTCTTGACATAATCCAGGAAGGCAACACCGGCTTGATGAGGGCTGTGGATAAATATGAATACCGAAGAGGATATAAGTTCAGCACTTACGCCACCTGGTGGATTCGCCAGGCAATTACCCGCGCCATTGCCGACCACGCACGGACGATTCGTATCCCGGTGCATATGATAGAAACAATGAGCAGGCTGCGGACCGCCAGCAAGAATCTGCTCCAGGCCTTGGGCAGAGAGCCGACCATCGAAGAGATAGCATTAGAAGCCGATATGAGCGTGGAAGAAACTCGCCGGGTCCTGAAAATATCCAAGCACCCAATCAGTCTTGACCGGCCCATTGGCGAAAGTGAAGACAGCTACTTCGGCGATTTTATCGAAGATGACGAAATCGACTCTCCCGTGGCTTCGGCCGCCCAGGAAATGCTCAAGGACAGAATCGACATCGTCCTCAAAACTCTGTCATATCGTGAACGTGAGATTATCAAGCTGCGGTATGGTATCGGGGACGGTTACACCTATACTTTGGAGGAAGTGGGCAGAATCTTCAAGGTTACCCGTGAGCGCGTCAGGCAGGTTGAGGCAAAGGCCATAAGGAAACTCCAACACCCCGTAAGAGCCCGAAAACTCGAAGGGTTTTTAGACCACAAAACAGTCTAAATATAATGTCGTTGCGCTTCTACTGTTCCAGCGGTTCGTAGAATTTTTCCGGCCGTGGACCAAGTGTGTTGGTCAGCGTGCCCAGTTTATCAATGGTACATTCGATAGCATCACCTGCCTCCAGAAACTCGCCTGTTGCCATAGCTACGCCGGCAGGTGTACCGGTAGCTATGACGTCACCGGGCTCAAGTGTCATTATGTGGCTGACAAATGATACAATATCCACTACAGGGTAAATCATTTGTGAAGTATTGGCCTCCTGGCGGACTTTGCCATTGACGGTAAGTGTCATATCCAGGTTCTGCACATCCCCGATTTCATCGGCGGTTAGCAGGTAAGGGCCCATCGGCAAAAAACCATCGGCCCATTTGCCGTTCAGCCAGTCATAGAATTCATCCCACGGCCGTTCGGCCCTTGCTTTTGTAAAACTCACACTCCGGGCCGAGACGTCGTTGGCAATGGTGTAGCCGGCCACACAATCAATAGCTTCGTCAGTTGTTGCGCATTTGGCTTCTTTGCCGATTACTATCGCAAGTTCGATTTCGTAGTCAATTTCTCTGCTGAAGACCGGCCAGGGTATTTCGGTTTCAGGGCCTGTTACTACTGTTGCGGGCATAAGAAAGGGCCTTGGAACCGTAGCATCTGAGAGGCCCAGTACAAGACCCGCCTCTTTGATATGCTCGCTATAATTGCCGGCGAGGGCAATCACCTTGCCGGGACGAGGGACAGGGGCAAGCAGCCTGACCGAATCAAGCTGCAGTTTTTCTAAAGCACATAGTTGCGACGATTCAGCAATCTCGGCGAGTTTCGCAAGACAGGGCCCCTGTCTTTGCAGAATTTCCTTTACGCTGCGAGGCGGGTTTGGGCCTTTCCAGGCCGACGGAATATCAATCAATCCCTCATCAGTCAATATCGCGCACGAAATTGAATTGTCCTTAGAATATGTAATTAGCCTCATTTGCACACCTTTCTTTTTGACCAGCAAATTTATGGACGGCAATGATAGCAAAAATAACTTGTATTTACAGCAGAAAACTTTTTAATATAACTTCAGTCTGGTAAATGCAGTCGGTTACCTGTATAAATGAAGGGTGTGTGGTAAGCCGGTCTAAAAGACGCCGGGTTTTATTTTAGGAATTTCAAAATGGCTTTAAAGGATTTCTGGTCGAAAACAGGCGGTTGGCTGCGTTCGGGCAAATTATCCCAGCCGCAGATTAATGATGAAGGCCTAATCAATCCTGATACCGATTCGGCTAAACAGTCCATAGAACAACCGCCTGCCGGAAACAGCCCGGTTGTGGTCAAAAAGGTCGGCCCCGATGATAAAACTCAATCGCTGGAAAAACTACAGGAAGGTTTTAGCAATTTAATTGAGCAGCTTAGCGGCATCAATAAACATCTGGGACACCAGGCTACTCATCACGAAGATTTGATGAGGCGAATCGAGAGACTTCCTGAAATACTGGAAACCTTTCCGGCCGTTGTGGAAAATCAAAAGCAGTTGACAGACCAGCTACTGGAGCAGTTAAAAGCCGCCTCTGT
>SDBT01017699.1_pt1 | contig 11242 bp, 8 predicted proteins | sample 2277101 | NCBI WGS metagenome assembly SDBT01 (sample SAMN10404973, study PRJNA504765) | marine sediment metagenome | isolation source: marine sediment core GS10_PC15, 103 cmbsf | place: Arctic Ocean: Southern Knipovich Ridge | collected 2010 | reverse complement strand
AAGGTGAGATTGGTAAGACTTATGGTGCAGAAGCATCCACTATCAACGTAGCAGGACCTGCTGACGGAGACTTTATGAGAATAATGTCCGAGCAAGTTTTAGTTTTACCTGATGGTAAAGTAGTTACTCCGATTCGACAATTCTGTGAGACAAAGATTTTGCCTCCCGGAACTAGAGAAGCATTCTTCTACGACTTTGGACCAGTAACGTTTGAGGAAATTATAGAAGGAGACGATGACCCAGATACAGCAATCCAACCTTCAAATCCTATAATTCGAAGCGCAGGTACTGAGACAGACCCAAGAGGTACGAGAGTAAACATTGGTTATCAACAAACCGAAGAATCTCCTATTGATATTATCGCAGCAGCAAACCGATCATTCGCACTAGAAAGTATTAACGACGAATCAAGAGAAGTACTATTTAGAGCTTATAACTTGGACACCGGTTCATCTGGTGACTCCACTACAAGAAAAGCTAAAGGAGGTGGAACCAAGGTAGGAAGATGGGTTGATGGAAATACTGGCGCACAAATTTCAGGCGACGGTTCAGGTCTAGGACTTTTGACATATCGAGGATTACTTTCTGCAAAGGGAGTTATCCAAGACGAAGGTTTAGACGACAGCAACTTAATTACTTACACGAGCGGTAAAGGTATTCGAGACATTACACTAGATCCAGATCTTGACAGCTATATCGGTTTCTCAAGACCAGCAATTATAACAGAAGCAACAGTTGAGAGAATTGCAGGTACAAATCTAGTCAGAACTTCTGCTATCGCAGCAGCTGACGAAGGAGGTACTTCAGTTAGATCAACAATGTTCATTCCGAACGTTGCCTTTGGATTAGTTTCTGGAAGAGACTTGACAATGGAAGCACAGCGAAGAAATGAGTTCCAAATCATTCATTTGACAGGAACCCAAAAGATCGCAGCCGTTGTAAAGAACGTTGAAGGAACAGTTAGATTATCACACCTATAGATAGAAATATCACACTATTTCTTTTTTTATTTTTTTTAATAACAAGAAAACTATTAATTTTTAAATACAAGGAGTGTATATTTAAGGTATGGGAGCTTATTCGGAATATGATAGTATTAAGTTAAAAATGCGACTTCCTGACGATTCATTGAAGGAGGAAATCGTACTTTATATACAAGAAGTAGATGACCTTATAAATAATAGGATTAAAAACAAAATAGGAACCATTGATTTTAACGGAACTGAAATAGAACTCCCACTTTCGACAGAAACTGAACCAGAGATAGATGAAGAAATAAAAGCCATTGCAGCTGATATGGTTGAAGGAAAATTCAGACTTAAGACAGCAGAAAAACCATTGCTATGGGACACTGGTGTAAAGAATTTAGATAATTATTTAGATAGACGTTTCGGATGGACTAGAGATATAGCATTCAGACAAATTTCTCAAGTATCTATAGTTCCACTACAAGGTCCAGTTGGAACTCTTGTAACAATGGACGGAATGCAATGGAGACCAAACTCCGACATGACTATACAATTTGACGATCAAAATGTGGACACTGTTCCTACATTAGTCGTTACAGATTCTGCTGGAGAGTTTGAAGGTGTAACATTTAACGTTCCTGACACAGAGGACGGAGGAACTGAAATAAAACTTAACGACGGACTTAACGGAAGGATAGTTAGATTTCAGGTGACATCATAAGATGGCTAGCTTCAATACACTTACTCCTACACAAATTGTCGATCTATTAAAAGAGGGTAACTATCCATATAAATTACAGTTCTTTACAAGAGAACAAAAATTTCCATATTATCCAACTGTAGAAGTTCTTTTAATATCAAGTGATTCAAATACTACTGATGTTTTAAAAACTCAGATAGATACTGTTTTTGAGATAAGACTTTATATAAAATACCAAAGAAGTGATGAGCTTGAAGAGGGAGATAGAATTGCAACAGAAAGCGAAATTATAGATCTCCTTGAGGCAGCTGACATTCCACCTCCAAACGAAATAATAATGGAGCAAAAGACATGGAATTCAAGTCTTTTAGATGGAGAAATTTACGGAAAGAGGAGTACATTAAGATTCACTTATAAGGATTATGTATCGACAACTGGAGAAGGTATTGAAGGAAAAGGTAATTTCATAGAGCTTTTTACTGATACTGATCCATTGCAGATAAAAATGCTCAGCTGGGATTCAACAGAAGGAGCAACAATTCAAAGCCATAGTATAGATACTGGGGAAGTCAATTATGATCCACATGCACTTACTGAGTTTGAAATACGAGCTACATATGAAAACACGTTTGAAATAGAAAAATTCTTAAAAGAAGCCAGAGATGAAAGAGAGGAGATAAATGGACGTATAACAAGGGATGGAGTTATAAGGAATTTTACCTTTTTGATAGGAACTACCACAAAAGCAGGACGATATACGGAGATAGAAAAGGCGACTACAGCATTTTATGTTACTGGAATCTGGTCTGGAAAGACCTTATTAGAATCTGGCTTTGACGCTCTTATAACACCTATACCGTAAAAAGATATATTTATTAGCGTATAAAGCTATTCTCTTTATATGGTTGTGCCTACAGACTTTAACCTTCAGAATCTTAGAGCTAGGACTTTCAAAGGATTCGTACAATTTCAGGATCCGGGAAATTCTAACATATTCCTCAGAATGAAGGAAAGACAAACTATGAGATTGGAAATTCGTTTCAACAGAGAAACCCATTACACAGATACGGGACAAAAGGCATTAGATCCATCTGGATTCAACCATACATTTTCAATGGACCTGAAACTTACTTCAGACTTGTTTGACGATGAATTTAGTGATAATTCAAATTCACAAACAATTTCTTTCTGGATTTTCAAAAACCAAGAGTACGAACCTATTGAGGTTATATTTGTTACAACTATGGAAACACTTTCAGGACCATCGGGAGATACAGCCGATAAATTCGTTCATATAAAATTCAGACTTGATCCAAATACATTTGGACCATTTACATATGGAGCAAGTGGAGGAGCTATTAATATGGCAGTGTCTGGAGATATATTAGAAATAGAAACAGTAGAAAGAACATCATCTAATCAAGCACCATGATCACACCTGAACAGGCTAGGGATTACAAGACTAGATTACATCACTGGACTAACAACTATGATGATTTCTTAGAATTAAAATCGAGAGAACTAGCTAACAAGATTTTCGTTGATGCTATAGAATTGGAAATGCGAAATCATAATTTTTCGGAGAAGCTATGGCAAAACACAGAAGTTTCTAATGTTGAGGTTGATACACATAGGATAAGAATTATTATAACAAACGAGTATTTTACAGATACTGGATTCGACGTTGCTGTAGCAAGGGAAAGAGGAACTAGAGATCACTGGATAAGACCAAGAGTAAAATTAATGCTTTCTTGGATAAAGGGAGGAAAAAGATTATTCTCAAGAGGACATATAGTAAGCGGTATACAATCACTCTTTATTATAAGAAATACTATAAAAAACAAAATGCCTGAGTTCGAAACAGAACTTAAAAGAGAATTCGATAACTGGAAAATAGCATCAATGAAATAATATGCTAATATACTGCCTTTGAGTATATTATGTAATGAGAAGTTTAGATTCGGAATATGTTACTAAACAAGTAATATACGAGCAACAGAAAGAGTATAGAAAAACTCCAGAAGGAAAGATGGCTCTAGCGAAGGCAAAAAGGAGATATAAATTAAAAAAAAAGATAGAGCAGATTCAAAAAGCTGGTGGAAAAGACCCGGAGTGTTATTGTTGCAAAGAAAACTCTCTAGGATACTTAACAGTAGAAGATAATTGTGTTATATGTTTTAATTGTAAATATGGATTCCCAGAAGATGAGGTTGAAGAAATATGCCAGTAGATGAGGAAATAGATTTAAGCAAACCATTAAGTGATGACGATATTAGGAAGCTTAACCAAGAGGCAGATCAGATAGAAGAGGTAGCTGACCGAGCGGAAAGTGCAGGAAACAAGATTGAAAAGAACGCAGATAAGGCAGAGGAAGAAGTAAAGAAATTAGCAAAGAATCTTCAAGAGGCAGAGGAAAAAGAGAAAAAGACTCTTGAAAAACTAATGAACAGTGATAAGATTAAAAAAATAGCTGAAAAACATGGCTTGACAGCTGGAACAGGACCGACTGGAGAACTTGGAGGAGGAGAAGATTTCGATGATAAACAACCAAGTAGAAGTGCTTTCGGAGGTGCAGATGAAACTGGATCTGGAGCTGTTTTACCATCAGATAGAGCAAGGGATAAGACTGGAAGATCTCCAATGCAACAATTATCACAATATCAACAGATGTTACAAGATATGAAAATTAAACAAGGATTGCATGGACAGAGATTAAAACATATAGAAACAAAAAGAGAACATCTAATGCGAAGGATGGGAGAAATAGAAAGAGGACAAGAAAGAGCATTAAGAGAGTTCCAGAAAGGAGTAAGTGCTATAAGTAATCCAATAGGATTCGTTCAAGGCAAAATAATGGGAGTTATAGGAAAAGCTATACCAATAGGTATGATAATTGTAATTGCACAGCAAGTTGTAGAGTTGATCATTAAAACGTTTGGACCCGGAGGAATTAACGATATAAGAAAAATAGTTAAAGACCAAGTTACTATATTTATGGATACTGAAGTTTATAATAAGATAAATAGAGGTGAGATATTCTTCGGAGCAGCAGGAGCCGAACTAACTCAAGGAGTTGGACCAGCTTGGTCTAACACACAAGACCTCTTCTATATGCAACAGAGAGACGCAGCGAATGATTTCTCAGGACGTGAGTGAAAATGGTTGACGCAACTCTCTTTTACATAAGTGAGAATCAGATAGGAGATTCAGTATCAAGTTTACCAGCTAAACAGAAACTAATATTCGACTTCCCAGAAGACTTACTGGAGGGAATAACAGAATATTATGAGAACAGAGTTAATCAACAGCAATCAGTTAATTCGCAAGGAATAAGAAGGATATTCAATAGGGATGATGGACTGAGAGGAAGAAGATTCGAGCTTAGAGGAAGAATGAAGAAATTATCAGATGATATTGTTAAACTAAAACATTTTAGGCTTATTGCACCGACAGATGGAGCACTTGTTCATGGTAGATTTGGATTAGATTTACCAAGTGCACCATTTTACAGTATTTCTCCAACTGAAAATAACGGACCAAACTCAGAAAGGGCTTTTATGTTGAATAAAGAGCAAATAGGTTATGCTGGAATAACTCCCACTAAGCAGGATTTTACCATAGAGCTTTACTTTGGTGGAGAGCATGAACCATCGGGGTTAGAGTAAATGACCACTCAAGTATCATATGACAGGAAAGTACAGATAATAGATAAAGGAACATTTAATCCAGTAACAGGACCCACTTTAGGAAATATAGTAAACGGTGATTTGGATTTATTTGTTTTAAAAGTTCATACAACTAATGCTACTACAGACGAAGTAAATCATATGAAGCTTGATTTAAGAATAGATCCAGACGGAACTTTCATAAGGGATGGACCAATACTTGTAGATGAAGAGGCAAAAGAAAGATATCTTATAGATGTACAGATAACACAAACATTATCAGATGGAACTGTAGAAGAAGGGAGATTATATAGGTTTGAGATAAGTCAAGCAATTATACTGGAAGATGAAATGAATGGAGAAATATTACAGATCATAGGAAGAGGAGAAGAGTATATACTTAAGGAAAACATGGATGGCTCTCCTCAGTTTCTTCTAACTCCGGGAAGTGCGTTTCAGCAAAGAATTTTTAACTATAATGGTAACGCTCATTTTGAAAGAGCTGTTGATAATCCTTTCGGAACTGGAGCGAGAAGTATTTTCATAGACCTTATTGAAAACGGTCTTCCCGGCTCACCAGAATTTGAAACTCTAAAAAGAGACTGGATACCTTCAGGACCTCAACCAATATTCGCACATCTTAAGGAAATCATAGACAAAGTTGCACTTCCTGCACAAGCAGGAGGTACTCTTACCGACTTTTTCTGGGACTCTATTCCAAACCCGAATATAGCAGGTGATTTAAAAATAATTACACAGGAATTCGGATCTGTTGATAGCGGTGTAACAATAGACCCGACAGAATTCTCAACTTCAGAACAAAAGGACAAACAACTTATTACTGACAGTAAGAGAATTAAAAACCACGTAATACTGAAAGGACAGAGAGCAGGAGCATCTCTACCAATGGGTCATTCTAGATTTAATTCATTATTTACAAACTCAAGATTTAGACCAGACTGGGATGAAGATTCTTTCGAATATGAAGAAGGATCACAAGTAAAAGTGAGAGGAGATTCCGTTACTGATGACAGGTTCTTCGTGGCAAACATAGATCATATTTCTGATTCGGGAAATCCACCGGAAAGTAGTCCAGTTTTATGGACAGAGGACTTTAGCATAGATCAATTTACTGGACAGTTTGGACCAACAGAGTTCCATTTATCACAATGGACTCGTTCTAGAGATGATTGGATTACGAACCTATCTAGACCAACAAGAAACTCTCAATATCTCCTCAATGCAAACCCAGTCGCACCTCCCGAAGCAAATAGCGGTTATGTGGGATATGCAGTTGACTGGAATTTCGTAAGGGGAAACTATGACAGGAGTACTTTTCTCAATTATGATCATATAGCTATAAAATGGGTTACAAGAATATCTAATGCACCTCCAACAAGTGGAGAAACATTCGACGGGCAGAGGATACTCGTAGGAACCAGTCCAAGCGGTGTATTTGCTGGACATGCTGACCAAGTAGCTGAATTCGATGCTTTTCCAGATAATACAAGAAGTGCATCACCTACTGCTTTAAACGAATTACCACAATGGAGATTTTCAAGAGATGCACAAGAAGGAGATATAGTTTCTGATCTTTCCACAGGTATAATAATGGAGTATGATGGTGGATGGAATAGATTCTGGAGTCTTGAAGATAGACCACCTACATCCGTAACAGCTGGAGGAGATGCTGGACAGCATTCTTGGTTCCACTTGATAAAAGAAATAGGAAAAACTATAGGACCGAGCGGTTCTCAAAGTGCTATAAGGTTTATCTATGATTGGAGAGTAAGTGAGGTTGCAGGAGGAAATCAGTTCAATAGGACAAGTAGAGGAATATGGATGAACTTCTGGTTTCCGTTTCCAAGACTTAATACTGGTCAAGGAGGAGAACATGAGGATATAGGTCATGAGTATGGTGGTGTCGGTACAAGGACTGGTACTTTGGATCTTCTAAATCTTACTCACTCATCAAAGGGTCGAATAGGATGGAATAGAGGACTTGAATCAGAAGACATGGGACAGATACAAGCACTTAAGTTTAAATTCAGAGTGAACTGGGAAACAGATATACCAGACGGTGGAGTATCTTCACTTGAAGATGGAAAACGAGCTGAGACAGGTTATAACGATGAAAAATTTGTATGTTTCTTTGTTGATAAATTCGACAGGGTTGCACAGTTTGACTTTATAACAAGAAGAAATGGTGGATGGGTAGATGTAACAATTCCTATAGGAGCATTCGGAAATCCAAAACTTTATGTTAACAGAATGGATGAATTCCAGTGGTTTCTGGAAAACTCAATAGGTGATAATTCATTAGGAAAAGCACTTGATATTCGTAGTGCATTAGGTCAGAAAAACGACTTTGCATTAGCAGAAAAAGAATTTACTGGAGTGCATTTTGACTGGAGAGCTGTTAAAATGTGGGGTATTCAGTGGATGGGTCATTATGGATCAATAGGAAACTACGTAGGAATGCAACTATCAGGAATATCAGACACACTTACCTCTACAATACAGGGAGGATTCGACTTTATAGAAAACAACGACAACTTTATGAACCAACTAACACAAGGATTTTTCGGACCCATAGTAGGAGGTCTTATTAATGGAGGACTTAAGGCTGTGGGAATAGATTCATTACCAGAGGGAATAGTAGATCTTCTAAAATCAACTGCACCATCACTACAAGATATAGACAGAGTGACAGCCGACATAGATGAAATAAGGTTCATAAAAGACTTGTATGCAAACAGCGATCTTGAAACAGTAAAAAGGGCTAGAACTCATATGGAATACCGTGAATCAGAATTTGATTATCTTTCTGCAAGAAGAGGAGCACAAGGAGTAAAGGCTAGACTAGAATTCTATCCTCAAAATTATACTATAACATCTTTCGGAGACGTAAGAGTAAGAGTGGGACAAATAGTAACAATAACAGGAGAAAAAGTTCCAACTCTTGTAGCAGACGATCCTAATACTGGAGAGCCTTTACCACCAAATACTCAGAAATGTGTAGTAAAATCTGTTACTCATATGATAGACGAAAGGTCTTACACAATGCGCTTAGAACTTGTAAGGAAGTTCGTACTGGGGACGTGATCTGAATGTCATGGGTAGCTAAAACAACTCCAACTAGGATAGCAGAACTCGCGGATGAGTTAAAATATGTAAGAGAATATATTAGCCAGCTTCCGACAAACACTGGAGCCCTTAACATAGATTCGGCAGGAATGGGAAGAAGAGGTGCTACTGCAAACAGAATAGGACCAGTAAAGGGTATATGGGCATTTCATCCTGCTGAGGTAAGAAGGTATCATGAAGAGCCTATAGCTTCGTTCATGGATGAAGACCCAGTTCCAATATTCCTTAACGCCTTGGAGATAAGGGCAGCATCTCAGATAGTTAATCCTCAGACAGATGAAGATCTTATTCCAATTAGACAATTCGTAACAGCAACAAACGATGGTCAGCTTCTTTTCGTTACGCCAAAGAATGGAAGGATATTAAGACTCCTAAAACCCGGAAGTCCAGACAAAGATGGAGTTCTCGATATAAAGGATGTAGCAACAGACTTCGTTCCAGATGAATTAGTAACTGGACTTACATCAGGTGCAACTTGTAAGGTTGATTTCATTCAGTTTGATGGTCAGCCGGGAGAATTACCAACAGGAGAAAGAAAACTTTGGTTTAGAGAACTTACAGGTAGTTTTATAGCAGATGAAGATATAGGTGGAGATATTGCTGGTTCCGCAAAGGCTAAAGAATCAGAATTCTTCGATACATCTGGTAACATAAATCTAGGAGAAAACGTGGACATAAACCAGAATGTAGAACTCCTGTTTAAATTCAATTCTAACGCACCTATACCCACATCACCAGAGGGCTCTTGGATAGCAATAGGAGGAGAAGTTACTACAACAGCAGGAGGTGGAGCGACTGAATTCCCTATATTATTCCCAGTTGATGATAAGGGAGATGTAGATGGAACTACAACAGTTGCTGTTGATTTATCTGTTGCAACAGCACATACGACAAGAATGAAGCTTGTTGAAGATCCAAATAATACCGGCGTTTCCATAACACAATTAATAAGTTTTACTAATCCTCCACCAGTTGGAAAGTCAATAGTGTTTTACATGACAGTAGAACAAGATGATCTAGGTGGTCATACTCTAGACTTTACTGACACCTTTATAAACGTTCCTTTAATACAGACTGGAGCGAATAAGATTACAAACATAGGATTCATTACAACAGATGGAGGAGAAACTTTTGATTCATTCGTTTTTGGACAGACTTTAGGAGATAACCTCGGAAACCATATAGCAACTCAAGATTTGGAAATGGAGACATTTAATATAATGGATGTTGATGTACTACGATATGCAGATCCGGGAAAACCGGGACAAGATGGAGTTATAGGATTTAATGTATTTGGTTCTTCTGTTGAAAAGGATACTTTTACCGAGTTTATGAAATGGAGTATTCCTGCAAGAGAAACTGGAATTAGAAGACATTATGAATGGCAAGTGGATCTTGCGCCAATAATGCGTTTAGAACATGAGTCAAACACAGGATTCTCATTACTAGACATGCTTAATGGTACTATAGCAAACACTCAAGGAATAAGTTTCATTCATATTAACGAATCAACACTGTCTAATATAACACCTAAAGGACTGGAATTGGAGTATGTCAACGGAATACCATCTGGAGGTGGAGGATTTCATGGATTTAGGGTAGCAAACCCACAATTCCCACAGTTTGAGATTAGAGAAGATTTCGTTAAAACAGATGTAGACTTTAATATGTCAACAAACGATATTTTAGAAATAGATAGAGCAAGATTTGATCAGAATGGAGGATTTGATTCAGTAAATGACAAAGATGACAGATTAATAAGTGGTGGTGCAGAGGGAATGATTCTAAACATTCCGAAAAAATCTCCGTTTGCTGGAGGATTCCATTTATACTTTGAGAATGATGCAGAAACCGAAAGTGAGAAAGAGTATAGTTTTGAAAAAGGTCAGTTCAGAATGTTTAGAAATGAAGTGTCAGATACTTTAGGAATATTATTTAGTAATGGAGGAGTTATAGCAGATTTAAACTCCCATATACAATTTGATGGAGGAGTAAACTCAAACGCAATAGATCCACAAACTCTAAAATTTGGTGCTAAAGACTCTGGCTTTACAACAATAGACATGTTTGAGCTTACTGGTACAGAGCATAATACAACAAACGCTGGTGGAATGAAGATGTTTACAGACCTTAACTTACAAACTCAAGACTTAACAAACGTGGATAGAATACACTTTAATTCAAATAATGGTATAGTTGGAGGAAATCAAGTAGCAATATCAGGATTTGGAGATGACATGCAACTTAACGTTCCACCCTTTAATGAATTTACTTTTAGATTTAATGATGAATTAGTAGGAAGATTAAGTGCAGGAACATTACGTATGAATAGGAATTCGGTAGTTTTTAACCCAAGTATAATTTCTGATGGATCATTTATTGTAGGAGATGTCCATACAGAAGGAACTACAGGGATGGTTGATGGCGAGCATAGATTAATTGATGATTTAGCTGGTTCGTTTGATGTAATATTTAGAACTGGAGGAGACTTGGTTAATTTATCTACATTAGCAGGAGGTGGAACCAGTTTCATAGGATTTGATGCCGATGATGATCTAAGAATGAATACGTTCAATATAGAAGAAGTTGATGTATTGAGATATGCAGTTGATTCTGGAGTAATAGGATTTAATGTATATGGATCAGCTGTAGAACCTGATGGTTCTAAATTAAAATGGAGTGTACCACCAAACAAAGGTTATGAATGGCAGGTAGATCTTGAGGGAGTGGCAGATTTAACAGCAGTTAGATTTCGTATGTTA
>SDBT01017698.1_pt1 | contig 11242 bp, 29 predicted proteins | sample 2277101 | NCBI WGS metagenome assembly SDBT01 (sample SAMN10404973, study PRJNA504765) | marine sediment metagenome | isolation source: marine sediment core GS10_PC15, 103 cmbsf | place: Arctic Ocean: Southern Knipovich Ridge | collected 2010 | reverse complement strand
CCTCCGGATTCGGAGTACGAGCGCGAAGCTCTGGCAAATGTCCTCGCAAGCGACGAGCACGTCCAAGATGTGTTGGACCGCGTTCGCGCGACGGGGCAGTTCGTACCGGGCGCCATCGTGCGCTGCTACCCCGGCACCGAGGACGAGTTCACTGGCGAGGTCGTTGAGTCTGTCGTCACTACACAGGAAGCGGGCAAAGATTGGCTGCGATTCCGGGTCCGGCCCGATGGCTTCGACAAGGCGGTGCTGATCGTCTACGACGAGATGAAGTTGCACAACGCGACCGAGGTGCTGATCGAGCAGGCCAGAGCGCGCAGAGAGGAGGTTGCATGAACCAAAGGAAAGCGTGTCATTTGTGGACGCCGATCCTCATGCGCCATTTCACCCGCGGTGCCATCGTGCGCTGCTATCCCGATTCCTACGACGAGTTCATTGCCGAAGTTCTCGAAGTCAGACATCTCAGCAAGGGCCCCAAGGACTGGAACGTGCTCTTCGTTCGGGTCGTTGACCCGCCTGGCAAGGAGCCTGCCTTCAACAAGGGCTCGACGCTCCAGATCGATGTTGAAGATGTGCAGCTGTTCAGCGTAACTGAGGTCCTGATCGAAGGTTACAGACGAGAGAGGAGGCAAGATGTTCACCAAGAAGCAGGCTGAGGCCGCCGCGGACGCGGTCCAGACGCTCGCCGGACTGGTTGTGGCTCATGTGCTTATGAGCCAACGAAACCCGGAGTGGGCTCCTACTGCGGCGCGCGATGTCGCCCGCGATCAGCTCGTCCAGGTCCTGTGTGGGGAGGAGGTCGATGAAGAAGAGGAGACCACAACCCCATCATGATTTCTTCCCCGGCGACCCTGTCTGGGTCGTGGCCCATAGATCCGGCAGACACACCTCTGGCTGCCGGAATCCCACCCAAGGCACCTTGAAGTTCGTCCAGGCGACGTCGCTGCCGCCGTTTTACTACTGGTACTACATCGAGTTCGATGGACCTCAGTGGGATCGCTCTGGCCTTGAGCCTCGGATGACAGGCGGATGGTTCCATCCTTTGAAGATCCGGTTGGCGCTCACAGGAGCTTGTCTGAGGCGTTTCCCTTGGCCTGACGGCCGTTTGCCGATCTGGGTGGGCTCAGACGTCATGTTGGTTGGAGACGCCTCAAATCGCCGCGGTGGGCCTTTACGGGTCTATCGGCTCGATATGGCGAATCACGGGAAGAGCTTCTTGGTTGAAGTGGCAGCCAGAAATGGTGCAACTGGAGTTTACCCGCACCTCTGGGTTGAGGCTATGCCGTCTGCCTTTTTGGCACATCAGGTGAGCTGGCAGCCTCTTCTACCCAAGCGAACCTAGCACTGGTGGAGGAATATGGCGCCTTTGTAGGCTCTGATCCCCACCTTCTCGGCCCAATTACCCATCTTAACAGGAGAACAAGATGAAGAGCGGATCTACGCTTCCGAGACGTATGCAGGAGCGGATCAAGAAGGACCACGAGTCCGGGATGACGATCAACTCTATTGCCAGGAAACACAACCTGGTTTGGGGTACGGGCAACATGGTGGTTCACGGTCGGCTTCGGGGAAAACGACCAAGGCCGGAGTCTCAGCAGGACGAGTTCGACAAGCTGGTCCAGGGGGCTGACCGGCCAGCGGCTGCGCCGCAAGTCGCGTCGAATATCGAGACTCAGGTGGCGTTGCTGCAGCAGGAGCTGAGCTTCGCCAAAGACCAGTTGAGGATGGTGTTGTCGCGCCTCGAATCCATCGGGGCGTAGCGCGCTACAGAAGAGGAGAACATAACCAATGGCTAAAAAGAAGACGACGAAGAAGGTGATCTGGCTCGGTCATCTTCAGGCTCACGATGGCATCCCCGAGAGCCAGCGCTGGGCTATCGCGCGGCTGGCGCGAGATGGGTATGGTTACCGGCAGATCTTCTCGCTGCTCCGAGGGGTTCCTGTCGGCTTGGTGAGTGATGGCGAGCGGGATCGCTTCGGCGAGATTGCTCGTTTCCAGGGGGCGGGCGTGAATCGCTACCGCATGCTGCAGGATCACGACGCCGTTGAAGACGTCGTCCGGCTCATCCGTTCCTTCCCGAAGAGCCAGCATAGGGTGCTGGTCAGCAAGGCGGTGATCACGGCGCTGGTTCTGCAGCGACAGGTCGCGAGCGCAAAGCGTAAGAAGAAGCGCAAGACCAGAAAGGCCAAATGATGGACAAGTTCTCAGCGTCCGTGGATGAGATCTCGAAAGAGGCAAAGCAGATCGTCGTCCTGTTCTTCCGTTGCGAGCATTGCGATAAGCCTCACCCCGTTGAGCCTCTTTTCATCTGGAACGAAGACCCCCGTGCCGCGATTGCTGCGGCTGCTGATGCCTACAAGAACCATCAGCTCAAAGACCGCATCGAGTCGGCGCTGGTCTTCGGTATGCCGGTGATGACCGTCGGCATGTCCGGCAAAGGTTTCCTGGATCTGATGAAGATGCCGGAGGCCGAGCTGCATCGCAAGCTGGAGAAGGCAGGTCCTGACGACCTGGATGGAATCCACTCTTCATGAACTAGGGGCGCGCGACTATGTCCTGGAAGTATCGAACCGGTGATCGAGTCATGGTCTGGGACTTCCGTTTCCCGTTTAAGGACGTATCGCGCAGTTTAGGGACAATCGTAGACCATGTTTCCTCGTCGGTGTTGACCGTGCGGATCGATGGGGACGGCCTGCGTCGTCAGTTTCTCTGCCGCGATGTCCACCCGACGACTACGACACAGGTCATCATGGAGCTTCGCGATGGCTAAGGAATGGATACACCGTGTTGGCGATCGGGTGCTCGTCCCGCAGTCCAAAATGACCGAGAGGTCTTTCTTCGGCACGGTGACGCGTGTGGGCGCGAAGTGGAGGGGCCTCCGTAGCCTCGACGTTCGTCACGACGAGGACGAAGGCATCAGGTTCTAACTCGCTGACGAGGCGCTTCCGACGACCACGACCATGTTGCACAGGGAGCTTCGCGATGGCTGACGAATGGGAATATCGTGTCGGAGATCGTGTTATGCTGCCTGTTGATGAGGATGGACCGCGTTTTGGTACGGTGATAGCTGTTCGCGCAGACTGCAGCGATCCGAACATGTCAGTGCGTCTCGATGGGGATGGTCGTTCTCCCTATTTCAATGACGAGGTGACTCCGACAACTACGACCATATTGTGCAGGGAGCTTCGTGATGGAAAAAGCTGAGAAGGCGTGGCGCATCTGGGACGGCGACAAGGTGAAGGCGCAGTTCCAATGGGAGCCGCGCGACCTCTGGGTAGGCTGCTTCTGGCGCCGGACGCCGAACTGTCTGCATCTCTACATCTGCTTGCTGCCGATGATACCGCTGCACGTGACGATCTGGTCGCCGCGAAAGGAGGTGTGCCCATGTCCGGAGCAGAGTTGAACGTAGGCGACTTCGTGGTCTGCGACAAGGACAGTACGGGCTACTTCAACGAGCAGCTCGTTGGCTACGTGACCGATGTCTCCGGCGATACGCCCTGTGTGCAGATCATGGAGCCGCCTGGCTTTCCGGGTCCGACTCCGGACCCGTTCCGTGAGTTCTGCCTGGTGTGAGGAGGTCCTATGGCGTTCAAGTTTCGCGAGCTGGAGCCACGCAAGACGGTCTTTCGCGTAGGTGATCGGGTCTACAAGCAGCAGCGGTATCTGGACGGTTCCCATACAAGCATGGGAAGAGTGCTCGCTCTCAAGTGTAGGGCTTACTCCGTTCATATTCGTGTCGAGTGGGACGGTATAGATCACCCAGTCTGGTACACCAACACCGCTGGGTTGCGCCGTTCGACCAGCTCGCTCATAGCGGCTCGGTCCCGTTCCAGACGAAAGGTCTCCTGATGTCCCGTATCATCGTAGAGGAGCTGATGCGCGCGATGCTCCGCGGCGAGCTGGTTCTGCCCTCTGTGCCCGCGCCTCCTAAGTTCCTTCCTAAACGCACGATCAAGAATATATCGGGCTCGTCATTTCGTCCATTGACTCCTCCCAAGTACCGACTCGGCGAGAGCGTGCAGACTGCAGAGAAGACGAAGGCGTACCTGATTGGCAAGGCGACCGAGCGGCGCATTGGGCGCATTCTGGCTATTGAGCCCGCGCCACTGGAACCGTATCGATGGACCTACCAGGTGCACGCTGAAGGAGATAAACTGCCGATGTGGTACTCGGAATGGAGGCTGCAGCCAACCACGTCGACGCTGATCGCGCGCAAGTTCCGTGCTGGAAAGGAGGACTAGGCATGAGCCAGCTAACGTCGTTTCGTGTCGGCGAGACGGTCGTGTTTGTTCCTACTGGCCAACGCGGGACGGTGATGGCTCAGGGTCCAAGGCTCATCTGGGCGACAGGGCAGCCGGTGTTTCATATCCCGGTCAGATTTCCGGAGGACGTGTGCGCGATTTGGGTGCTGCGCGACAAGCTAGTGCTGACGACGTCGTCGTTGCTCATACGGAAGTTTCGAGTTGATGAGGAGTACCGGATGTGATCCCAGTGCCTACGTTCCATATCGGAGAGACGGTGCTGCAGCTCTGTACTGGCCAACGCGGGACGGTGGTGGGCCACGCTTCCGAATTAGTCTGGAAGGACAGGCAGCCGTTGCACATCTTGGTGAGATTTACGCAGCAGGTGTGCCCGGTCTTTGTTCTGCGCGACCTGCTGGTGCTAACGACGTCCTCGCTGGTCGTGCGGGGGTTCCACGAAGAACAAGGAGAAGCAGATGGGCGAGTTCGAGGATGAACTCAAGACTATTCTGGATTGCTTCGACGAGACGGCGGACAAAGCTGCCTTTGACTGCGAGCGGGTGGCTGCCGCCGATAAGAGGAAGCTGGATGTCATCGAGCGCAAGGTCAATATCGAGCTGAACGGAGGGATCGGTGTGGCTTTTACCGTGGTCAGCATGTTATTGATCGGGGTCGCCTTTGTCGTGGTCAGCGGCCTGATCTTGGGCATCGGTCTTGGAATGGCCCTGATGAGCATCTGGCCGATTAGCCGCGCGCTCAGGGCCAAGCGGCGTGAGGAGCTAACGAATGGACGAAAAGTACACGAAATTGTTGACGCACCAGATTCTAGCGGAGGACCCGATGGCGGCCGTCCGGTGGGCGACCTTCCTGATCGGGGCTGAGACCCCCTACTTGGTTCAGCCGAATCCCGACGGGACGTGTCTTGTCTACGTGATGGAGGAGATCTGGAGTAAGGCGATGCAGAACAACTTCGTCGTGCGCGACACGTCGGGGGATATCGATCCTCACTTGTTCTGGTCGGATAAGTTCGGTTGGACCGATCGCTTCTCGGCGACAGTCTTCACTGCCTCAGCTAAGGAGGTTTTGGACTTACCGATAGATGGAGAATGGGTCGATGCGTGTACGCTCACTTGATCCTCGGGCCATTGCCAGACGTATCGAGTATCCGCTGAGGTCCTGGAAAGGTCATTGTCACGAGATCGCTTGTGCTTTGGTTAAGCATGGTTTCGTTCCTGGCGTGGCGGTCTACGGTCACTACCGAGGCCCGATCCACGATGACACGATCTTCGCGAAGTACAAGCCGCTGGGGTTCTGTCGTCATGGCTGGATCATTACCGAGGGCAATCGAATCGTTGACCCAACGCGTTGGTGCTTCGAGAAGCCTGGCACGAAGCCCTACATCCACGCTACCCGGCTGGGCGTAGACGGGCGACACGAGGAGTACGACGAGGGCGGCGACGTCTGGCGTGAACAGTGCCGCAGGCCCTGTCCCGATCCTAAGGACAAGCCGACCAAGCCGGTCAAGTTGTGCTTTGAGGACCGGGATACCGAGAACGTCGTGGCGGCGCTGTTGGACCTGCAGGACGATGTGCAGAAGCCGACGCTGGCTCAGGTGTTCTGGTTGTCCAATCTGCCGATGCGCGTGCTCGGCTGCCACATCGGCGATATCTACGGCGCGATCGACGCTAGCGGCCACGCGGCCTACATTCCTATCGATAACCGGCGCGCTGTCGAGAGAAAGGAGAATTGATTCTGATGAAGAATCTGATCGTGCTGGGCCGCGTCATCAAGCACACCCGTCCTACGCCGCCTCAGAACAAGTCGTTGCCGTACAGCTGCACACAGGTGCGCTGCCCACATTGCGGCATAGAATACGATCTCATTGATTCCAAAATCGAGCCGGGGCACGTGATGCCGTGTGGCAACTCCTATTGCGGCCAGGACGTGCGGTTCCCAGGGCACGCTGGCGAGGTGGTTGCGGCCGGGCCGCATCTTAGCAAGGGAACGGTGTTCTGCACCTATACGCCTGAGGTGCCCGATGGAGGCTGGTGACGTCATCCAGTTCTGGGACTTCCGCGAGCTGGAGTGGGTTGCTGCACGCGTGATCAGGCACGAAGCCTCCACGATAACCTACCGTCGTATCGACTGTAAGCTCGACGATGCGCTCTTTGATCGGCTCAGCAAGATCAATCCGGTCAACACCATCGATGTCGTGTGTTGCCGACCCTACATACCCTCGCAGGTACTTTACGATCACACGAGAGGAACTGATCATGGACCCCGTTTTCGCCGAGATCTACGTCCTGTTGGGCGCGCTGCTGACCTACGCCACTGAGAAAGATCGTCACGATCTCGTGGACCGGGTTAATGCCATCGTGGATAAGCTGAAAAACTACACGGTAGAAAGAAAAGGAGAGGAGGAACCTGAATGACCTGGATCGATCTGATCTCTTCCATTCTGGAGAGCGTTCCGCACGATCAGCTCAACGAACCGGCGATCTTCGTTGAGCCCTACGACAAGGATAAGGCGGCTTACGAGATTGCGCCGGTACTCGCCACGGAGGACATCACCGTGGAGGGCAAGGATGAGAAGCAGGAGGTCGTCGTTAGGGAAGGCAAGTGGATGTTGCGTTAGGAGGTTCTATGCGTAAACACGAAAAAGGTCTCTTCCGAGGTCGGAAGATCAGCAACACCCATTCGACGACTATCTCGCTAGCTCGCGTGGTCATCCGCGCGTTGAAACCCCTGGAAGACGTCGAGAAGATCACCATCGGCCCGATCTCGCGTATCGCAGTTGGCCCTCCGCGTATCAAGATGCGGACCGATCCGAAGTCTGGTCAAGCCCATATCCAGTGCCGAGACAGCAACAGCGTGCAGATACTCTGGTGCCGCGGCGAGATGCGCGCTATCGAGTCGGCGCTGTGGGACATCCCCAACGTCAAGTTCGTGCGCACGTAGCGCGCTACGGAGGCAGCATGGATGACGAGATTCGACACCTGTATTGGGACAAGTCTATTTCTCTTGTCAGCGATAGGAGGCTTTTTCGGTTGAGCCATTTCTCCGCTCCGTTTCGCGCTATGCACGTGTGGGACGAACTGGAGAAGCGTGGTATCTACAGGACCTATGCGGCGGCTAATCTGTTGGGCTGCGGAACGGTGTCGCTCTCCATTTTCCTACCGACGCAGCTTCTGGTCCGCTCGAACACGTTGCTGACTCAGTCTCCCGGCGTGTTGAGAGGTCGCTTTACGGCCCATTTCGACTTGCGGGCCTTTCTACCGCTGGTTGGGAAAAAGTCACCTACGGCACCGAAGAAGTGGGCAGCGCGCTCTGCTCCATTCATTCTCGACTCGATGCGAATGGTAGCGCCGGTCAAGAAAAACAACGGCGTGGGCTATTCTCGCGTTTGGAAGAAACTGAAGGAACGAGAGTGGGGAAAAGTCGGCTTGACGACGAGGAGCTATAGCGTCGTTGCTATTCGCGATCGAGAGATGAAGAGGAACCTTAGCTTCGAGCAGGCTCAAGCGCGCATCGACAACGGCGGCAGGCGCTTCAGGAACCGGGTGTCGTTCTGGGGCTCGTTTCGTAGCCTGGAGCTTCGCTGGATCGTGCCGTGTCGTACACCTGAGGAGGTCGGCCGCACGATGCAGCGTCTGGACGGATTGCGGCTGCTCAAGAATTCGTCCTTCGTTACCTCGAACATGCGAAAGGGGTGTTCTGATTGACACACGAGGCTTCTGCACGGGTGACCGGGTGCTGGTGCCCCACGGAGGGGTAGGGACGGTCATTCATTCTTACACGCTTGGACAGGTTCTTGAAGCGATAAAGCGCGGTAGTAGGGTTGAGCCCCAGCTCCAGCCGCGCTTTGCCGACGAGCACACCTACACTCGCGTGAACTGTGATGACGGGGTCGAGAGGACTGTCTCGGCTTGCGATCTCGTCCCGTCGCCTAGCACGGAGATCATCCGCGCGTTTCAAGAAGCGGATTCTCAGAGGAGAAGATAATCTCTACGAGGAGAAAAACAATGACCAGAGCGAAGCAAGCTAAGCTGCGCGATAGAATCATAGCTCTTATCAAGAAAATCAATGATCAGCATATCGCTGATCGCTTTCGCCTCGGCAAGTTGCTTCGCCAGTATTTCGAGATTTCGGATAGAAACAGCGTCGTTGTCCTAAGCGAAGACTGCTACCTTCGGATGGTCGAGTTGTTCGTTGGTCATGCGCGCGCGTATTCCAGATCGCACTACCGCCTGGCCATTCGGCTGTCTTTCATATCCACGCTCAAATTGGCCAAGAAGCTGGATGCTAGCAGGGTGTCTTGGAGGAAAGTCATTTCGGCTCTGAGCCCTAGTTTCAACGATGCGGAAAGCCTAGCGTGGTTGGAGATACTGTCGACTGAGCCGTGGACTCCACGTGATCAGATTGGAGAAACATCCTACCCCGCGATCAGGTTGCCCGGTACGGTCGAAGCTGGGTGCATTCGTCTCCGCCGGGAGTCGCTGCGGACTTGCGCCTTGATCAAGGGCGTGTCTGCTCGTATTTCTGATCGGCGCAGTGCACGAGCCTTTTCCGCTGGCGAAAGTTCTCGGTTGTCGGAGGCGAAACGAGCTGTTAAGGAGCTTCATTCCGAGATCGGTTATCTGATCGCCGAGATCGACCGACGGCAGCAGGTGCTGAACGAGGCTCGTAACCCCGCTCCGCCGCTCAGCAAGGAGGCCCGTGGATGAAGATCACTACGTTCTCGATCGTGGTGGGCAGCGCGGCCTGTGATGCGGACTGCCCTTTCTGCATTAGCCACATGACTGGCTTCGACGAGCTGCCTGCTGCCGACAAGATCAACTACGACAATCTGCAGAAGGCTATCAAGCTCGCCACGATGGGTGGCTGCACGACCTGCTTACTAACCGGCAAGGGCGAGCCGACGCTCTATCCGGGCTCAATCACCAACTACCTGAGCAAGATCGGGCGGGAGTTCCCGCTGGTCGAGTTGCAGACCAACGGTATCCGTATCGGCGATTTGGCTGCGCTCTGGTTGAACAGCGTGGATATGGACGACTTCTCCGAGAAGGTGCCTTCGTTGGGCAAGCCCATGTCCAAGCTGTGGGACAATCTCTGCGGCTGGCGACTGGCGGGACTCAACACGATAGCGCTCAGCGTGGTCGATGTCCTTGACGGTCCGAACAAGACGGTCTACCTGGAGCATCGAAAGCGCTCGTATCCCAAGTTGGAAACGACCGTGAAGTTCTTACACGAGCTGGGCTTCACTGTGCGGCTGTGCGTCATGATGCAGAAGCCCAGCGTCTGCGCGGTTCACGATGTCAAGCGGATCGTCGAGTGGTGCCAGGAGAACGAAGTCGCCCAGCTGACTATGCGACCAATTCGTTTCCCCTACGAAATTACCCATCTCGACGATCCCTCCAACGATCTGCCGTACGAATACCTACACACGTATGGGCTTAATTCCGATGAGGAGCAGGATATCCGCGAGTGGGTCGAGAAGGAGGGCACGCATCTACTGACCATAGGTGAGGGTGATCATGCTTTCAAGATCTACGACGTCGGGGGCCAGAACCTGGGGCTGGCCGATTGCCTGACGGTTGATGGCAGCCGCGATACGATTCGCACGTTGATCTTCTACCCTGACGGTCGGTTGACCTACGACTGGCAGTTCAAAGGAGCGAGGTTGCTATGAACGCTACCCATTCAGGAGCCGACGTCGCGAGAGCTTTCAAGAACTTCCAGTGGTTCTGGCAGCAGGAGGGCTGGGACGTGTTCTGCGTCGATGGCGCCTACTACAAGATCCAGAAGCTCGACGACCCGGACGATCTCGGTATCATTCCTAGCCAAGTCTTTGATCATGACGAGGATGCGGTCGATTTCGTGGTCAAGAGGGCTTTGGCAGGCAGTTTGTCTCACCTGTTTGCGATCTGGATGGATGGTCATTCTGCGCGGCCGGAGGAGGATGGGCGCCAGGCAGACAACTGGGTGCCGAAGCACTTACTTCCCACTGATCGCGTTCTGTTTGACGATTTCTGTGACCAATTACCTGCTAGAGCTGGAAATGCTCTGGGCTACGTTGGAGGGATAACTTCTCTCGATCAGCTGTGCTCTATGACTGAGCAAAGGCTGACTTGTGTTCGCGGTATCGGCAAGACGTCTATGCGCCAGATCAGAAGGGTGCTCGCCAATATGGGCAGAGGTTTGACGCGCGACGATGAGGATCGCTCGGGAGGATGAAGCATGATGGGTCCTCAGGCAGGAGACCGTGTGTTCGCTAAATGTATCGTCGAGGTGGGCACGGTTATCGATTTCTACACCGAGCGGCAGATCAGGGAGCGGACGCAAGCTGGTCTCGCGGTTGGACGTATGACCCGGCGCATGCCGATTGATGACGAGGGTGATATCTTCGTCTGTGTACGTTTTGATTCCGGCTACCGAGCGACGTTGGTGTGGCGACAGCTAACGCCTCCGGTCAGCCTGCAGATCATTCAGGCTTTTCGGAGAGAGGAGGCTGCTGATGGATCTGCGAGTGGGTGACCGGGTAGAGCTTGGTGCAGGACGTACTGGACGGATCAGGGGGTTTTTCGGCTGGGGTGAGAAGTTGGATAGTTCTTGGATCGCCACGGAGACGTCGTCTGATGGCAACATTTTCGCGGATGTCGAACTCGATACCGGCATATTGACGACGCAGTTCATCAGGCATCTTGGCCTGACAGTCACGACCGAGATCCTATCGGCTAGACGAGAGGAGAACGCTGATGGTCGACAAAGCAATGAAGCGTCCTCGGGAGCGACCGAGGACGGACGGGGAGATACGCGAGCTGGCGGCTGATGCTGCCGAAGGCAAGCTCTTCGGCAGCTGGCAGTTCAACAGCCCCGCGGAGGCTAAGAGCATGATACCCGTGGTCTTCATGGTCATGTCCTTCATGGAGAAGAAGGATCTCAAGGACCTGAAGGACCGCGAGGTCGTCCACTTCTACGAGTATGTGCACAAGGCCGGTCCGCGC
>SDBT01017696.1_pt1 | contig 11242 bp, 9 predicted proteins | sample 2277101 | NCBI WGS metagenome assembly SDBT01 (sample SAMN10404973, study PRJNA504765) | marine sediment metagenome | isolation source: marine sediment core GS10_PC15, 103 cmbsf | place: Arctic Ocean: Southern Knipovich Ridge | collected 2010 | reverse complement strand
GGCCCAAAACTCGAACTCATCATGAGCACTGTAACCACTGACATCAATTACTTTGCAACAGGATGATCTGAAGAAACTGGCTGCATAAGGTGGGGTTATTTCGGAACGAAAATAAGTTTCAAAATCCCATTTACAAGGTTTAAGTATCTTAGTTATATTGCCATCAAGATCAGTAAGGTAACTATCACCATAAACCGCAGCAACTTCCGGGTATTCCTGCAGTTTTTCCACCCCCCACGATACCGCGTGCGGCAGCATTTCCTCATCAGACAAACACGAGCCGAAAAACTCGCCACTGACACGCGAGAATGCGCGGATAAACCCATCTACAGGCCCTGAATCAGGCTCGGAAACAAGTTTGATTTTGTCACCATAGCTTTGAAGAATTTCCAGAGTGCCATCTGTCGAGGCTCCATCCTGGACTACAATCTCGATGTTCGGATAATCCTGTGCAATAATACTGTCAATACATCGTCTGATTATTTCCCGGGCGTTTTTACAAAAGCAAAAAACAGAAGCCAGCGGATAGTTGTTACTACCATTATCCTGCATCTTTTTCTCTTTTAAAAAGTAAATTACAACTCTAAATTGTAAACCGGCCTTGACCTTTAGATGCTGACTCTCTTTCTACGAAAGTGTTAATGTCCTCGCTAAAGTATTTTTTTGCCAGTTCATACCGTTCAGGAGTTCCAATATCAAACACTTTGCCGGAACTGATAAAAGCATAACTGTTTTTTTCCACCAGCTTCGGAAAAAGTTCGTATTCAAAAGAGTATTTTGTGTCCGCCGGGATATAAGAAAGAATATCCTTTTGAAACAGATAAATCCCCGCATTGATATAGCCATGTGTCTGTTTTTGTTGTTTTTCATCGAATTTGATGATTCTATTTAACGCATGCAGTGACACCAAGCCGCAATCTGTTGGATTTTCAGACTCAACCACAGCCATTGACATCAAGCATTTTTTTGCCAAATGAAATTCGAAAAACCGAACCAAATCCACTGAACAGAAGGAGTCACCATTGGCAACTATAAATGGGTCGCTTTGTATAAACTTCCGGGCATTTTTGACCGACCCGGCAGTTCCAAGGGCTTTTGGCTCATCAGAAATGACAATCTCCAACGGCTCTTTGCCTGCGGTATAATAGTCGCTGATTACTTCTGATTTATACCCGGCACAGAGTACGAAACGCCTAATCCCAAATCCGGAAAAGTATTGTATCAAAATGTCAAGAAATGGTTTCTGATTTATCGTGGCCATTGACTTTGGACGGTCATTAACAACCCCGGCAAGCCTGCTTCCCTTTCCGCCGCACAATATCACTACATCAACTTCGTTTAACTTGCCACTTAGCATTTTTGTTGGTCTGGACCATAGAGAATGATATGACTTCCTAAAGTTTCAAAATTGAATGGAACATATAGAAAATCTTTCAAAGCTTTTTTGACCATTCGCTGCTTCCGTGGAGGAGCAAACAAGAGCATAAAGCCGCCGCCTCCGGCACCACACAATTTGCCGCCTAACGCTCCAGCCTTAAGAGCCGTCTCATACATATCATCAATATCGCTTGTGGATACTCGACTTGACAGAGTTCGTTTGAGTTTCCATGATTCATTTAGAAGATGCCCGAAACTTTCAATTTCACAATTATCATTATTTAAAATATTGAGTGCTTCGGCCACCATATCCTTCATTGCTTTTAATTTACTGCTGTTTGAAGTGGTATTTTGGATCTGCTCTTTTGCAATCTCTGATGCGATCCTGGAAAAACCCGAAAAGAAAAGCATTGTATGGTTCTGAAGCATCTTTATTTTTTCACAATTAACTGTGACAGGCTGAACAACAAAGTTATCCGTGCCGTTAAACTCTATAATGTTTAGTCCGCCAAAGGCAGCGGCAACCTGATCCTGTAAGCCAACTTCTTCACCTATAATTTGCCGCTCAACATATATCGCATCTGAGGCGAGCTTGCTTTTTCCAGTCATTTGTCCCAACAATGCATTCATTGCTTTCAAGAAACCTACGGTAAAGGCTGAACTCGAACCAATTCCTGAACGTGCTGGCAGGTCGCTGCAATGTACCATCTCAATACCCTGGTCTATCATCATGTATCGCAAGCACTCTCGTACGGAAGGATGCTGTATTTGAGAAAGATCGTTCACCGCTTCTATAAGGCGGTATCGTATGAGGTACTTATGATCGAAAAATGGCGGTAAAAACCGGCAACTTATATAACAATATTTGTCAATGGTGGTATTTAGCACAACCCCACCATCTTCCCTGTACCAGGCAGGGTAATCCGTACCGCCGCCAAAAAACGATATGCGAAATGGTGTTCTGCTAATAATCATAACTAATTCCTGTTAATGCGTTTTTAATATCTGTAGACCATTGTGTCAAAGCCATCTTGCTCATTCAGTTTTTCCCCAATCGCCACAGCGGGTCACAGACATTTATTTATTAGACAGCATTTCAAAGTTAAATCTCGAAATAACGCTCATTTCATTGGTCCCTTTGGGATAGTATTGGATTTTTAATCGGCCAGTAGATGTTTAGCTGAGGATCATCCCATTTATAGGCAAATTGTTTTGAACGGTCATAGTAGCTGGACTGCTTATAGTGAAAAACAGCACTCTCACTTAAGACCAGATGGGCATTGCCATGTTTGGGGGGAACCAGCACCTGCAGCCTATTTTTATCTGACAAAACAAATGATTGCCACTTTCCAAAATGTTCACTCTCTTTGTCACAGTTAACTACTACTGAATAAAACTTGCCACACAAGCACGATATCAGTTTCCAGGTTTCGTTATCGCCATGAATACCACGCAACACGTTCCTATGGGAAACTGAAATATCGTCCTGAACGAACTTTACATCAATACCACAATCCTTGTATAATTGTGCGTTGTACGTCTCAACGTACTCTCCACGATGGTCTTCGAAAACAGATGGCTTAATCAACAAAACACCGTCTAACTCGGTCTTTGAAACTCTTATCATTTTACTCCTATGTCAAAAGTACAGTAGCTGATCGACTCGCAATACCTTTAATGCTCGTTAGGCTCTTACGGCCTTTAAGATTTTGGCCATGATCGGTCATTTCTTTATCAAGCGTCTCCTTGTAGAACATATGTTTCATAGTAACTTTTTACTAAAAGATTACCGCTTTTACGCCCCCACAAAACAACTTCTCTGGCATATTTTTGCTTGTCATTTTTATAATCAGTCGGACAAAGTATTAAGGTTTGTTCCTTATATTCCAATGGTTTGGGCCTGGAATATAAACAGTATTCGAAATATTCAGGAAAATTGTATGTAAATCGCTTTTCTGTCACCTCTGGAAGAGAGGCTGTAGGAATTTTCATTTTCTGATAGCTTACGGCTTCTATAAGCTCATCTTTATTGTAAGCAATCCCTTTCGTTGTAAGAAAACACATCAACAATTCGAAGAATTCATCGTAAAATATATTTAATTTTTCCGAGATACGCAAGAAACTGGCTTCTTCTACATCCCAATATAAAGGCCCATAGTCATCAACAATGACCCCTCGTCCTCCACCTTGCAGAAGATTATCGAGTTGTGTTTCAAAATTTTGGAGTTCTTCACGGAAAACAGAGCCCATTTGAGGAGGTACCTCCTCCTGACAAATATATTTAATAAGGTCAGTATATGCTATGCCATAAGCATCAACCAAATATTTCAACAAGAAAAAACCTGTTTTCATACTGAATAAAAGCATTGTTATCCATGATAGTTTTGCAGATTTTCGCCATTGGTCAAGAGGCATGCTGTCAGTAGCAACAATGATTTCTTGAAACTCTTGAACTTCCTTTTGCTTTCTGGCACTTCCATGAATCTCGGTTAAAATGATTTCCTGGCTTTTAATCCCAAACTTTTTCTTAAATTCCGGACTGGCCAATTCCGTATTAGGATAAAGCTCGCAGGGATAAACGAAAAGTTGATTCTTCAAACCGGACTGTAAATGTTCTTCAATGCCGTTTGTCCAGCTTTCGTAAGTTTCACCAGGTAGGCCAAGTATCAGTTCTGAATAGACAGGAACGTCTGCTTCGTTAAAGCGAAATTGCAGGTTTTTAAATGTTGACATGTTAATATTCTTGCGATGAATATTCTTTAATACTTCTTCTGAACAGCTTTGTCTGCTCAAAGTAACACCTTTTTCCAACTCGTTTCTTTGCATCAAAAAACCTATTTCAAAAATTCGATCATCTGTATTTTTACCAAAGCATGTTCGAAATTTTTCTGGATACCCATATTTTCTTTTCGTTTCCACAAGAAAAGAGGCTATCTCCTTATCTCTCTTGTGCATCCCAAAATTTGAATCTGCATTGAAAACATATTTTATTTTGTGTTCAGCACACCACTGTATCTCTGATTTGACACGATCGAGAGAATGAAATCGCCATTTTGTACTCAAGCCGCCCTGCCCCCAAAAGCAATATGAGCAATTGAAAGAACAGCCACGGTTCGTCTCAATAATAGCTTGAAAGGTAAGCCCGTTTGGTTCATCAAAAATACTCTCATAAAGTCCCTCCAAATATGGTGAGGGATATTCATCTAAATCCTTGGGTGAAGTAAACTCTTCAGAATTAATAATACATTGGCCGGTATTTTTATCCCGCCAGGATATGCCTGGAATTCCAGTGAAATCATTTGAATCAATCGCTCTGAGAAGTATGTCTGAAAAGGTTTTTTCGCCTTCTCCACGTACAGCAACATCTATAAAGGGATATTTTTTGAAATAGTTTTCAGGATCGAAAGGAACATGTGCTCCGCCAAAAATGATTAAACAGTTTTGATATCGCTGTTTGACTTTTTCTGCGATATGCAGATTAAGCTGCTCATTCCACATATACACGGAAAATGCCATTACAGCGGGATCATGATATTTCTCCAGGATTTTCTCTTGGGTATCGCGACAAAATAAGAATGGTGCAAAGCTATAATTCGATTCTATTTTTTTTGAAGTTCTACTATAGGCACAGAGTAACCCGGAGATCAATGGCAAATAGGCGACATTGCCCATAAGCACATTGAATTCGTTAAAATATATTCGCCGCTTGGAACAACTTGTGGTGCTCAAGCAACTCTTCATTCAACAAGATCTCCCTATATAACTTAGATTTGCCCAGCCATTACTGCCCACACACATCTCCTTTATGCCAAACAAATAAAAAGCAGGAATATCACTATCGTATTGCATCTGATTGCACTAAGTCCCATTTGGAGTAATTATAGATATCTTCATATGCCGGCTTCAAGACTTTGGCGCAGAAGAAACGACTCTGGTGATCCTGAATAAAACCAATTTCAGAAGCAATCTTATGTATCACGCTATTAGGCACCGTCCATATCGTAAAAGCCTCTGTCCCCTGTTCCTTCAGATGCCAACATGCACCTAAAATTAATTTCCGCAGCTTTTCGCCGTCACCCAATGCGCATTCTATGTCTGCAATATCCCCGTATAATATCTTTTTTTTAGAATCCGCATATAAACTGACTACTGCATATTCTCCGGAACTGAGAAAGACCTTGGAAAAGGACCGCATCTTGTGGAAAACATATCGCCATGATCGGTATGATTCACTGTGATCAAATCTCAGTATGTTTCCACTATTAGCTACAAAGCTTTTGAAATTAGTCTTTCCAGTAATAACCTCACATTTCGTCCCCTGGCAACTGATTTTTTCTGTTAGAGGCAAAGTCAATGTTGCAATTCGGCCAAGCGTCTTAAACCCAAGAGATTTCTCGAGCGCAAACCTGCCTGAAACATTCGGGATTGAGAACACCGCATCAATTTCCGGAAAGCAATCGATTGCCAAATTTCCTAATGTCGCAAAATGTCCTCTTCCTCTCCAATTATTATCTATTACAAAACCGCTGGCATAACCACAATTTAAGCCATTAGACAATGTAAGCTTGTGAAGTATGAACATGCCTATGAGCTTATCTTTACTAAAGCCGCACATTATTGTTGCCGGCGGCACAGATTCAAAAACTAACCACAAAAAATACTCTTCAGTTTTAGATGTCCCCCATATAGAACCTATAAGCGACGCGATCTGTGGGATGTTCTTCTTTGTTGCCTCTCTAAAAATAACACCATCCTCAGAGAATTCGCTGTGGTCATCGAAGACATACACATCTTCGTCCTCCTCTTTGGCCATACACATCATTTTTCTCAGGTCTTTCATACAAATTCTTATTCAATCTACATAAACATGTTTTCCAATATCAGCTTTTCACAGGCGGTCAAAGATACCACATCATTCCATATCAGGCATGCTGTCTTGGTAACTTGTGATTTAACGCACTTCTAATGTGGTCAACTGCTGTTTGTCCAAATCTCTCATTAATCATCTCAAGGTACTTTGGATTACTGTAAAATTCGATAAAGGCTTCATCCCTGAAACGCAAAACATCCTCACCTGATAGATATTTTGTCGGCAGAGGCAGACAATCGTAGCTGTATTCGGCATATCCACGCCAGGTTTCAGGCAATCTGACACCATCTCTTACAGCCTCCTGGTAAAGTTCAGAACCTGGATAAGCCTTCGTAGAATAGAAATTGTTATATTCACAGTTAAGTTCCTTCGCCAGGTTCAATGTATCCCGCATCGTCTTAAAATTGTCATCCGGTAAGCCAAACATAAAATTGGCTACAACGCTAATTCCAGTTGCCCTGGTCATTTCAATAGTTTTCTCAATGTCATGCTTATCAAAACCTCGCTTGGCCACTCCGTTCCGGACGCCTCTGTCCGCCGACTCAATACCGTAGCAAAGCCAGTGAAAACCTGCCTGCCTAAGTTTACTGAGCATCTTCTGGTTTACAGTATCTATCCTTGCATACGCCCAGATATTCAAATCATACCCACGCTTTATAATAAGATCACAGATTTTCAGAACATGGCTTTCTCGTAGCACAAAACATTCATCCAAGACCTTTATATTCCTAACATGATACTGCTTAACGAGAATATCTATATCCTCCAGCACCTTTTGCGGACTTCGGAAACGAATACCTGGCGAACCAAACAAGACCCTTAGATTACAAAATGAACAGTCAAAGGGACATCCTAAACTTGTGTATATAACACCATAAGGCACACGGCTGCTAATATCGTCAAAGCAATGCCAGTTATGTGCACGGTATCTGTCCATCGGCAAAAGACCCCACGCAGGATTTGGCAGTTCATCAAGATTCTCGATTAACTGTGCTCTTTGGCTGGACCGTATCTTCCCATTCGCAAAATACCACAACCCTGGAATATTATCATATTGTGATGTTCCGGCGTTGTTCTTCAATAAACCTAATAAATCCACTAAAGTGATAAAACCTTCACCTTGACACACAAAATCAGTTCCTTCCTCTCTTAGAGTTCTCTCTGGAAGGGCAGATGGGTGTAAACCCCAAAGAAGCGTCTTGACATGGGGTCTTTTTTCCTTAAAAGCCGTGATGTAATCCCGTGTACCTGTCATATGCCACGTCGAAGCAGAAAGATTAGAACCAGTGACGGCAAAGACAATTAAAAGAGGATCATAATCGCTAATTTCCGCCACCACGTCATCAGGACCAAAGTCCTCAGCTTCCGTATCAATAACCCTTACAGAATAACCGTTTTCCCGAACATATGCAGCAATCAATGCTGCCCAAAGTGGCGGCTCAATTGCCGAAGTCGAAGTACTCAACTGGCCATAAGCCTTGCTTCTATCGGTAGGCCTTACAATTACCAAGTCTATTAACTTCCTAAGCATCTAATTGCCTAATCTTCCAGCCATTTCCTTTATTGTTTTCACAATGTTCTGTTCACTGCAATTGTTCAACTCATATAAAAACTCTCTATTACCAGATTGAAAAAAGTACTTGTCATCAAAACCAAAGCTCTTTAACTCGATATGAGCACCTTGGTGACTGAGCATATTCAACACCAGGCTGTCCAAACCACCTTTATTCACAAAAGCTTCTTCAAGTGTAATAACACATTTGTAGTCTTTGAGAATACCATAGAGATCGCGTTCATTAATCGGCTTTAAGAGAAAAACATCGACAACACCAATTTGTGTTTTCCCCTCAAGTTCTTTGGCTATTTTTATGGCCTTGTGGGTCATATAGCCCGTAGAAACAATACAGATGTCATCACCTTTTGCCAATTCATAAAAACCGTTTCTCCATTCGAATGTTGTATCTTTTTTATAAATTTGCGGCAATGGCTTACCGTCCAGCCTGATATATTTTGGACATTTGACATTGATTGTAAAATCTACGAATTCTTCGGTCATAAGCCAATCACTGGGGGAGAACAAAACAATATTCGGAAGGACTCTCATTATTGCCAGATCTTCCATACAATGGTGGGATGGACCTGACATGTCATAGCTTACTCCACTTCCTACTCCAATGAGATTTACATTGATCTGTCTCTGTTGTGAGGATAAAGCAAGGTTCGTTCTAATTTGCTCATAAGCTCGCATTGTCAAAAATCCCGATATGGCATACGCAAACACGGTAAAACCCTCGATAGCCAAGCCCGTAGATACATTTATGAGATTCTGCTCAGCAATACCTACATTCAGAAACCTGTCTTCAAAATCCTCTCTCAATTTATCAAGAGCCGGAGCACCCATATCAGCAGAGACAAAAAAAATTCTGTCATTATCATGCATTCTGCTGTATATCTGCTCTATTAGAGCATTTCTCATCGTTCTCAAACCAGTACTGTTCATTCACATCTCGCAAGTATATCGTCAATCTTTTCAGCCTTTAGGGTCTTAACATGACAAAGATGGTCATTTTCCAATTCGGGGATTCCTTTACCTTTATGGGTATTAGCTATCAATACCTTGGGCTGACTACTACTATTATTATTCTTCAAATTATACAATGCGTTATACAACTGCTTTGTGTTATGCCCATCCACAGTTTCCGCTGTCCATTTAAAGGTGGTAAACTTTTCTTCCAATGGCTCTAAACCTAATATGTCTTTCTGGTAGCCCAACATGGACATCTTGTTATTGTCTACTATCAATATTAAGTTACTCAGTTTATGATATGAGGCAAACATAACGGCTTCCCAGACGGCACCCGAATTTAATTCTCCGTCACCTGAGAGAACAAATACTTTTTCCTCCAATCCTTTCTTTCGCAAAGCCATCGCCACGCCACAAGCTACACCAAGCCCATGCCCAAGCGAGCCGTTTATTGTTTCAAATCCAGGAATCGTAGTATCCGGTATATCTACCAATAAAGAGTCTTGGCTGTTGATGTTGTTTAGTTCTTCCTTATCGAAGAAGTTCAGGTCGGCGAGGATAGGGTATAGCGATACGGCACCGTGGCCTTTGCTTATGATGAATCTGTCTCTATCCTCGGAGAAAATATTTTCGCTATCGTAAACGAGGATATTACCGTAATATAGGACGACGAAAATCTCGATATCTGACAGTGATGATGCTAATCTGGTTCCAGGGGCGCGTTTGTGCAGCTTCAACGTTTCGTTTCTTACCCACTGAGCCTTCTTTTCTAATAATTCGAATAACCGCATAATTTTACTCTTGTTATTGGAACAAATTGTCTTATTTATTGTTCCTGTAAAACTTTTGCCAATATTCAAGGGTGTCCTTAAGGGTTTTTTCGAACGGGATTTCGGGCTTCCAGCCGGTTGCTTTTTGAAATTTCTCAATAGAAGGTATCTGCAAAGTTACATCACAAGGACGTAATCTTGCCGCGTCGACCTCTACTTTAATATTCTTAACAGTGGACATCGCCAACAACTTTTTGAGCATCTGGCCTATCGTCATCGTTTCAACTCCGCCAATATTATAGACCTCGCCTGGTTGGCACTTATTCAGCAACAACCAATAAGCCCTCACTGCATCACGAACATCAGAAAAAGTTCGCACGCTATCAAGGTTGCCGACTTTGATCACAGGTTCATTTCTTCCCATTTCTATAGAAGCAATTTGCTTGGCAAAATTGGATACGACAAACACTTCTCCTCTGCGTGGACCAGTAAGTGTAAGCATCCTTGTGCGTATGGTTTTTATCTTCCATGAAAGCCAGTATTGCAGTGCAAGCATGTCCTCACCAACCTTGCTGACTGCATAGGGCGAAGCAGGGCGCAAAGGATTGTTCTCTGTAATTGGAACCTCATCCTCCCTCACTTGGCCATAAACGTCCGAAGAACTGCAAATATGAATTAACGGATCATATCCATCCGTCTCTTTCAACTCACGAACAACTTCTAATAAGTTGCACGTTCCTGTAATATTAGTCTCGAGTGTCTCAACTGGTGCTATGTAGCTAAAACCAACATATGATTGGGCCGCCAGATGGAAAATATAATCCGCTCTGCATTCGGCCAGCATCTTCTTTACAGAAACAAAATCCTGTAAATCGCCATAATACAAAGTTACGTCATCTAAAATAGATTCGATATTCTCTTTAGGGGATCGCCACCTAAGAAAGCCCGCAACTTCAACATCTCTGTGATTTTCAAGTATATACTCGGCCAGATGACTGCCTACAAAGCCTGTTATCCCCGTTATTAATGCTCGCATCAATCAGTACTTCCCTCTTTCTTCATAAAACGGCAGTAATAGCTGTCCATCCTTGCTCAAGAATTCTGCGATTCTTCGACTGTCGTTTTGGCTTGCGATTTTGTACAATTTCTTTTACATGGCTACTTCTTTTAAAAAAGTTTAAATTATCTTCTGGCCCGATTATACGCAAAATCAGGCTGGAGTAGCCCTCGCTTTTTTCAACCTCCAACTGTGGATGGGGCATCGTCTTTTACATATCTTTATCACTATCCGACTTGTTCTTGTAGACTCCGTCCCCCTGGGTGTACCAAAACACCCAAACTACACACCCGTGTAGGAAAATTTACAAAATCGATGCCACCGCAAAAAGTCAAAAAAAGCTGTCGCCGCCCTTGTTTGTGGGCCAATATCGCTGTCTTTCACTCCCAGTTTCGACTTTTGACGCAAGCGTTAAAAGGATTATACTTTGTTGCTGTTCACTATAGTTTATTCATAATCAATTTTTGAATTTTTTCTATAATCCAGCTGTTTATATCATACCAACATAAACAAGCAGAGAGTAAATGAGCAAATAACGTGCCACGCCAAGACCCATATGATTCCCATGGCAGATAACTATCTAATAATGAAAGGCTTAAGCAAATTAAGATATCAGGTAACCGCCAATAGCTTCATCAAAAAGC
>SDBT01017695.1_pt1 | contig 11242 bp, 8 predicted proteins | sample 2277101 | NCBI WGS metagenome assembly SDBT01 (sample SAMN10404973, study PRJNA504765) | marine sediment metagenome | isolation source: marine sediment core GS10_PC15, 103 cmbsf | place: Arctic Ocean: Southern Knipovich Ridge | collected 2010 | reverse complement strand
TATATATTCACTGTCGGAGGACCGAATTTTAGAAAGAACGATAGAAATCTGATAAGCGCTTTATCGCTTCTAAAAAATGATTTTAAAAATCAAATCAACCTGGTACTCGGCAGCTCATATGATTCAACATCAAGAAACGAAATAATGCAGCATGCTCAGGATGTGGAACTTGAAAACCGTATTCATTTCACAGGACATATCCCTGATGGTGACCTTAAATCCATATACGCTGGGTGCAGTATATTTGTTTTTCCTTCATTGTATGAAGGCTTTGGCATTCCGGTTCTTGAAGCCATGGCCGCCGGAAAACCGATTGCGGCTTCAAAAACTTCATCCATTCCGGAAGTGCTCGGAGGTTCAGGATATTATTTTGATCCTTATAATATAAATTCGATTGCCGAATCAATTACTAATCTTCTCAAAAACTCAGAAGAGTGCAAGATATTAAGAAAAAATGGAAAGGTGATAGCAGAAAAATTTAGAATCCATCACATCACCAAAGAAATCAACAAGCGATTTTACAATATCAGCCACGAAAAGAAAATAAAAACGCGACTCAAAAAAAACAAGATTAATCGAAAACCGAATCTAGCGTTTTTCAGTCCCCTAAATCCACAACAATCAGGAATATCGGATTACAGCGAAGCTCTCCTGACTCATCTTAACCAATATGCGGAAATCGATCTTTTTGTTGACGGCATAGAACCTTCAGCTCCTGAAATCTACAATCATTTTGATTTTTATAGTTTCCATCGCTTTGATGATGAGAATAAGAAAAAGAAATATGATGCTGTCATATACCACATGGGAAATAATGTAATCCACGAATTCATTTATCTCCATCTTATGAGATATCCCGGGATTACGGTACTGCATGACTATAATATTCACCCGTTTATCCATAGTATAACCATACAACGTGACAATATCGATGCCTATTATAATGGAATAATTGAATGCTATAAGGATCTCGGAAAAGTCATTACGAATAGACTCAAACAGAAGAAATCTACGCTGGACGGTGTTATGTTTCCATTTAATAATTCAGTTATAGCAAAGAGTAAACGGGTTATTGTGCACAGCGAGTGGGCAAAAAGGCAAATTGGATCAAACCATGTTGTTTTTATACCAAGTGGAATTGATATTACACCGAGCATTACAAAAAATGAAATAAAGAATTTAAGAAATAAAAATGGGTTCGATTTAAATCATTATATTATAGCCAGCTTTGGAGATATTGTGAACACAAAACGGTTACCAGTTATAATCAAAAGTTTTTCTGTTATTCGGCTTTTTATAGAAAATGCCAGACTTCTTTTAGTTGGCAAACTTTACCCCGATATGAGGAAAGAAATCTATTCTTTGATAGAAATGTATAAATTAAAGGAATTTATTTATATCACTGACCGTGTTAAATTTGATGATTTCAATGACTATATCAAGTCGGCAGATGTCATCTTAAACCTTAGATATCCGACCATGGGAGAGACTTCAGCCAGTATGCTGAAAAGCATGGCTCTCGGAAAACCCGTTATCATTTCAAATTTAAATCAATTTAGAGAAATACCAAATGATTGCTGTTTTAAAATCGATGTCGGAATGGATGAAAAAAAACAATTGATAGACATTTTAATGAGATTGAACAGAATCCCGAGCTTAAGGTATATGATTGGAGCAAATGCACGCAATTATGTAAATAAGAATTTTAATTGGAACAAAATCGCACAAAAATATATGGATGTGATTCATAGTGCAATGTCGCAATGCTGATAGATAATATTATCTAAAATTAAATAGTGATTATAAAATGGGACGGGATTTTTTAATATGAGAGTTGTTTTAGATGGGATACCTTTATTAACACCTATAACAGGGATTGGCCGGTACACATCTGAGTTGGCCAGAGCTCTTAAAGAATTACCAAATCCCCCGGTGGTCACCTTTAATTATGGTTATCGTGTTATCAACAACGATCCAATTAAGAATTCAGAAAATCCTATGATCTTTGACCGCTATATTTTTAAAATTTTTAAAAATTTTTTTCCGAATCATACTAAAGAATTGATCAAAAAAAGCATTATCAATTATAAAAATCGGGGAAATAAACCTCATATATATCATGCAACTAATTATGTTGCGGATTATTTTGGTGCACCCATTATCAGCACAATACACGATCTTTGTTTTATGCGATATCCAGAAACTTTAACACGCAAAAGATTAAACTGGTTAAAAGACGGGCTTCCAAAAACTATAAAAAAGGCGAAATATATTATTACAATATCGAATTTCACAAAAAACGAGATAATGAAATGGATGAACGTAAATGAAAAGCGCATAAAAGTCATCTACCCCGGTGTGAATGAATCTTTCTACCCTAATAAGGACAATTCTGTATTTGATTGCTTAAACCATTATAATCTAAAATTTAAACAATATATTTTAACTGTTGGAACCCTTGAACCTAGGAAAAACATATTAACCTTATTGGAAGCGTATGAGAAATTTTATGCCAGAACTAGCCTAAACTATCCGCTTGTTATCGTTGGAATGAAGGGATGGAAAGACGAAGATATCAATCGAGGCATAAATCGGTTAACACAAAAAAATATGATCATATCATTAGGGTACGTACCCGAAGATGAGTTGCCTAACCTGTATAATGGTGCAGCTTTGTTTGTATTTCCTTCTATTTATGAAGGGTTCGGTTTTCCACCACTGGAAGCGATGGCCTGTGGAGTTCCAACCATTGTGTCGAACAGAGGTTCATTAAGTGAAGTTGTCGGTAACGGTGGATTTGTCCTAGATCCAAAAGATATAGATAAAATGTCAAATGAAATAGAGGGATTTTTAAAAGAAACAAGAAAGAGAGAAGTATTTTCAAAGCAAGGAATAGAAAGGGTAAAGATGTTTACATGGAAATCATGTGCTGAAAATACATATGAGTTATACCAATCAGTATTACACAATAATCTAAGAACAGGTAAGATTGATTAAGTCATTACTTTATTTCAAATGCCTCTTGTATATACTTTTTTATAACTGTATTCCAGCTATAATTGGAAAGAACATACCTTTTTCCGGCTTGTCCCATTGATCTGCGTTTGTCTGGGTGTTCCTGGAGGTAATCAAGGCATTTAGCAAACTCCCCATAATTGGTGAAGTATAAACCTCCACCAGACTGAACAACATGATTGCGGGTAACCTCACATTCACCATGAACAAGGCAAGGGGTATCACAAAGCCAAGACTCCATCATAACTATGGAAAAGCTCTCATTCAGAGACGGTTGACATAAAAGTGAAGCCGCTGAAAAAGCATCTTTTTTGTCCTGTTCAGAGATAAATCCTAAATCTATTATGGTGTCTCTCATATCCTGCGGGATATGTAAAGCATCGGGGCCGATCATAACGAGTTTAAGATTGCAGTGATGTTTCCTTCGAAAATTTCTAAAATAGTGAACCAGTAATTGGACATTTTTTGTTTTGTCCTTTCTACCTGCGTATAAGACGAATTCATCTGTCAAAGCAAATTTGGATTTGAATCGATCGCCATCCGATTCGAATTTTGTTTCAACACCTCCGCCAAGCACCAATCCTTTCGAAGCTACTGAACCAAAGATTCGATGTGCCAACTCACGCTCCGCGGTGGTATTAAAAATTTTCTTTTTAACCCGATGAAACAATTCAGATATAATTTCCATTCGGGCGTACCCTTCATCGTGCAGGCATGGAATCAGAACGGCTTTTTCGGAACAAAACATAGACCCATAATAGGTGGTGCCGAACAAGTAAGGGATAAAACAGATCCAGTCATATGCATCACGGTGATTAGCGATATACTGATATAGGTCGCCGCTGTTCACGTGCATTGCTATAAATTGTTTCTCTTTATCGTATGGAATTTTTTTGCCATTGATGAGGTCGGTGTTTATGGGATTAAATGGATCCAGGTTTATAGGTTCAATTCGAAACCTCCTGATACATACTCCATGATCATCAGTGACATTTTGGCGATAATAATTTATGTTCCAATCGTGTTGAAGGTCGAGAAGACATGTGGTGAGCACCTCGACTTGTACTCCGGAAGCGGCAAGTCGAATGACCAAATTTCGGCATTCAGATTCTGCCCCCCCCGCAGCGCGGGAGCCGTAAAACGGGACGACAAAGGCAACTCTCATTTTACTTTTCACAGGAAGTCTGTTTGCATTGTTTTTCAATTCGACGAAGTCTCAGTTCAATATCCATATCATCATATTCGGAAAGGCGGCGACTGAGTTGAGTCAACAGATCGATACGAAGTCGATTGCTAAAAAGCAGCTCACCAGACATTACCGTATCTTGTCCTTCGAGAATCTTGATAAGTTCATTAAGTATACGAATAACATTACCGTTAAAATCATCAATACCTAAAAGCCTGCGAAGAGCTTTTCTTATCTTAAACTTTATGCCCTGTTGGGGGAGGTGGCCGGCATTCCATGCACGGTTGGCTGCTATTAAATTTGCATATAGATCCTCATCATCCCGAACCTCTTTTGTTTCCTTTAATTCATCTTCCGAAATGGTGGCACCGGCACTTTTAAGATCCTTTCGGATTTCATTAATAATGGCCTCAACGTCGGGTATATCGTTCGCTTTATTAATCTCATTCATGGTAAATCTCCAATGGTTGATTTGATTATTTAAATGTGCTTGAATTAAGTATTTTAGAATTATATCATATGCAAGTTATTTTTAAACATTAAAAAATCATTTTGTCAAATATTCAGCTATATCAGAAATCATAATCTCTATATGTATTGAAAAATCAGATAAATAGGGACCTTATAGCCATATCTACAGCAAACATTTTTGACGAAGGTTTTATGAGATTAAATTGCGCAGCGGTTGGAGGTGTAAAGTTTGGGTAAAATATTAGTTACCGGTGCTACAGGATTTACAGGAAAAGCATTATGTCGATACCTGGTTGAGAAGGATAAAAATTTAGTTGCGTTTGTAAGGCCGGAAAGCAAAACAGAAGACCTATTGGCCATCGGGGTGGAATGTCGAGTCGTCGACATTAAAAATCGAGTGGATGTACATGATAATTTTTCAGAAATAAGCCAAGTATACCATATTGCTGCTGCATATCGCACCGAACACAGAAACCAAAATGAATTCAAATTAGTAAATGTCGAATCAACAAAAAATTTGCTTGATGCAGCAAAGAAAGCAAGGATTAATCGTTTTGTACACTGCTCAACTGTCGGGGTTCAGGGATGTATCGATGATCCGCCGGCTGACGAGAGTTTTCGCTTTAAGCCTGATGACCACTACCAGAAGTCAAAATTGGAAGGGGAACTTCTGGCTCGTAAATACTTTTCCGAAGGTTTACCAGGCGTAATCATTCGCCCTGCAGCCATTTATGGCCCTGGAGATAAGCGCTTCTTAAAGCTTTTCAAAACCATCAACCAGAGATATTTTATAATGATCGGCAAAGGGAATATCTTTTACCATATGATTTATATTGATGATCTGGTTCAAGGTATCTGGCTAGCCGGGCAAAAAAACGAGGCACTCGGAGAAGTGTTCACTATTGCAGGTGAGGAGTATACGACGATAAGCAAATTGGTCAATTTAATCGCTGATGTTCTGGATAAACCCCATCCAAGATTCCATATTCCGTATACTCCGGTGTTTATTGCATCTGTGGTTTGTGATAAATTACTTCGCCCTTTGGGGATTGAGCCTCCGATTTATCCTCGACGAGTTAAGTTTTTCAAATTAAATCGAGCATTTACTATTGATAAAGCGAAAAGAATTATCGGGTATAAGCCACAAATGAGCTTACGTGGCGGTCTCGCATACACGGCTTCTTGGTATAAGGAGTTGGGATTACTTTAAAAATAGAACATTGAAATCGGCATACTTAACAAGGATCGGAATCAAAAATGCAGCGGAAAAGCAATTATGTAATTCATTTTATTCTCATTTTTTTCTTTTTATCAGTCACGAAAGCAGTAAACTCAGCACAAGCTTTTGACATTATAGGTTTTGGAGATAGTATCACCCAGGGTTGGCCTTTTGTAACACAAACTGGAAATGGGCGAAGAACTGGTGGATATGAACCAAAGTTAGAAACCCTTTTTACCGATGCTGGATATTCAGTAAGAATATTGAACTATGGAGTTGCAGGGGAAACCACTACACGAGGTGTAAGGAGAATCGATGATGTCTTAAGAAGCACTAACGCTGAATACATATTAATTATGGAAGGGACAAATGATGCTAATAATGGAATTACAACTCAAGCCATCATCTCAAATCTAAGATTCATGATTGATAGAGCCCGTGCTCACGGTGTTGAGCCGATCTTGGCGACTTTAACACCAGATGAAAGATTAACCTTTAAAAGAATACCTACTGTTCTTAATCCCGCAATTAGAGAATTAGCTAGAGAAAAAAAAGTGATGCTATGTGACCAATATGATGCATTGGTAGATCAGAACTGGTCTGTGGATGGCTTTCATCCGAATAATGCCGGATACCAACTTATGGCTAAAGCATGGTTTTATATTCTTCGCTTATTTTTTGATCCCCTTATTGCATTGAAAACCCACACTGGACAATATTTGACAACAGAAGGTGGCGGTGGAGATTTGGTCTATGCTGATCGTGATGAGATTGGTAAATGGGAAACCTTTGAACTTATTAGCTTGGGAGGTAATCGGATTGCTCTACAAGTTAACAATGGACAGTATATTATTGCCGAAGGTGGTGGCGGCGGATTTGTCTTTGCCGATCGAGGTTTAATTGATATTTGGTAAACTTGGGAACTTATTACTGTTGGAAATAATCAAATGGCCTTGCGAGCCCACAATGGTCAGTATCTAGTTGCTGCGGGTGGTGGCGGCGGGCTGGCTTATGCTGATCGTGATGAAGTTGGCGATTGGGAAATCTTTGGTTTTATCGATTTGGGAAATAACCTGGTAGCCTTGCGAGCCCACAATGGTCAGTATCTAGTTGGTGCGGGCGGTGGCGGCGGGCTGATCTATGCTGATCGCAATTCAATTGGTGAATGGGAGACTTTTGAACTTATTGACTTGGGAAACGACACGATTGCCCTGCGAGCCAGCAATGGTCAGTATTTAGTTGCTGAGAGCGGTGGCGGCGGGCTGATCTATGCTGATCGCGATACAATTGGTGAATGGGAAACTTTCGGAAAAGTCATTATCACCGGGTTTGCTGGGGACTTAAGCCTTGGGTTAAGTAAGTTATATTGAACTAATACCAGTATAGAAGCGCAACTATTTTGTGATTCATACAACCCTTGGCGTATATAAAATAGAAGAAGTGAGGTGTACTTCATGAAAAAGAATTATAGATTTGCGATAACTGCTGCATTATTATTCATGCTCCTAACGGCCGGCATTACTATTGCCTCCACGATTATTACGCGGTCTTTCGATCAAGTGGCACAGGAATCTGAATTAATATTCGAAGGACGGGTTTTATCCACGGAAACAAGGCCATCTACAATAAATGATATGCCTTATACTTATTTTACATTCGAAATCATAGATGTCATTAAAGGATCTTATGGAGCCCCCACTATCGAGATCGGATACTTGGGAGGTCGATGGGGGGATTTCACTCTTAGTGTATCGGACATGCGTATTCCGGAAATAGACGAAAGAGGAATATATTTTGTAGAAACCCTAGCAGAACAACAAGCCCATCCGCTATATGGCTGGCATCAGTGGCATTATCTCGTAATCACGGATAATGATAATAGCTTAGAGGCAGTTATTCCTCAAGGCCAGGAGCCTTTGGAGACAGATTCATCAGAATTAAATCTTGTTCCTACTTTGGAAGATTTTAAACAGAAGATACGCCAAATATTAGATGGATCTCATGAATTTCAAAAATCTCAAGAACAATTGATTAGAAGACAAACATCACCCTACTCTTTATTAGGAGCAAGCTGGACGAATGCAGAAGCCACAGTGTATTCAACAGGAGGCAGTTCTAATTCCACTTTTGATAATGCTTTTGTTGAAGCCATGAATAACTGGAATAATCTTTCTAATTTTTCATTCAATGATGCAACCGGGTTTGCAGACCCATGTGCAAATCCGAACAATTACGGTCCTCCATGGTTAAGTGGCTACGCCTTTCGAAACGATAGTTGCGGAAGTGCGTTTGGAAGTTCCACCGTGGCTGTAAATTACGGTTGGACAAATGGAAATGAAATCGTTCAAGCAGGGACCGTATTTAATACAGCGTGGTCTTGGGATATTCATAGTGGATCAGGTTCAAATATTGACTTCAGGCGTGTGGCCACACACGAGTTAGGACATGCCCTTGGTTTGGGTCATGACAATACATATTCAGCTTTAATGAATACAATATACAGTGAAACAATTGAGACTCCTCAAACAGATGACATTAATGGTCTAAGAACCATATATGGGGGCACAGGAACAGGCACCACTAGTACTCAGGTAGCATTGAAAACCGATGAAGGTCACTATCTCACTGCTTTACAAGGAGGCGGTGATAATGTGGTCGCTTACTGGACCAGTGTTGGTGCTTGGGAGACCTTTGAACTTGTCGACTTAGGGAACAACAATGTAGCTTTAAAAACAAATGACGGACAATACGTCACCGCTCTATGGGGAGGAGGAGGAAATATCGTTGCTTACTGGACAGGCATAGGTGATTGGGAGACCTTTGAAAAGGTTGATTTAGGAAATAATCAAATAGCCTTAAAAACATTCGATGGTCATTACTTAAGCGCCCTAAAAGGTGGTGGTGATAATATTGTTGCCAACTGGTATGGGGTGGGGGCGTGGGAAATATTTAAAATTGAATACCAGTAGCACCATAATCTGTATCACACATTGAAAAAATAATAGAAAAGGAATGCCTAGACTCGGGCACACAGGCACGATGTTGTAATCAAACATTGTTTTGCAAAACATTAAGTTCTTCGCTAATACCATATTTATCACATACATTTATATATTCTGGCGAATGAAGAAAACCTTTAAACACATCTTTAATATCTACTCCGTTTTTCAACCTGGTTAAATGATATTCCAAACCATCGGAATCAGGCTCTCTATCAAAATAGACCCTGTACAACCCCGTTACGAATTCTTCATCTGTTTTATTTTGATATTGAAGTTCAGGAAAAAGGTTGTTGCTTTCAGCAGCATGCAATCCTGTAGCTTCACCAGAAGCGCTGATTTTATAGATGCCTCCCGGCGTTGCATCTGGTTCTTTTTCGCCGACGAGGCCGGACCCGTAGTAAAGTTCATTACCAACAACAGCGGATCTGAGTTCCCAAAGACCCGCACCTTCTATGCGTCCCATCTGGCGAAAAACTACGGTATCGCCGCTGGGATCGGCTTCGTAGAAATTGGTTCCCATTGCGGTGACGGGCTTTCTTTGGTGACCGATATCGCCACTGTCGGCAACAGGCAGGATAACTTGGCCGGTTTGAGGATGCACGTTCATTTCCCCGGCGCGCCCAAGTTTATCGAGCGAGTTTCCCTGCGCGTCCTGATATTGGGCTTCCTGCCAATTTTTCAGGTCATCAAATGAACTCCAGAATACCTTTCCTTTTTCGGTTGCTACATAGGCTATGCGGTTGTTGTGATCTGCCACCATATAGGACCAACCGTTGAAATCAATCAATTTTTCAGTTTGACCATTAGCATCTACAACGTAGAGGCGAGTTTTGTCGTATGTTGAACTACAGATAAGGTGGGTTCCTGCGTTGGGGCCATCAGGAATTACTCCCATGCTGGTTGGGAAAAGCATATCCTCTGGAGCAGATAGCAGTTTCCATTCGCCTGCTTCGTAGGTTATAACCACTCCAGGGGCCTCGTCGTTGCCAAAACCCATAAACTGTTGGCCAGTGGCTGGGTCTCTATAACCAAAACCCCATTTCAGGTTTTTATAGGAATGAGGATTTAAGTGGGTGTAATCGTGTTTAGTCCATGGACCATCGGGGCTTTGAGCTACATAATCAATCATTCCTTCCCAGGCCTCAGCCACAATATGAAGGCCGTCACCGAAAGAAAACCCATAATTTCCACTTTCATTTGCATCCGGCAATTGGCTGCGTCTTTGTAATCCATTATCATTGGAATATGAATAAATAGGGCTATGGGAGATACCGTTTCGAGAAATGGTACTAATTATTAATTCGCCATTATGACCAAACATTGCATGAGGAGCACGTTCGGTCTCCCCCACCTTTTCAGTAATATATTCATATTCAATTTGTTCATTTAACCCACTGGAGTCGTTAATGCTCGAGTCTGGTAACCCACTGGAGTCGTTAATGCTCGAGTCTGGTAACCCACTGGAGTCGTTAATGCTCGAGTCTGGTAACCCACTGGAGTCGTTAATGCTCGAGTCTGGTGTACCAGGTGGGTTTTCCATGGCTTTCTTAGCATGGTCCCATGCTTTCTTATAATGATCGATTGTTCTGTCGTATTTGCCTTTGTCATATTCCTCCTGCGCCTTAGTCATCTCCTCCTGTGCCTCGTTGATTTCCTCCCGATCACCATTTGTAACAATGACATCATCAATAGCCATTTGAGCCAAGTACTTGCTAATATCGGTAAGGGATTCGATAACTTCTAAAATAACTGGATAATCAACTTTCATCAGTTCTTTGACAGCTTTCTTCTCCTCATCAAAAACATTCATACAGTTATTCGTTAGGCTGGAACAGGATTCCCAGAATATTGGATCGAGGCTATTTTCAATGTGTTTTGTGGCTCCCCAGATTATCTGCTGTTCCATCAATGAATAGCCCGGTCTGTTGTGGGTCACATAGTTGTTTGACCCATTATAGGACACACGCCAGGATAGCTCTGATAGATGATCAATAATACCAAATAAGCTTTCTTGAATAGTATCAATACAATCATATCCATAAGTATATAGTCCGGTTGCACTTTCAAAAGGACAAGCATAATTTTCATCTAAGATGCCATCGTTATTACCATCCGTTTTTCTTTGGAAGGCGGAGGAGAGTGGGTAACTGAAGATAGCGAACGTCAACGCGATTAAAATTATTAAAAAAGGATTTTTTAAACTGCGCCTTTGATTTTTCAACATATCACACCCCATATTAAACTGATTTAAACCAACTATGCATCCCAAACCTATTTAATCTATCGGCATCTTTCAAAAAAATCATAAAATTAATTGTCCTTTTTGCACTGTTTATTTTTAATGGGCCA
>SDBT01017694.1_pt1 | contig 11242 bp, 10 predicted proteins | sample 2277101 | NCBI WGS metagenome assembly SDBT01 (sample SAMN10404973, study PRJNA504765) | marine sediment metagenome | isolation source: marine sediment core GS10_PC15, 103 cmbsf | place: Arctic Ocean: Southern Knipovich Ridge | collected 2010 | reverse complement strand
ATGTTGAGATTCACCTCACTCCAGATGAGCCCGATCAGCTTATGCACATCCGCATTTGGTGGAACAAGAACATGGTCCACTCTCTTTCCTTACCTTTGTAAGGTTTCAGAGTCCAGTTTTGATCTTTACAGGTGTCCACTTTTCATCTTTTCCTAACAGCTTAGGATGATTTAATGTTAGGATGGATTAATATAAAAACTAAAATTTTTTGCTTAACAATACCTGCCTGGCGTGGTATAATCCAAAGCCGCGCCGCCTTGGGCGGTTTTATATTGTGTTTAAACTAAGTATCATTATCGAGAAAAAATAATAAACTGCAAGGACTTCTGACAATGAATGAAATGATAAAATCCGTCGAATCCCCTGTTAATCCAAATATACCTGCGCTGCGCACCGGGGATATGGTGAGAGTATTTATCCGCATCAAAGAGGGAACACACGAACGCACCCAGGAATTTAAAGGCACCCTCATCCGGATCAGGAAAAGCGGGAACAGCGCTAACTTTACAGTACGAAGGATCGCCAGCAACGGGATTGGTGTTGAGAGAACGTTTTTATTGCGCTCGCCGCGCTTAGAAAAGGTAATTGTTGACCGCCATTCGGTCGTTCGCAGATCCCGGCTATATTTCTTGCGCGATAGAACGGGTAAGAGTGCCCGCCTGAAACAAAAGTTCTAGTGAATTCTTAATTCGATATAGAAAATTCCAGAACAAGAACAAAAAACCTACACTATCGTAAGAATTAGAATAATAATCCGGTGTAGGTAATTGCAAAGCTGGACTTAATACAGAAGGCGCAGCCTCATCTTTAGCTGCGTCTTCTATTTATAAATATGGATAACCCAAAACCCAAACAATACAAACCAGTGATCGGCGTTTTTGATTCGGGCGTCGGTGGACTATCCGTTTTGAGCGCCATCTGGAACGAACTGCCGCATTCGGTCACCCTTTACCTGGCAGATCAGGCTCACGTCCCTTACGGTTTGAGACCGGAGGCAGAAGTGCGCGATTACGCGGCGGGTATCACTCGCTACCTGCTCGAAGGAGGTGCAGAGATTATCGTGGTGGCATGCAACACCGCCTCTGCTGCCGCTTTAGATCATCTGCGTCTAACTTTCAAGGATGTGCAATTTGTGGGCATGGAACCAGCCGTGAAACCAGCGGTTGAAAAAACGAACAGCGGTGTGGTAGGCGTTTTAGCCACTCCGGCGACTTTCCAGGGAGCCCTTTATGCTTCGGTTGTGGAACGTTTCGCGGGAGACGTGAAAATAATCCAGCACACCTGCCCCGGATTGGTGGAACTGATTGAAAATGGTTTTTTAAATTCCACGGATACCAGGGACATCCTGGAGGATGCCCTGCAGCCGATGCTGGACCAGGGTGTGGATACGATCGTGTTGGGCTGTACACATTATCCATTCGTGATCCCCCTTATCCAGGATATTGTCGGTCCTGAAGTGCGCGTTATCGATCCTGCCCCGGCGGTTGCACGTCAGGTACGGCGAGTCGTTAGTAAACAATTTATGGTTTCAATAGAAGGCTATGCGCAGTCTTTGCCTGATACAATGGGACCCTCGAAAAAATATTTAACCACCAGAGACCAGGCTAGACTGGAATCTATGCTCCAACTTTTGTTAGAGCAGGGTGGAAAAGTAAAACAAATCTATTGGGATCGGAAGACTTTAATAAACACCCCGCAGGGTTCAAATTAACCTCCCGCGGGTTTCGCGACGGACAACCTCCCACGGGTTTCACGATACCTTCAGTAACAGATAATTCCAAACTTTTTTTACGCCAAATATATATGATCTCCTAACCCGCGGGAGGTTTAGTTTTTACGCCCTATACATTCCACTTCCAAACCCACGGGAGGTTTATCGGGATGTTTTTAATCAGCCGGTTTCAGGTTCAAAGTTTCCAGCAATACATCCACCCCCTCAAAATTCTCGAAAATCAAGTCCCGAAAGCCGAGATCCAATTCCACGTTTATGCGATTGAACAGGACGACATAACTCTCCATTATCCTGGCATCCCAATCCAATCCCAGGAGATTGTTTACAGTCCGGATGCTTTCTGTGTCCGGACCTTCAATCTCGACAAAATCTCCGTAAGGCATCTCATCCAGAACCACTGAAACCCCATCAAGATCGTAGACCTGGCGGTATTTCTCATAGATCATCGCCACAAAGAAACCAAGCTCACCAAGCAGCCTGCGGGCGGCATGGAAATCGCTGACTGTAAATTCAATTTCCTGGCGTACACGCACCCCATCTTTGGATTCCGACGGACCTTTATAAGTCAAACGCGCAGCCGTATCCTGGCGCAAACGTAAGACCTGCATCTTGTGTGTCAATTCACCTTCAGGCGTGTCAAAGCGCAGGTTCATTTCATGAGTACGAGCCTGTACCTCCTGCGCTCCCAATTCAAGTAAACGCAACCTGAGGGACTCTAAATTCGCTACGTAAAATTTGACTTCCAGCTCCTGGTCTTCCAATTCTACCTCCCTGGTTGTTAAATAACGCGCAGCAACGTCTGGCGCTGCTCAACGCATTCACCGACTTCGACGTCCAGACGTGCAACTACACCAGGACGCGGAGACTTGAGCTCATTCTGCATTTTCATCGACTCGAGAATGACCAGTACATCGCCTTTTTCAACCTGCTGACCTTCCTCTACCGGCAGGTCGATAACCAGACCCGGCATGGGTGCTTTGAGATAGAATTCGGCGCGTTCACTTACAGTGCTTCCAGCCGCTAACCGCAGACGCCTCTCGCGTTCATCCTCAACCTGGGCGGGGTAGAAACGTCCCAATAAGAGCACCTGCCAGACGTTATCAGCCGCGTAGACATAGGCTTCGAAGGATTTCCCGTCGATGAGCAGTGAATAAACGGGTTGGTCAGCGATTGAATCGAAGTCCACTTTAAAAGTCTTGCCATCGAGTATGACATTGTGATTTCCGTCAATCTCGACAATGAATTCACGATCCCCAATAGTCGTGATATACCTCATAATCTGTCTCCAGAGATCAAAGGAGGGCGAATTTGCTTATTTATCCCAATCACCGCTGCATGCGCTCCCAACGGCTGACCCACTTCCAGTTGCTGGTGTCACGTTCATTGTGTTGAACAATAATAGCCGCCTGGCGAGTCTGCTGGTGAGCAACAAGGGTGGCAAATATGGCCGCAATCTCTGACTGGCTGTCCCGGGTGCTCTCCGCTGCCTGCATTGAGAACCGTTCCTCAATAAAACGGGTGTCATATCGCCCAGCCATAATGGTGGTTGATTCAACCAGGTTCTGGTGCAGGGGGATGTTTGTGCGCACTCCTACTATCTTATACTCCTCCAGCGAACGGCGCATACGTAAAATTGCCTCAGCGCGTGTCTCACCCCAAACGATGACCTTAGATATCAACGAATCATAATACGGAGAGACTTCAAAACCAGGATATACGCCGGTGTCCACTCGCACACCAGGTCCGGTGGGCAGCAGAATATGCGAGATGCGACCTGTGGAAGGCAAGAAATTGTTAAATGGATCCTCGGCATTGATACGGCACTCGAGCGACCATCCATTCATCTGGATATCGTCCTGGCTGTAGCGCATTTGCCTGCCGCGAGCTATGCGGATTTGTTCCTTGACTATATCCACACCGGTGACCATCTCAGTGATAGGATGTTCGACTTGCAGGCGGGTGTTCATTTCGAGGAAGTAATAATTCTTATCTTTGTCCATCAGGAACTCAATCGTGCCCGCATTTTCATATTCCACTGCTTGGGAAGCGCGTACCGCGAGCATCCCCATGCGATGGCGCAGATCTTCATCATCACCGATAAAAGGCGATGGCGCCTCCTCTAGAAGTTTCTGGTGGCGGCGCTGAAGAGAGCATTCGCGCTCGCCCAGATAAATGACGTTCCCGAACTGGTCTGCCAGAATTTGAATCTCGATGTGACGCGCTCCTTCCAGCAACTTTTCGAGGTAAACATTACCATCACCGAAGGATGCTTCAGCTTCACGGCGTGCAGCCTGGATAAGGGAGGGCATCTCATCCAGAGAGCGCACTTCTCGCATTCCTTTGCCTCCCCCACCCGCTGTGGCTTTTACCAGCAGTGGGAATCCAATCTCGGGAGCTAAAGCCAGCAGTTCTTCATCCCCTAATTCTCCCTTACCTTCGGTTCCCGGGACGATCGGAACCCCTGCAGAAGATACAGTCGAACGGGCAACAGATTTATCACCCATCGCCGCGATCGAAGATGGCTTTGGACCGATAAAAGCCAAACCTGCATCCAGGCACGCCTGTGCGAAATCCGCGCGCTCAGCAAGGAAGCCGTAACCCGGGTGAATGGCTCCTGCCCCCGTCTGCTTAGCGATATCGATGATCATGTCCCCTCGCAAGTAAGACTGGCGCGAGGGAGCGGGACCTAACAAGTATGCTTCATCGGCATGCCGTACGTGCAAAGCCTGCCGGTCGGCTTCGGAATACACTGCCACAGTTTGGACTCCCAATTCCCGGCAGGCTCGAATGATACGTACCGCGATCTCACCGCGGTTGGCGATCAATACTTTTGTGAACATCCATCTCTCCCCAAGCAATTTCTATGATTATATTTGCACATTTTTACCAGATTAGCTTACCACAGACTGCCGTTCATTTGGATGGCATTTTTTAGAGAATTCAAGCAATCTGTCATTAAACTCCGTTGGGCTCTCCTGCGGCAGCATATGACCTGCCCCGGGGACGAGCCATAATTCGGAATCCGCGATTTGAGCAGCGATGTCACGGGCGTGCTGCGGGGTGGCATGCTCATCATCCAACCCTTGAACGACCAGCACAGGGCAGGTTATGTGCTTCAAGGATGGGCGCATATCCCAATCCAGGTTACCTTCTTCCCGCCAACCACCATACCAACCATAAAACACATCGTCGACTTTGTCGCCATGCTCCCGGTGCAGCGCCTCTCGAAATTTTGGCTGATCCTCATACATCTGCCGCAGTCCTTCAATACCCGGCTCCATCTTTTCTTCCAGATAAATATGGGCAGCGACGGTTACCAAAAGTGAAACCCGCTGCGGGTGTATTGCCGCAAAATATAAGGCGATCGTGCCTCCATCGCTGTGACCGGTAAGAACAGCCTTTTCCAAACCGTAATAATCCATCAGGGAGACCAAATCATTAATGTCTTCTTTGAATAAGGGCATTGAAAACCCGGGGCGGGGGTCAGATCTGCCGTATCCCCAGCGGTCATAAGCAATCACTCGATAGCCGTGAACAGCCAGTATCGGGACCTGTTTTCTCCATGATTTGAGCGAACCCAAGCCATGGTGCAGCATAATAATCGCTCGTCCGTCCCCAGGACCTGCCTCTTCAACATACAAATTATGACCGTTTAAGGATAGTATCGTCATCCAACCTGCCATTCAACCAAGTGTACAGTCAAACATCAAAGATTAAGATGTCCGAGGGAGCGCAGCGACCGTGGCAATCTCCTCGTAACTCACTTCGACTCTTCGCGTTCGCTCAGAGTGATGAACACAACTTTCAAATTTTAGAGAGCACCAGCAGACAGTCATCATGAATCATTAAATTAAAGTGGAATGCAGCCATGCTTCTTGGGCGGATTGGAGTCGCGCTTGTTTGCCAGCATTTCGAGGGCATTAACCAGGCGCGGTCGCGTCTCACGTGGCTCGATCACGTCATCTATATAGCCCCGGGAGGCTGCCACGTATGGGTTTGCAAATTTGGCCCGGTATTCAGCGACCAACTCAGCCCTACGTTTCTCGGGATCTTGCGCCTCAGCCAGTTCTTTGCGGAATATTATGTTTACCGCTCCTTCCGCTCCCATAACAGCAATCTCCGCTGTTGGCCATGCCAGGTTCAAATCGCCGCGGATATGTTTGCTGCTCATAACGTCGTATGCGCCCCCAAACGCCTTACGAGTGATGACCGTCAATTTTGGCACCGTGGCTTCGCAATAGGCATACAACAACTTCGAACCAGCCCGGATAATGCCGCCATGTTCCTGTATAGTTCCCGGCAGAAATCCTGGCACGTCCTCGAACGTCAGAAGAGGGATATTAAATGCATCGCAAAATCGAATAAAACGAGCCGCCTTCTCTGAAGAATCAATATCCAAAACACCCGCCAGGACTGCCGGCTGGTTGGCGATAATGCCGATGCTGTGCCCGCCGAGGCGCGCAAATCCGACCACGATATTTGTGGCGTAATTTTCATGAATTTCGAAGAACTGTCCATCGTCAACGATATACTTGATCACGTCTTTTATATCATATGGTTTGGAAGGATCATGCGGGACAATAGTATCCAATTCGGGCGCCATTCGCAGCGGGTCATCATTGGGCTTCACAAAAGGAGGGTCTTCCAAATTGTTCTGCGGTAGATATGAAAGTAATTTGCGGATTTGGAAAAATGCATCACTTTCACTCTCGGACGCGACATGACACACACCTGAAAGCTCCGAATGAACCCGCGCCCCACCCAGGTCTTCAAATGAAACCTCTTCGTTGGTAACAGCCTTCACAACATCAGGTCCGGTCACGAACATGAAAGACGATTTTCGGACCATAAAAATAAAATCCGTCAAAGCCGGTGAATATACAGCCCCACCGGCGCACGGTCCCATAATTGCGCTTATCTGGGGGATTACTCCAGAAGCCAGAGTGTTTCGTAGAAAAATATCGGCATAACCTCCGAGTGAAACCACTCCTTCCTGGATGCGCGCGCCACCCGAATCGTTTACGCCAACCACTGGAGCCCCATTCTTGAGAGCCATATCCATGATCTTACATATTTTTTCAGCATGTGCTTCGCCGAGGCTGCCGCCAAATACAGTGAAGTCCTGTGAGAAGACATACACCAGGCGCCCTTCAATCGTCCCCCACCCGGTAACCACGCTGTCACCCAGATATTTTTGTTTATCGAGGTCGAAATCGTGCGTCCGATGGAGGACAAAAGCGTCAATTTCACGAAAAGATCCTCTGTCAACGAGAAGATCGATCCGCTCGCGGGCTGTCATGCGGCCGCGCTTATGTTGTCTTTCAATACGCTCAGGACCTCCCCCAACACGGGTTTGTGCTTTTAATTCTCTGAGTTCTTGAATCTTGGGATCATCACTCATGCATCTCTCCAAAAAACTGCTTGACGTTTTCTCTTGAAAATATCCATAATGCCCAAAACATAATTATAACCGTCAAACCAACCATAAAAACCGTATTCGTATTTCGGCTGATCGGATTACTTAAGAAGATTCGATCTGCCCAATAATAAACTAAATATGCAAATACTCCCCAGCGGGTCACAAACGGCGTCCATATCAAACCACGCCATAAGCCCCAGGTGAGAATCAGTCCTAATATACCCCAAATGGTGCCGCTCAACAGCAGGTAGACGGGGTGTATGGTGAGCAAATCGGAAAGGAATTCCCATTGCAGCCCCGCCCTGAAGGTGCGGACTATGCTGCTCACTGCTATGATTAACACTAACCAGGTGAATAACGTTACGCTGAGCGGACGTTCCGGTTGACTGTTCATAGATGAGATCGCCGGAAAGAAACCCTTTACTTTAATCCGGTCTCCAGGCGGGCGATCACTAATCTTTGAATTTCGCTGGTGCCTTCATAGATCTCAGTCACCTTAGCGTCGCGGAAATAACGCTCAATGGGAAGTTCCTTACTGTACCCCATACCGCCATGTATCTGGACAGCAGCGTTAGTGACAAACACAGCCGTTTCGGAAGCGTGCAATTTTGCAATCGACGCTTCTAAAGTAAATCGATCGCCGCTCTCTTTGGCACGCTCCTTGGCTACTGCCGCATTGTAAACCAGCAGTCGACTGGCTTCAATGGAGGTTTTCATATCGGCTAATTTAAAACCAATACCCTGAAACTCGCCGATCTTCTTCCCAAACGCTTCCCGCTCTTTGGCATAAGCCACGCTGGCTTCATAAGCCGCCTCAGCAATCCCCAACGCCTGGGCGCCAATACCAATCCGACCGGCATCCAATACCGTCATAGCTATCTTAAATCCCTGACCTTCTTTACCCAGGCGGTTCTCAACCGGTACACGATAATCGTCAAAAACGATTTCGCTGGTTGCGGAAGCACGGATACCGAGCTTAGGTTCTTTCTTAGCGCGGGAAAAGCCGGGCTGATCTGTTTCTATTAGAAACGCTGTGATTCCCCTGTGCCCTACCTGCGGGTCAGTCATCGAGAACAAGACTATGTAATTCGCAACCGGGGCGCTTGTGACCCACGATTTTCGTCCATTTATGATGTAAGAGTCCCCTTCCCGTTCCGCCCGGCAGCGCATTGTGCTGGCGTCGGAACCCGACATCGGTTCAGTAAGTGAATACGCCCCAATGGCACCACCTGATGCGACCGGTTGGATGAATTTTTGTTTTTGTCCTTCAGTTCCAAATTTTAGTAAACCGTTACAGTAAAGCGAGTTGTTGACCGACATGATCGTGCCATGAGATGCGTCCGCCTTGCTTATCTCCTCCAACGCCAGAACATACGCCAGGGTATCCATACCCGCCCCGCCATACTCCTCAGGGACTTCGATCCCCATAAACCCCATTTCGCCCATCTTCATTATCGTCTCATAAGGAAACTCTCCCGACTCATCAAATTCTGCTGCGATGGGAGCGATTTCATTTTGAGCAAAATCGCGGGCCGCCTGGCGGATCATTTCGTGTTCTTCGGTGAATGGGAATAAACCACTTGTGGTCATAATTGCCTCCGGACGGATATATTGAAATCGGCTATAAAGGGGTTGGGAAGTATAACATTATCCTTACTTCAAGATTTTTTTTGACTCTAAAATGCCATACCCTGCAAGTCATTCCCGAATGAAAAAGCGTCTCAGGTGTGGATTAACTGGCAGCATCTCCTCCAGCACCATTCGTGCTGGGTTCCAGCACCGTTTGACGTAAGAATGAATGCAGCGGACTGCTGCGCCGTTTTACCACCACAACAGTAACTTCAGCATCTTCTGCGACCTTGCGGACAAGATTCCCTACCATCAGGTTTCTAAACAAAGGCTCGTTGGTCGCACCTATTACAATCAGATCACTACTCATGTCCGGGTCTCCTGATCTGGCATATTCCAGAATCGTTTCGGACACCTCCACACTTTCAATCACCCGACGTTCTATCAGTTCATAGTCGCTGCCGACCAGTGAATCCCGAAATACCTGTTCGGCACGCACATGTGCTCTGGTACCAGCCCCCGCAGGTACCACATGCAGTAAGGTGACTTTTACAGGTCCAGTGGTGTCCTGACGAGCCATGCTCACTGCCATTTGGGTTGCCTTGCGGCTGTTTGGTCCACCGGCAACTGGCACAAGAATTGACCGTAGAGGACGAAACTCACGATAACGCACAATAGCAATATCAGCCGGCGGATCATCCACAATTGGATCGATCACAGAACCAAAAATCCGTCCGGCTGTGTTGGTATAACCCGGCCAACCAAGTACCACCAGATCAGCAGCATTCTCTTCAACGGTCTTACGCACCGATTCGGCCACGTTACGTCCTAATCGCAAGACAGTGTGCACCGGGACATCAAGCTCTTTTGCCTGTTGGATGACCGTCTCCAGGTATGGGCGACCACCTTTCAGCATAAAGCGACCCTCGCCCAGGGTGAGTTGGGGCGGCACTCGAACAACGTGTAATGCCAACACTTCGCCTTGATTATCATTAGCCAGATAAGTGCTGATCCTCCCTAGAATGCGGGCTTGTTCTTGATTTGCAACAGGTACGACTACTGAATAATCCCGGCTGACCAGCACTTCTTCCATTAAAATCTCGCGAGGCTTATCAATGGCTTCCACCTTACTGAAATATGTGTAATATGCCAGCGCTGCAATCACCATCCATGCGAGCGCAAAATACCACGCCAATGGGCTGTAGGTGAACAGGTAAAGAGCCAGGAGACCATTGAGCACGATCGCGATTAATGGAATGGCAGGCATCCAGGGGATGCGAAACCCTCGCTCCACGTCCGGCATCGTATGGCGCAGCTTCATTACGGCTGCATTTACCAGGATAAAAAGCATCAGGTACATGATCCCAGCCGCGGCGGCTACGTCCTCTATTGGTATGGACAAAGCCACGACCAACATTAGCACACCAGAAGTAATTACTGCCCAATAAGGAGTAAACCTGCGGGGATGGACTCTGCCAATAATGGCAGGCAGATTGTTTTCGCGCCCCATTGCAAACGAAACACGTGAGGAGGAATACATAATTGCATTTAGAGCCGACATCGTAGCGACAATACCGCTCACAAGCAGCACCAATCCTCCAATCCCAAATGGAAAAATCTGCTTGGCAACCTCGACTATCGCGACTTCTTTCATCTGCCCCAGATATTCATGCACCATCATCCCTGTAGGCGGTGTTGTGGCGCCTATTGCGGTGATGCTGACAAGAATATATAAACTCACCGCAATGGCAATTGCAACAAAAATCGCGCGGGGAATGTTATGTTTAGGATTTAATGCCTCCTCCCCTGACTGAGCGATGATCTCATAACCTTCGAAGGCGATAAACGTAATGCCCATCGCTACAAACACTTTGAAGAAACCGTTTGGCATGAAATCGGTCGTAAAACGAACCTGTAAGTCACCGGTTCGAAGCATCATTGTTATGCCGAATAGGATGAAGAATCCCAGAATGACTATCTTTGTCATCGTGACGATATTACCCATCATCCCGGTCTCGGAGGCGCCCAAAATATTGATTAAAGTAATAATGACAATGATCAGGATCATAAAGATCAGTGTCAAATTTTCAACCGAAAGACCAAAAGTTGGCAAACCCACCTGAACCCACAATTCGGTTGTAAATCGACCAAAGCCCAAGCCATATAAACTTCCGGCAACAATACCGGCAAACCAGCTCATCCATCCTGCCAGGAACCCAATCACTCCCCCAAATCCCATTTTTACCCACAGATAACCGCCCCCCGCTCCAGGAACAGCCGAACCCAGTTCGGCATACGCCATGGCAGTCAGGGTGGTTAATATGCCGTTCAGCAGAAATACAAGCACCAATGCGGGACCTGCAACACCCGCCGCAATGCCAGTTAATACAAAAATTCCTGCTCCAATCATGCCCCCAACACCGATCATCGTGATGGTGAACAAATTCAAACTACGGCTGAGGGTGATTTTCTCTTGAGGCATAACAATTAAGGTGTGTTTTCCTGCTGACCGTTGTTAATCG
>SDBT01017693.1_pt1 | contig 11243 bp, 11 predicted proteins | sample 2277101 | NCBI WGS metagenome assembly SDBT01 (sample SAMN10404973, study PRJNA504765) | marine sediment metagenome | isolation source: marine sediment core GS10_PC15, 103 cmbsf | place: Arctic Ocean: Southern Knipovich Ridge | collected 2010 | reverse complement strand
CATCCGGGCGAATTTCTAATCTGTGGATTAATTACAATTGTGCCTTACAGTAAATAGTTCCAATTAGTGTAACTACTTAAGATGTTTTTCTGTTAAAAATATTTTCTTTGGTTTTGTTATCTACATCACACTCAATTCCAAAGAAATGTTGCATTTTTTGGCAAGAGTGAACATTACACTTCTCTACCCAAGCCCTGAGGGCAGTCAGACTCACAAGTTTAACTGCCCTTGTTATTTTTCATAATGCGGGAGTAGCTCAATTTGTAGAGTACGGCCTTACCAAGGTCGAGGTTGTAGGTTCAAATCCTGCCTCCCGCTCTTTTTGCCTCCATAAGTTCAGGATTAATAGATATTAACCGCCCCCAGTATTCCCTGGCAGTTTCAAATTCACCAATGGTGTAATATATAACACCCATATTAAATAAGCCCTTTAGATGATTCGGATCAATTTTCAGGGCCTTTTTCATCTCCACAATTGCTCGATCTATCTTTCGAAGATTAAAGAAGCAGACCGCTAAATCAATTTGCAAGGCTATATTCAGCGAATCTCTCACTAACGATTTTTGATAATATGGAATTGCTTCATCAAATTTTCCAATATCGAACAAAAGATTACCCATCTCAATATTTAACTGAATTGACTCAGGATCTTTAGATAATTTCTCAAGTTGAACTTTAATTTCTTCAGATAATTCTGAAGTGTCAGTTGAGATATTTCTATTTTGTTCAATTTTCCTTTGATTGCTATCTAAAATAAGAACTACTATTAAAATAGCAATTGCAAATGCTGATAAAATTAAGGCGTAGCCATGTGCCGGTTTTAAAAAAGGCACTGAGTTATCCTTCATTTTTCTCCGAAATGTTGTCTATTGGGGAATTTTTTTGACCGCACCGAGGGCAGTACTTTGCATTTTCAGGTAGGGTTATAATCAACCGCCATGAATCTCTTTTATTTTGAGTTTTTCGCCCGGTTTAATCGTATTGGATCTTTTATTATTGAGCTTTTTTAAGTTTTCTATGCTGATATCATATTTTTGTGAAATATCCCATAGTGTATCACCATACTTAACTACATGGTAACTACCCGCAGGAAGATATATTTCTTTTTTCGCAAAACTTTTACTTATACTATCAGCATTATAATTTTCAGGCACCCAAAGTGAAATCTTTTGTTTTGGGTATATATGCTGTCCATAGTACAAACCATTCCAGGACCTGATTTTACTTGCTCTGGTATTGTATACTTCTGCTATTTCTCCAATTGTATCCCCCTTTTTCACAATATAGGTGATTTTATTGTATCCCTTGGGGATGACTTTGGTCCTGGATTTTTTCCTGGGTGTTGATTTCTGAGCATATCTTACCTGAGTACTGTAATAATTCTTATTCTGCGGAACAGGTATAAGCACATACTGTCCTACATAGATAAGAGAACCTCTGATTTTATTATAACTTTTTATAACTGAGACTGTGCTACCATATTTTTTGGCAATTTCAGATAGAGTTTCCCTACTTCGGACCTTATGTCTCACCCAGGACCGTTTTTTACCATCTGGTATATTTGCATAGTTTGTCCGGAATTGTTCCTTTTTTCCAATGGGTATATTTAATGTAAAATTTTTGATCCCAGGGGGCGTGCACCATCTCTTTACAGCAGGATTTAATTCTTTAATTGCACTAAAAGTCGTATCTATACATTGTGCGACAATTTCTAAATCAACACATTCTGAGATGTGAACCGTATCCCAAACAACGGGTTGCATTTTTTCAACATGAAAACCGTATTTTTCAGGGTTTTGGGCAATAATATTTGCAGCGATAAAGGTTGGAATATAATTCCTCGTCTGACGTGGCAGTCTCTTTAATTTCCAGAAGTCACTGGTATTATATTGACGCATTGTGCGTTCAATCCTGCGTGGATTACAATTATATCCGGCCAGAGCGAGATACCAATCTCCAAACCGGTCATTTAGATCATTTAAATGCCTGGCCGCGGCATGTGAAGCCAGCAAGGGATCTCTTCTCTCATCAAACCACCAGTTTGACCGTAAACCATAATAACTACCGGTGCCATATATGAACTGCCATAGTCCTGATGCACGCGCGTAAGAAAAGGCTTTCGGATTGAATCCACTTTCAATCATGGCCAGATAAAGTAAGTTCTCGGGTAATTCATATTCACTCAGGACTGATTTGATCATTTGTTCATACTTTCCCGACCTTTCTAACCAAATTGTGAATACCTTGCGGCCCTTTGTCTGAAAATACTTTAAGGCCAGTTCTACACGCTTATTCATTTGCAAAGGTATTAAATTCGAATCAGGTTCAGATTCAAAATCTGTAATATCGATTCCTGTCGAATCTCCAAAGACTTCCTCTTCATAATCAGTTAGCTCTTCTCTAATTTCTTCTGCTTCCTGATCGAAAAGATCATGCGTAAAAATACTTTCATAATCGCTATTTATTTTTTTAATCAGATTATTATACACTTCCCATTCAAGGAGAACTGATTTTGATTCTTCATCAAGATTTGATATCACTGAAAATATTTTATCATAATAAATACGCGCGCCGATCGAGTCACCAAATTTCAGGGCATTTAAGGCATGCTGGTAGAAAATATACATCGAGTCGACAGATGATTTAACATCTTTTTCGAGGTAGAGATCTGCTGGTTGATTTAATTCACTAAAAGAAGCAGGATTTTCAGTTTTTTTTGCGCCATTAGAACAACCAAAGATCATCAACATAATTACAATTAATACATATTTTATATAATGAAACATAAATTCCTCAATTATTAATTTCGCCATTCAGGTTTTGTATTTTTAATTTTTTCAATCAACCCTGTGGTTGATTTACCTTCAACGAGCGGAATAGCAATGACTGTTCCCCCGTTATGTTCAACTTCGTTTTTTCCGACGATACTATCAATGGAATAATCGCCACCTTTTACTAAAACATCAGGCTTTATAAGATTTATAAGATTAAGGGGTGTTTCTTCCTCAAATATCGAGACCACATCGACCGGAATTAATTGTGAAAGAATATAGGCCCTATCATTCTCAGAAACATATGGCCTGCCTGCTCCCTTAAGTTTTCTTACCGATTGATCTGAATTCAGACCGATGACCAGAATGTCTCCCATTTTTTTTGCCTTGGCTATATATTCCACATGTCCCCTGTGAATAATATCAAAACACCCATTTGTAAAAACGATAACTTTTCCTTCTGTGCGCCATTTTTTAACAGCGTCACTCAGATCAGATCTGCTAAGAATCCTGCCCAAGGCATGCCCTGTATAGTTTTTCATTTTCAACGGGAACGATACCAACATATTCACATACGATACCCGCCGCATAATTCGCAATTGTCGCTGCCTCCTGCAACGTACTTCCAGCAGTCAACGCTGCTGTTAGAGTACTGATTACGGTGTCTCCAGCACCTGAAACATCGGCAACTTTTCGTGTTCGGGTTTCTACATGAGTAATCTGGCTATGTTCCTCAAAAAGTGACATTCCCTGAGAACCGCGTGTAATAAGAACACCTTTCGCCTTTAGTTTTTCTTTCAAGGCCTCTCCGGCACGAATCAGATCCTGGTTAGTTGTAATCTTTATGGCCAGGGCTTCCTCTGTTTCTTTAATATTCGGCTTAAACAGTGTAACATATTGATATTTAAGAAAATTTTTAAACTTCGGATCAACAGTAATTAACTTACTTTTTTTATTCGCCTGATCAATTATAAACGAGATCAATTTTTCTGTAAGTACACCTTTATTATAATCCTCCAAAATTATGGCATCCACTGAATCCAGTATATCTCCCACCTTTTGACAAAGGCGGTTCTCTTCTTCCGGATTCAGATATGTACTCTGCTCCCGATCAACACGGGCAATATGTTGTGAATCGCCTATTATTCTGGTTTTTACAGTCGTCGGACGATCCTCAATTTTTACAACCCCGTCAGTCTTAACATTTCTCTCTTCTAATAATGCAAGCAATTTATCACCGGCAAGATCATTCCCCATCACACCGACCATTATCGGTTTGAGACCAAGTGAGGAGATATTCAGAGCGACGTTAGCCGCACCCCCCAGTCGATGGGTTTCTTCCACAATCTCCACAACCGGAACCGGCGCTTCAGGTGATATTCTTGATACATGACCAATTAAATACTCATCTATCATTAGATCCCCAACGACCATAATACGTTTTCCGGAGAATCCTGAAAATATCGTGTCCAGTCTTTTTTGGTCAAATTGTATCAATAATTTTCCCTATGTTTAAATTAAACAGCAATATAACTAGTATTTTAGTTTTTCTCAACCTTTTTTTGCTCTAAACCTATATTTTTACATATACTTGCCGCCGATAAATATTGCTCTTCGTGGTTTATTAATAGATCAGGTTAAACAAGGAATACAAATATGTGGTGTTCGGAATAACCGAAGTGCGGATTGCCAGTAGCGACACGATTCATGGAGTTACCACAATCAATCTTCAAAAATATCTATTAAAAATTCGTGTCCGCCAGAGGGCGGATCCGCCTACCCGCGGATAATTCGTGGACAATTATTTTACGAAATAAATTTGTTTATATATCTCTTAACACGGGCTCCAAACATTTCAAGGACTCCAAACATAATCAAATTAAATACACCAAAAAAGAATACAAATTTTACAATAGAATCAATCAGGAAAAAATCAAAATTTGGCAATATTATTATCAGGGCGAAACAAATTCCGACCACCCAGCTCATTATTCGCAGGATCAATTTAAATTTTTCTTCAACAGAATCTGAAAACTCAGAATTGTTCTCGATTTTATTTTCGACAATATCTTTTGATCTTTTCTTTGATTTTTTACCCATAATTTTACCTCAATATCCTTGACTAGCGCCATTTCTTCTTGGATCGCTCCAACCTGTCCATTCAAAATTTTCCTCATCCCAGAGTATCGCCTGAACATTCCCCAAATCATTAACCTGCTCTAGCTGATGTCCTTTTTTTAATAAATTGTCGAGTACATCTTTTGAAAAACCGAATTCTTCATATTTGACGACATCTGGTAACCATTGATGATGAAAACGGGGGGCTTCAACTGCTTCTCGTATGTTCATTTTAAAATCAATGACATTAGATATTACCTGTGCAACTGATGTAATTATTACCGATCCCCCGGGTGAACCGGCTACGAGGTAAGGATTATTATCTTTTTCAACAATTGTTGGTGTCATTGAGCTCAACATTCTTTTTCCAGGTTCAATCGCATTGGCCTCACTACCAATTAAACCGTAAAGATTGGGAAATCCAGATTTAATGGCAAAATCGTCCATTTCGTTATTCATTAATACTCCGGTACCTTCGATAACAACTCCTGAACCATAAAGACCGTTTAATGTATAGGTATTGGCAACGGTGTTCCCCTGTGCATCGACTATTGAATAATGGGTAGTTTCCAAATTCTCAACAGGTGCAGGCCTGACTGCATCGCTCGATCGCGCATAATAAGGATTAATTGCTTCGAAAGTGTGTCTCCCATATGCCTTTGTGATGAGTTTTTCAAACGGCGCCTGATAAAAATCTATATCGCCTAAATATTCTGCCCGATCTGCATAAGCTTGTTTTTCTGCTTCGATCCAAAGATGCATGGAAGCAGAGCTATTATGTCCTAAACTGTACAAATTAACATTCTCAAGTGTATTTAGAATCTCAGCGAGTACGATTCCTCCTGAGCTGGGCAAAGACATTGAATAGAGATTAAACCCTCTGTAAGTGAAATGGATTGGTTTGCGCCAAACAGCCTCATAATTACTCAGATCTTCAGCCGTAATCAAACCACCATTTATTTTCATCGCTGAAACAATTTTATTTGCTGTTTCCCCTTCATAAAAACCGGAAGGTCCATTTTTTTGAATTAGTTGAAGTGTCAAAGCAAGGTCCTTCTGGATGAGCGTATCCCCTTCCCGGATCACCTCTCCGGCATTTGTAAATATATCTTTGGTCGGACTAAATGGTGAAAAATCATCTAAGTTTTCCTTCAATGATTCTTCCAGATAACGATCAACGACAATGCCATTAAGAGCAAGATCAATTGCAGGTTGAATCAGTTCTGCCCAGGCCAGTGATCCAAATTTTTCGTGTGCAAGATATAATCCGGCAACCGTCCCGGGAACACCAATCGCTAAATAACCGGTGGTTGAAGCATCGGCAATGACATTATTATTTTCATCTAAGAACATATCCTTTTGGGCGGCTGATGGCGCCTTTTCACGATAATCCAAAGCATGATATTCACCATCCCCAGTGCGGATCAGCATAAAACCACCTCCACCAATATTACCGGCCTGGGGATAACTAACCGCCATGGTAAATCCAATCGCCACAGCAGCATCAATCGCATTGCCACCCTTGTCCAGAACCTGAATTCCAACTGCGGTAGCATATTTATCCGCGGACACAACCATACCCTTTTTTCCATGGTTTGGTTGAGGCCCGGCAACGAGTGACTGTGTAAACCAGAGTGATATTATTCCTATCAGGAAGAATCGGGCAGTAAGAATCAAATTAAGATCCATTTATAATTGATAATAAATCTGTCTCTATATTTTCATTTTCTGGTCGTTCGATTATTCTTCCTATCTCGGTTTCATTCCTGTATAAGATGAAAGTTGATACACTTATGATTCCTCTCTCATCGGTCAGCCCTGATTTTAGAGATTTACTCCGGTCAACTGCCCACAATTTGATTTGAATATTTTCAACAAATTTGCTTTCATCAACAGTCTTAAAAAATCTTGGCACCTCTCTCCGACTATCTGAACACCAGGTTCCCAAAAATATTTCGACTTTTAAGTCAGGATGAGGGACAGAAAGAGAATCGATGATAGTGCTGTCTGGTTCATAATCCAAATAATTATCCTGCCATACTGGATATTCGGAAAAAAGATCCTCACGAGTGATCTTACCATACAGCATGTTCACACCCTCTTTGAAGACCTTTTTTGAGTTCGGTTTACTATAAGATATACAACCTATAAAAAGGGCGAGAATAATAAAAATAAAAAAAGATTTATAGCGATGCACTGTTTACCTCGTCCGTATTTTCTTTCTTTAATATTTTAACTGCAATTCCGCTCGAATCAATACGCATGTATCGTACAACTGAACTGTCAGTTCCCGCCTTGTTTAAAACTTTCCCATTTAAATTAAAAATCAGACCATCGGCACGCCCAATTAAAAATTCAAATGTGCGATTTGCAGATGCCGAAACATTTTGACCTGGATTTAACAGATATTCAGAAGTATCCGATTTGTCTGCGATTATGCGAAACCAGGTTTTTCTTTTTGCATTTATTCTGAGTGCCAGACCTAATGAATCCGGTTTAAGCATATTTAAAGAATCAAGTTTGAACTGTTCAGCCAGTCTCAGCGAATCGAATTTTGCCTGCTCTTTTGCTTCGATACGTTGAACAACATTTTTGATATCTATTTCCTGCACTTTCCCTTCAGATGATGTTCCGATCATCTCCGTATTTATCAGAAGAAATGCCAATACAACAATAATTAGAACAACCGGCATAATTACAAAAAGATTACGATTCGAAAATATTTTTTTATCCGCATCTTTAGCCGATTCCGAAATCTGAATTGTTGATGTTGTTTTATCTACCCTAATTTCACGGCGTATATTTAAAAATTCCTCGAAATATACCTCTTCATCTTCAACTGACAGAGCTTTGAGATAGGACCGAAAAAACAGTTTATCATAAACCTCAGGAATAGACAGTAAATCGCCTTCTTCCAGAGCCTGGAGATATTTTATCTGAATTCGGGATTTTTCTGTTATTGTTTCAAATCGAATCCCCTTTTCAATCCGAATTTCTTTTAATTTTTCAAATAAATTTTTATGTTCGGTAGAATTTTCCATAGCTAAGACACCAGATTAATATCCTTTATTCGCATCTGGATGGTAGTTCGTCCATTCCAGGTATTTTCCTCTATTACATAAGCTGCATCGATATGTTGCCTGTTCGGTTTCATTTTATCTCGGACTTCCGCAAAATTGAATGCGATTGCGTCAATTACAATTCCATCAGATTTAACCTTAAATTTAAGGTGATTATGTCCTACCACATTCACACCTCCCACCACCTCAACATCACGAGAGACAAATACCGGTCTCATATTCTGAGGGCCATAAGGAGCAAATATTTTTAGCCATTTTAAAAAAGAAGCATCAAGCTCTTTCAGGGAAATTTCTGATTGAATTTCGAGCGTCGGCACGAGATCCTCATTGGAAATGGCCCGGTTTGTCAGTTTTTGCATTTGCTCACGAAGTTTCTGAATATTTTCTCCCTGAATTGTCAGTCCAGCCGCATATTTATGTCCACCAAAATTATCAAGTATATTTTCAACACCCTTCAACGCGGAATATATATCAAAATTCGGAGTAGAACGCGCTGACCCCTTACCTACTCCATCCCGCAAAGATATTAGAATTGACGGTCTGTTAAATTTCTCCATTATCCTCGACGCCACGATGCCGATAACTCCCGGATGCCAACCCTCTTTTGCCAGCACAAGAATCTTGACATCATCTCTCTCTATCTGTTCGTTGGCAAGGACAATTGCCTCCCGACAGGTTGCTTCATCGATATTTCTGCGCATTTTATTCTCTGTTTCAAGTACCCGGGCAATATTTCTTGATTGTTGCAAACTTGAGGATGTCAATAAATGCACAGCCTTCTTTGCATTCGACATGCGACCGACAGCATTGATTCTCGGCGCTATAACAAAAACGATTAATGATACATCTAGTTCACGTCCCAGAAGTGAGGAACTTTCCAGCAGAGCAAATATACCATGTCTTGGCTTTGTATTAATGCGTTCCAAGCCAAATTTAACAAGCACACGATTTTCATCGAGCATCGTCACAATATCAGCAGCTGTACCAATCGCAACCAGATCTAAAAATTGCATAAGATCAGAGAGATCATAGCCAAGAGAATCGTATAATGCCTGCATTAATTTGAAAGCTACGCCCACTCCGGCGAGTTCTTTGAATGGATAAGGACAATCCTTCAGTTTAGGATCGAGAACAGCGTGGCAATCCGGAATTTGATCGGCTGGTTCATGATGATCAGAGACAATAACATCTATCCCCTTCGATTTGGCAAACGCGACTTCATCGATGGCTGTGACACCACAGTCAACAGTAATTATCAGATTCACATTATTTTTTTCAGCAAGATGAACTCCCTTGAGTGATAATCCATATCCATCAGTAATCCGGTTGGGTATATAAAACGATACTTTACCACCGAGTTTAAATAATGCTTCATATAACAATGACACACCTGTGATACCATCTACATCATAATCCCCATAAATTAGTATATTCTCTCCATCCCTGAGTGCTGTTGTAATTCTCGATACAGCCTCCTTCATGTTGAGCATCAGGTAGGGATCATGAAGATGTTCGAGTTCAGGATGTAAAAAATCATTGACACTCTCAGGTGAATCTATGTTACGCTCAAAAAGAAGTTGGGCAAGAACAGGATTTATATTTGTCTTTTTCTGAAGCGACAGTATGTTTTCAGAAGAGGCGGGTTTCTTAAAAATCCACTGAAAAAACATTTGGACTCCAATCCATAAAAGATTGGATCCGGAGAAATTCTATAAGCCGAATTCTGTAATTCCGCCGAAACGGAACTGGTAATCATTTATCTAACCATCAAGATAGATGGTTAAGCGATCTACCCTGGAGTTCATACCAGAAAATATTCTGACAAACGAAACGGGTACTTCGTATCCCATAAATGAGATTCCTCCTTTATTTGATCTTGCATCAGACAGGGTTTTTCATGCCTTCGCCTTTTACGGTACCCCCTTTCGAGGTATTCTCCCTTGAACAAAGCGGTGAGCTCTTACCTCACCATTTCACCCTTATCCCGACTAAGTCGGGACGGTATTTTTTCTGTGACACTTTCCTTCCCCAATAATTTGGGGATCCTGACTTTCTCAGAATGTCTTCCCTTCGATGTTCGGACTTTCCTCCCTTGTTCGGGGCGATTACCAGAATTTCTCCGGATCTATTTATTATTACTTATTATTCTTTATTTTTGTCCCAGACCATTATGCGACCACAAGATTCACAGTGATATAGTCTTTTCATACTACGAATTTCTACTACTTTCTGGGGTGGAATAAACGAAAAACAACCACTACAAACCCCACCATTACAATATGCAACAGCTATACCCTTTTTCGCCGACCTGATAAGTTGATAAGCTTTGATCTGTTGATTAGTTAATTTTTTCTCGACAATTTCCCTTTCATGCTTTAACAGGTTTTCTTCCTCAGAAGATGCATTTATTTTTTCCTGTAAAGCCACATTGTTCTCTTCATAATCAGTAGTAAGCTTTTCAATATCGGATTGTATTTGGTCATTCGACTCTGTAAGATCCTCTATTTTTTCTTCGGACTCAATAATCATATTTTCAAGATCGTTTATTTTTTTCTTTACATTTTCTGTTTCATTAGCAATGGCATCATATTCCTTATTTGTTTTCACCTGATATAGCTGTGTCTCATATTTTTTTAACTGCTCCTTGAAAGATCCAAGCTCTGTTTCCATTGATTTCGAATCTACTTTTAATTTTTTTATCAACTCCTTCTGTTCATTGAGAAGAGTTCCTTTTTTCTCTAAGGTTGTCTTTATTTTTTCGACAATCGAAGGAAGATCTCCTCGTTCCTCTTCCACTTTGTCTAGATTTAGGTCTATCTCTTGTAATTCAATTAAAGAATATAGTGTCTTCTGCAATTCTTATCCTCCGCCATTTTATAAAAAAAAAGTGCATTTAATTTAAATGCACTTTTCTAATTTCATATTTTATCTGTGATAAGTGACAGGATAATAGATTTTCTTTTTTTCACCTTAATTTTCCAGTATATATTGTGGGCCCACAGGGACTTGAACCCCGGACCAGCCGATTATGAGTCGGCTGCTCTAACCAGCTGAGCTATGGGCCCAATAGTGTGTGCCTTTCGAATCTCAACTAAAACAAACTGATTAATAATTTAAGATTTATCACGTCTAAAATCAAGAACTACTAAATGTCTTTTACTTCTTAAAATTTATACCTGACCTGATAAAATTTTGAATAAATTTTTTATCCCATCCGGATAACCGATCGACAATAAAGACGATTTCGAAAAAGTGCTTAATTCTTCAAATTTAT
>SDBT01017692.1_pt1 | contig 11243 bp, 7 predicted proteins | sample 2277101 | NCBI WGS metagenome assembly SDBT01 (sample SAMN10404973, study PRJNA504765) | marine sediment metagenome | isolation source: marine sediment core GS10_PC15, 103 cmbsf | place: Arctic Ocean: Southern Knipovich Ridge | collected 2010 | reverse complement strand
TCCCGAAGATCAGCAATAACCTTTTCTCTGTCGTCGCCTTCGTAAACAACGTAAAGACGAAAGGCCTGGAAGAAATGACCCGCACACAGTGAAATCAAGCTGTTGTGGATATCAACGATGGAAACAGGTTCCAGATCAGTACCGTTGAAGACCTTGATCAGTTCGTCTTTTTCTTCGGAGACGATCTTTCTGGCCTCTTGCGCCGTGAGCAGCGAACCGCGTTCCTCAAAGCGCAAGGGCTTGGTCTCACATAGAAGGAACTGTCCAAGAGGTATCTTGAATTCTTCGGAGAGGTTACGTAACCCATGAATACAGTTTTGACGGAAAATGGTGCCAACATGAGGTGATTGCCCCTTCTGAATGAGTGTTTCGACGCTCTTGAGCAGCTTTGGCGGCCTCCGACTTTGTATGGCCAATGCCAATGTTCGTATGACCTCGTCGTTGTCTTTTGTGGCTTCTCCTATCAATCTGTCCACATATGCATCCGTAAATCCAACGAGTTCTTCCGAATCTGCTAAATCCAGCACTCCTTTTTCGTCAACCGGAATGTGGTACTTTGCATGATTTCCCTCTTTGCGGATCTTCTTGTCTCGTATCCTTCGGAGCAACTGCCTACAGGCTTCCTCCATACCATAGGTCGTTTTGTGATAATAAACGGTCCGGTGCATAAAAAAGCGGGCAAGCAGAAAATGCTCCGCAGCCGGAAGTGCTTTTATCGAAATGCCAAGTAACCCGCTTGGACTGATCTGGAGATTGTTAAGGAGATAATTGATGTCAATCCGTCCGTATGGCACGCCTGTAGCATGGGAGTCCCGCGGAAGGTAATCTAAACGGTCCATGTCCAAGCTGCTCTTGATCAGTTTGCTGATTTGGGGATCGGCCGCCTTGCGGCCTGTAAAAATATCGGCAACTGCCTGGGCTCGCTCTTCGCTTCCGATGGCCTTAATCAAATCAGGCCGAACTGTAACGATCAACGCACCAACCTCCATATGTGAGGGGTAGGGGCTGATTTCGCCAGTTTTCTTTTTGTCCCCGCTGGTCTCAATCAACTCCTCCGTAAGCCTTACTTGATCAACGCGTTCCATCATATGCGAGTAAGGGTAGTGTCCAATGTCATGCAATAAGGCAGCCATGCGAAGATTTTCTTGGTTCTCCGTATCCAAAGTCGCATCGACTCCTGGAACTTTCAGGATGCGCGACATAATGGCAAAGGTGCCCAAGCTATGTGAAAATCTCGTGTGCGTCGCACCCGGGTAGGTCAAATGGGCCATCGCGAGTTGTTTAAGGTGGCGCAATCGCTGAAATGATGGAGTGTCAATTATTTCCCACTCCTGATCGTTCAGATGGATATCCCCGTGTATTGAATCGACGATAATCCTGTTATGCGTTTGGTTGCGGGAAGAGTTCACAATCGTCCAATTCTTCTAACGCGTCACTGACGTCAACCTCGTCAAAATCCTTGCCGAATTTCTTCAACCTTTCCACGATGGTTTTCGGATCGCGTCCAGATACCTGCTTCCTATCAATCAGGAAATGCACCGAAGCCAATAGCTCAAGCCTGCGTGCGAGGCTTCGTCGGGGCTCCTCTACAAGGTTTCTGATCTTCCTCAAATTCCTCAGCTGTTTATCAGCCAGTTCATACGCTTTAGATTCGTCATTTCCCCCCGCGATAGCGACATTCACAGAAAACGCATCTTCCGCCACCGCAGGACTGTATGGACCCCGAAGATACCAATTATAGAAATAACCAAGCTTAACCCCTGCCTCCTGGGCCAAGTAAACGGCTTTTTGTAGGATGAGGCGATCATCGAATGTGTCCATTTGAAACGGGAGATCAAGAGCACTAATAGTCAATCTTAGCCCAATTTCTCGGCGGTCCATAGTGGTATTCCCAAAAGTGTTAGGTTTGTGATAGGGTTATTATACATGCTCTTCCGACAACCTCGCAACGAAAAATCTATTTTTTCCATGGCAAAATCCAAACGATCATCAGCAATAGAGAGTCGCCGTTGCGTAGGAAACTACTATTCCGAACCACTGCGTTTTGTCCAAGGATAACTTGCCGCATCCCTGCTAAAATATCCTTGATATGAGCAAGGAACCTGAGTCACATTTATTATGCCATCGCTGCGGGTGTGATTTGACGCCCGGAGAAGGGAATTTCTACATTGTGCGGATCGAGGCCTTCGCCGACCCCACGCCCCCGCGATTGGACGGCGACGATTCTCCGCTGTCGATGACCGCTGCTGAGATCGATGAGGAAATCAACGACCTGATCGAGCTGATGAAGGATATGACCGAACGGGAACTGATGGAACAGGTCTACGTACGGATGGCTCTTCACCTTTGCGGGCGGTGCTACAAGCAGTGGATCGAAAATCCCGCGGGGTAAAACTCTATTTCACACCCTGCTTTTTCAACTGCTGTCTCAGTTGTTCGATGTCGACGTTTTTCGCCACCCCGTTGACAAACAGCACCACGAATCGATTGTTGAGATAATTCACCGGATCGAATGCCATAACGTCGTTCGGATCGGGCTTGGGCCCGGTCGGCCGAATGTACGCGATGGGCCTGTCCGATGCGCCGGAGGTTATCAATTTGCGTGAAATACCCCTCTTCTTGACCAGTTCCTCCAGCGACGCGGGGTACTCGCCCTCCTGCAACTCGTACATCTTGATGTCCTGGCCCAACGAGTGGAGGTTCCCGACAGATTTGATCATCTTTCCCCGGTTTTTGGACCGCACGAGAACGTCGAGATAGCCCATGGGGTTCAGGTTCTGTTTCCCCAACCCGGGGCGGGTCTTTTTCTTCTCGAGCTTCGGGAGTGAGCTGGTTTCCGTTTTGGAGACCGGCGCGATCCGTTCCAGGGACTTGTCCTTCCCCTTCCCGCCCCTGGACGATTTTTTCTTCCCGCACCCGCCCGGTAACAGCAGCCCTACAACAACCATGCATGCAAACGTCCATTTTACAGTCCGCATCGTCTTATTCCCTTTCGCCCCGTTTCCCGTTGCTCCTGTCGCTGCCTATAATTCGGTCCTTCCTATTCTATACGGACTTGCGTATTCTGAGCAAATCCAGATTTCGATATACGTGTTGCCTTTTTCGCCAACCAAAGATCTCGAAAATGGCCGAATTCCCAACTTCTCTTGCACGGATGTAGTTTACAGGAGGGCAGGAGCAACTTTCAATTGTCGCTGCCCCCATCACACCTGAATATCCTGTCCTGATCGGCGTGCGAGATCTGATACCCGTCGAGCACATCAGGGGTTCATTTTTAATATCCAAAAGTGTGCGGAATTTCAGCCACCACCTTACCAAACGCCTCCAGCTTCAAAGGGTTACCATTGGATTCGGGACGATCGAACAGCAGAAGCACCTCAGTAGTATTAGAGTCTAAGTACGCCTTGGTTTTTTCCAGGTCTGTCATAGCCTGCCAGGCTTCACATCCCTTGTTCCATCTAGCCACCAGCAACCGGCCATCAAGCTCCTCGGTATACTCCACCCGTATTCCGGAGTCGCGCTGAACCACAGGCGGATACGTGGGAAACTCATATTTGTCGGGGTTAAACATCCGCGAAACCTTGATGCCGCCTAACTCAATAGTAGCCTGTTTATCTACACGAACGAAATCCTTAAAAGCCGTGGCCAGCAGCAATGGCTTCTGTCTCCTTTCACCGGATATTAATTCAAAATGCGAACTTCGAATCGAAACTGTCCATTTGCGGGAGGCTTTGTTGTCTATCAGGTACTTCTGCGTAACTGAGACAGGTATGACCAGATAACCAGCATTCGGAGTCGGCCGAATGATAGCCACTGACTCCTCACCACCGAACAGAAGGCTGCGCTCGTACACCGTATCCGCGCGGCCTACAATCCCTACGATCGGCGCGACCTTTATCAGTTCGATCGCCTTAGGGTATCGAACGCCTGTTAGTGCTGTGTAAACGTCAACTACGCGTGGTTTGCCGACGTCTATCCCATCTCCTGAGGTAAAGTAATAATACGCACCCACCGCCACAGAGATAAGAATGCCAATCGTTACGAGTTTTTTCAGTCCTATCCCGAAGATGGAGATATTCTTTATATAATCCATCAGCGTCGCCCCGGACGATGATCTAATCACACCATCCGAGCGAGGCGCCGGTTGCGAAGAAGCTCCTGCGGATTCCTTCCCACCGCCATCGCCTTCATCGGCCAACGGGAGTATGTCCTCCTCTGTTTGATAATCTGACGGAGTTGCAGGAATCTGCATCCTGTTACGGCACGCAGGACATTTACCCACCTGTCCTGCATGCTTCCCGCTCACCTTCAGCTTCTTACCGCACTTGTCACATGAGAATGTGATATCCATCTGGTACCTCCCCAATTGGCAGCCGCTATTTTCACGATACCTCTTTCGCCGGCTGGTTCGCGTTAGTCTTCATTGGTTTCCCAGTCGTATTCTATCTCCGATTTTTCCTGGTAGGTGTCCTGCGATGGTGTGTGGCGTTTGGGCATTATCAACTGCGCACTACCGTATAAGACAACAATCGAAAGCGCAATGCCCCCGACGATGCCCCCAGCTACTGTCGGAACGGAAGTTTCCTCCGGTAGAAGGTCCAGTAGGTCCCGATTATGTCGTCCGAGCATCCCTATGCATCGGAACTCCATCGCCATGAACGTATGAAATACAGCTCCGATAAAAAACCCAGCTACCCCCCAGAGAAACATGCCCACAAAGAATATTTCCAATCCCTGCGTAAGCTGCACGAGAATTGCCGCAATCGCCATAACGGCAAGGAACACCACCACCACCAGAACACCCGTCCCGATTACACCCCACAAAATCATAATCAGCCAGAGCATCACCAACTTTCCCGGTTTTTTCACCGCGGCGCGGACAGCCCACCGCAGATCGAACATCCGCATATCGTCGGAATAACCCCACGCCAGCAGTCCCAACGGTAGCAGTGGAATGGTTATGATCGGCAGGATATACACACACAAAACACCCAGCCCTTTGATCCCGGTTTTTAATAGATCATTCAGATCAAAGGCCGGTACGTTAGGCGCCTGGTCTGATCCTTCCAGCGAACCGATGACACAGTCCAGGTAAAACCGCAGGAAAAATCCGCTGGTCACCACTTCGCAGATCAGGCTCACCAGGACGATAATAATCTTTCCCCCCACGCCAAAGAAGATCAGCCAGTCAAAGAATCCGCGAATGAAACCCAGGGCAATGCCCAGCCCGATGGAGTACAGCACCAGCTTCAGAAGACTGTAGAAGTTGCTGAACCCGTAGGTAACGGCCTTGAGGCAGTCGATTTCCATCGTTCCACCGTCTGTGCTCGCGGCCTGGGGTACAGGGACGGACATCGTGCCCATGCTTTTTGGATTCACCCACCCGCACTGTGAACACAGCGAGGCTGCGGGCGGAAGAATCGCCCCGCACTCAGCGCAACGGACCGAAGGCGGCCCGACCGCCGGGGGAGGCTCGTCGGCGAAATCAAGAGACGGCGGAAGGGTCAACTCGTCCAGGCTGGCGGGAATCACCTGCACTGTACCGCACAGCGGGCAGCGGGCCTTCTTCCCTTCCGTACCGTCCGGAGCACGCACCATCTTCCCACAAGAAAGGTTGTCACAAGGAAATGAAATCGCCATCTCGTCCTCCTGTTCCGCAGCGGTTTCCCGCCTGCGGTTAAGGACATTACCAATGCTTTCGCAATCTCAATCTACCGCACCGATCAAAAAAACGCAATGCTGCTATGCCCTCTGGCCAATCGCTTGTTGCATCACCGGCCAAAAACAGTACATTGGACGACCCAAACGCACAAAAGGATGCAACCATGGAAGCATATAGCGACAAAGTGTTGAAGCGAACGCACTCCTGCGGACAATTGCGCACCGAGGACATCGACACCGAAGTCCGCCTGTGCGGGTGGGTGCGAAGCTACCGCGACCACGGCGGGGTGGTGTTCTTTGACCTGCGCGACCGCGACGGAATTACGCAGGTGGTTTTCGACTTACCGGACCCCGGAAACGTCGAAGGCGAAAAGATGTACAAACTGGCGCGGGCGATTCGCAACGAATGGGTCATCGCGGTGGCGGGTAAGGTTCGATCCCGAGGTTCAGAGAGAGAAAACCCAAAACTCCCAACCGGGCAAATCGAAGTTATCTGCTCCGACCTCACCGTGCTGAACCGCTCCGACTCCGTGCCCTTCGAGCCCGATGAGTACGCCCAGACATCGGAAGAGATGCGCCTGCGCTACCGTTACATCGACCTGCGTCGCCCGGAGATGACCCGGGCGCTTCGCATGCGGCACGCCATCTGCCGGGCCATGCGCCGGATACTGGACGAGAAGGGATTCATCGAGGTCGAAACGCCCTTCCTGACGAAAAGCACCCCCGAGGGCGCGCGAGACTTCCTCGTCCCGTCCCGACTGCAGCAGGCTGCCTTTTACGCACTCCCGCAAAGCCCGCAACTTTTCAAGCAGATACTTATGGTCGGCGGTATGGACAGATACTACCAACTCGTACGCTGCTTCCGTGATGAAGACCTCCGCGCCGACCGCCAGCCGGAATTCACGCAACTCGACGTGGAAATGAGCTTCTGCATCGAAGAAGACGTCATGGACATCACCAACCAGGTTATGCGGGAGGTTTGTCGGGTGGCGGAAAAGCCGTTTCCCGACGAAGTTCCGGTGATGAACTACGCTGAGGCCATGAGCCGCTTCGGAACGGATCGTCCTGACCTGCGATTCGGGATAGAACTGGTTGACATCGCCGATCTCGCCGCCCAGACGGAGTTCGGCGTCTTCAGGGGTGCATTGGACGGCGGCGGAGTCGTGCGGTGTATCTCCATCCCCGGCGGGGCGGAAATGACCCGCAAAGAAACTGACGCCCTGGCCGAGTGGGCCAAGGAATTCGGGGCCAAAGGACTCGCCGTTACGAAAGTCCTCCCCGGAAACACCCTCGAGACCGGGATCGCAAAGTTTCTCGCTCCCATCGCTGAGAAACTCATCGAGCGGATGGGCGCCGCCGAGGGCGACCTGCTGTGCTTCGGCGCCGATACGGGAAAAATCGTCAATCGCGTCCTTGGCGAACTTCGCTGCAAGATGGCCCGCGAGCGCGGAATGATACCCGAGGGCGACTTTCGATGGGTGTGGGTGGTGGACTTCCCACTGGTGGAGTACAACGAAGAGGAAAAACGCCACGTCTCCCTGCACCACCCGTTCACCAGCCCGAACATGGACGATTGGACCGCCGGCGTTGACCCCGGACAACTCAAATCGCGAGCGTACGACATCGTCTGCAACGGGGTGGAATTGGGCGGCGGATCCATTCGTATCCACCAGCCTCAAGTGCAGCAAAAAGTGTTTGAAATGCTGGGAATCGGGCGGGAAGAGGCGGAGGCGAAATTCGGGTTCCTGCTGGATGCGTTGCGATTCGGCGCCCCCCCGCACGGAGGTATCGCACTGGGGCTGGACCGTGTCGTCATGATGGCGTTGGGAACCCAGTCCATTCGTGACGTAATCGCCTTTCCCAAGACGCAACGAGGCATCTGCCCGCTGACCGGTGCCCCGTCCGAGGTGGATGAGAAGCAATTAGCCGAACTGGACTTGCGAATCATCGTCCCGCCCCCGAAGGGCTAAATGAGAAAGGTGGGTTGGATCCTCGCAGACGAGGCCCCAACCCAGCCTACACCCTAAAATACCCAAGGCCCAAATTCCAAGGCCCATTGAAGTCCCAAGCCTCAAATTCCCGCTGTCTTCCTTTCCGTATTATCTTTTTTGGTCATTGGGATTTGATCATTCAATGGGCCTTGGTGCTTGGGTATTAGATCGCTGGGTCAGAGACGATACATTCAATCGTTAATAGCCTGTAGGCTGGGTTGCGGAACGCAACCCACCTTTCTTCTCTTAATAGCTGATCGCGTACAAGAAGATGCTGATGGCGAGTTTTCTGCCGCTTTCTTTAAGATATCCGCGTGAGGCGTAGGGGCGGACGCCTTCCAGGGCGCAGGCATAATCGTATTTGCTGTAAAGAAGTACGGTCCGCCCGTCAATTGTGATCGCCTCCAGCGGCGGGTGGGTCGTCCCACGCCAGCCTAGCTGGCGAGCAAGATAGGGACGATAAAGCACTTCCCCCAGCACCACCCCCGTCTTGCCCGTGTAGATCGGATGATCTTCGGGCAACGCCGTGAGCTGCCTGTCAGGAAAGAGCTTCTCGACCATCTTGCGAAAGCTCTTGCGGAATTCCTCCCGCCCGCAGCCGTTGTTAACCATGAGGAATCCGCCCCTTTCGAGATATTCGCGCAGGGCCTTGATCTGCTCATCGGGAAGCTCGAACTTGTAAAGCCCGTTCATGAAGACGATCGGGTAGTCGTAGATTTTCTTGTCGGTGGCGTAGAGGTGCCTGCTGCGGGCGACGACGTCGATACCAGCCTGGTCGCGCAACATGGCGGCGAGGTTCGTCATCGCATTCGGGTTCAGGTCGTATTTTCCGTCGTGGATCAGCCGGGCAATGCGGACCGCGCCGCGCGGGACCTCCGCCATGCGCCGATCGCCGGTCTTTTTTGGCGTATCGGGCAGTTCCACTACGTCGAGCCTGTTCCGCAGCCGGTCCCCGCCGGTGGCGTAAGCGGTAAGGTTCGTGCCCAACTGGAACGCCAACTTCGAATACTTCGGGATCGTCCGCAGTTCCCAAAGGGAGCTCAGCGCCCGTGGTGAAAAGAACACACCCGTTCGGCAGCCGATGTCGATTCCCTCCAGCCCGTACGTCTGCTCGACGGGAAAAACGCAGGAGTAAATCGAGTGGTCTTTCTGGAGCGGGCGGAACGGTCGGTCCGGCCAGGCCTCGCGGGCGAAACGGCGAAAACCGTCGATGAATTCCTTTTTTCCGCAGCAGGCCTCGAACAGCAGCGTCCCGCCGGCGTCGGTGACGAATCGGCGAAGCTTGTCGATCTGCTCGGCGGTGAAGACGGGGAATTCGTGCCCGGTGATAAACAGGATCGGGCTGGTGCGCAGCTCCTCCAGCGTGAGGTCAAGGCTGATTGTCTGCCAGCCGGTTTCCCGCCCCAGCTTCTCGCCGATGTAACTCGTCAGATTCTCCAGGTCGTGGAGGTTGCGGTTCCAGTGGCCTGGCCATTGCACCTTCTGGATGATAACGGGCCGGTTACCCTTCGCCAGGAACAGCAGTGCGAAGGCGGTGTCGTAAATGTGTCTGGAATCGCCCCAGTTTCCGGGGGGTTTCTGTGTGGAAACCAGTTCCGCCGCGCCGCTGCGATACCAGTCATTGTCCCCGAAGCTCTGCAACCCGGAAATCATCCCCACGCGCTCCAGCCCGTAGAGCCAGTAATACAACCACGCCCGCCGACCGGGGTTCGTTCGGACGGAGAAGTTTCGCGCGATCCACTCGATGCCCTTCCCCAGGACGCGGTTTCGCCTGTACCGCCCGCACCCGGGGTAAGCACCGTTCCTGAAGACACGCCGGGATGACACCATCAACCGCTGGCCACAGATGTACAGGCTCGCCAGGCCCGCGGCCGTCATCGATCCGTAACTTCGGCCGCCGCGCCCGCGATAACCCCATCCGCCATCCTTGTTCTGCGTTTTGATGAAATGGTTTCGGGACTGCTTCCAGACCCGCCCGGGTACGGAGACGCCTCCCTGGTGGGCCTCGTGCAGTCCCAGCAGGGCGAACTGGGTGTTGGAATTGTCCCCACCGCCCCGGGGGCCTTTTGTGTACGTCCACATCCCGCTGGGCTTCTGCGAAGCGATCAGGAACTGCGCGGCGCTACGAAGCTGACGGGCGTACCGCTTGGGGTCGGCGGCGGCGTAGACCTGGGATTGGAGCGAGACGACGTACGTGGATTTGTGGGGGATTTCGTTGAGGTAACGGATGCCCTTGGCGATGGCGGGGTCCCCGGGTGGGACGCCTGCGTTCAGCAAGGCCAGTAAGCACAACGCCGTCCCCCCCCCGCGCTGGATGCCTCCACCCCTCCCGGACCGCTCCCACGACCCGTCCGCCGCCTGCCTCCCCCTCAGCCAAGCCACTGCCCTCTGCTGCGCCGCGATGACCTGCTCGCTCGTTATGTTCCTTCCCTGCTGGGCGAGAATCGGGGCGGGCCCGAGCAAGACAATCAAAACCAGCACCCAAAAAGGCCCGGACTTGTCTACGCGTGTGTTCATGGGTATATTGGCTCCCGCTGGTCCGTAATTGTAACCGATTCGAGGAATCGAAACCTTGGGAAAGAAAAGCTTCGAAAACCTGATCGAGCAGTTCGCCCGCTCGCGGGAAATCATGATGCGCGAAATCGGTCGGATCATCATCGGCCAGCAGGACGTGCTGGACCAGATATTCGCGGCGATCATTACACGCGGGCACTGCCTGCTGATCGGCGTCCCAGGCCTGGCCAAGACGCTCATGGTCTCGACGCTGGCGTCGATCTGCGATGTGAGCTTCAAGCGGATACAGTTCACGCCCGACCTCATGCCGTCTGACATCACCGGGACGAACGTCATCGAGGAAAACGACCGGCGCCGCCGCGAATTCCGCTTCGTCCAGGGCCCGATATTCGCGCACATCATCCTCGCCGACGAGATCAACCGCACTCCTCCCAAGACCCAGGCCGCCATGCTCGAAGCCATGCAGGAACACCAGGTTACCGTCGGGCAGGTTACCCATACGCTGCCCGATCCGTTCTTCGTTATCGCCACGCAGAACCCGATCGAGCAGGAGGGCACCTACCCGCTGCCCGAGGCCCAGCAGGACCGGTTCATGTTCAATATCTACGTGGATTACCCCTCACCCGCCGAGGAGGAACGGATACTCACGGCCACGACCCGCGGGGAAAGCGTGGAGTTGCAGACTGTTTTTAACGCACGGCAGATTATCAACATGCAAAGGACGGTTATCTCCGTTCCGATCAGCGAATACGTGGTCAAGTACTGCTCGCAACTGGTTCGGGCGTCACGCCCGAGCGACCCGACCGCCCCGGACTTCATCAGGAAGATGGTCGATTACGGTGCCGGACCGCGGGCGGGACAGTATCTGATCCTCGGCGGGAAGGCCTTCGCCGCCATGGACGGGCGCCTGACCGTCAGCATCGAGGATGTCCGCTGCGTGGCCATACCCGTGCTGCGCCACCGAATCGCCTGTAACTTCGCCGCCTCGGCCGAGGGCGTCGATTCCGTCCAGATCGTCAAACGGCTCCTCGAACACGTCGCCGAACCCGAAGTACCAAAGTACGCCGCGAAAAACCA
>SDBT01017691.1_pt1 | contig 11244 bp, 9 predicted proteins | sample 2277101 | NCBI WGS metagenome assembly SDBT01 (sample SAMN10404973, study PRJNA504765) | marine sediment metagenome | isolation source: marine sediment core GS10_PC15, 103 cmbsf | place: Arctic Ocean: Southern Knipovich Ridge | collected 2010 | reverse complement strand
TTTTTGTAGTGACAAAAATTTGTAATTACCACCTAATCAAGATTTTCTTTAAATGAGTTTAAAAGAAATTAAGAATGAGGATAATTTTTAACACATTAATATAATGATCGAAACTGAAAAGTTAGAAAAATTTCAGGAATTTATTAAATATAAATTTAAGGAGATATCTTTATTAAAAAAGACATTGACGACAAAAGCATATGGAAACCAAAATAAAACTCCTCATTTTGAAGGGATGGATACGGTAGGTGATAAGCTTCTGGATTTTATATTAATAGCAGAAAAATTTAATCAAGGGGAACGAAATCGAGAAAGATTGAATAACGCACGAAATACCGGAATTAATGTATTTTTAACTCGTATTGGAATTCAAGATTTTAGATTAAATGAATTTATAATTGGTCTGCCTAAAGAATTAAAAAAATTAGAAAAAACGAATATCCCCGCTGATATCTTAGAGGCTCTGATATTTTCCGTCTATATTGATTCGAATGGGAATATTAATACAGTTAAATCTGTTGTTGTAAATAAAATAATGAGTGCATTTAATAGAATGGGCAAGGAATTTAGGAACTTTGAATGATTTAGCGAAGAATAGGGATTAAAAAAAATTTGAATTCTAAAGAATATAAAGATGTTCTAGACATTTTGGAATCAAATGACAGATTTTAAGAAAATAACTGAAGAAGAAGAACATGAAATCAGTAATTTTATTTCATTATTGCAACCTATAAAATTGACATACAATCAGGAAATGAACTCAATAAATTGGGGACTTAATAAAGTGGAATCTTTTATTCACAGTTTTGAAATTCCAGATCCATATAAAAGCAATTTATTAAGAGAAGTTGACCAATTACGAGCATATCCTTTTTGGGAGGAAACAGTTCAAGCTGCATTTTATCTCATTGCTGACATTCTAGAAGATTATTTAAAATATATTAAAAGAATTGAGATTGAAAGTAATGAAGAATTCGACATAATGAATAAAGTAATCCAAAAAAAACATGGTGATTTATCAAATATGAAAGTCTTATTATTAGGGTCAAACTGTAAAGGTTCAAAGGAGATTTTAGTAAGTAATGAAATTAGAAAAATTAGAAAGGAATTCGCTCATTCTTCTATACAATTTATTGATGCCCCATATATAAAAAGGGTCGATATTTATGAAAAAATTTCTGAGTTTAAGCCGGAGATAGTTCATTTTTCAGGTCATGGAACTTATAAAACGGGTCCTCTTTTTAATGGAGATGAGTTTTTAATAAATACCCCTCCCCCGCTTATTGACCAACTAATAAAAGTTCTCAAAAAGGGTAAAAAATACATTAAATTAATCATTTTTAATGTGTGTGAATCGTTAACAATTGCGAAAAAGGTTTCAGAATTTATTGATTATACTATTGGAATAAAGGCTATTGGAAATGATGAATGTGTAACTGCGTTTTCAAAAGGTTTCTATAGAACTTTACTTAAAAAAGATTCAATAAAAAATGCATTTGATAATGGAACGACTAGATTTTTCCTTAAACATACTAACATTAAAGCAGATGGTCATTCACGACCTTATAAGATGTTTCCAAAAAATCCCAATAGCTTAGGAGAGTTTACCGAAACATTCAGAGAAAATATAATTAGTAATAATATTTATCCAGTTCCAATTAACCCAAATAAATCTGACTCAGTTTCAATAATTGATTCCAAAGAGGAACACAAAAAAATAATTAGAACCTTATTAAAGAACTACTTAATAAAATACTATTATGAAGTTATGAATCCTCCTAAAAACCCAGAAACTAGTACTATGGTTAGCTTTTTGATTGATAAATTAGAAGATCTTGGTGATTCTCAAGCGAAATACTTTAAAGATCAAAACGGCAGCATTAAGCATACTAAAATAATTAATACATATTTTCGTGGAAATGTTGATAACTTTAAAAAAAAAATAACTAGTAAAGAATTTGATTATGAGAAACAAAAACGACAACTAAATATTTTGGCAGGTGATCTTGCCTTAGTTTTTTATACCTATTATGAGGAATCCTTAGGAAATGAAAAAAATTATATTAGAGACATTAGGATAGATTATGAAAGTGAAATTAGAAAATATGAATTTCTCCAAGAAGATTATAATAATGATCGGTTTATACACGCTCTTGATATTTTAGAGAAAAATTATAAGATAATACAGCAATTTGGCCCAAAATGGGAAACTAGTGATAGTCTAACAGAATGGAAAATATCAAATTTTCAAAAACTTGAAGAATTCGTTCAAAAAAAATCTATTAATTATATCTTACGGCAATTAAATTAAAAATCATTTTAAAGTACCTCGATTTGTTCCTCTTCCTCTATAAAAATCCAAATGCTAATACATCAACAAAGAATATTCTGCTACTAATAAAATGTTGAAAAAATTACTCGCCAAAAAATACATAACACTCTCTCTTGCTTGAAATGTTCTTTCTCCCCTAATGGTTGTAAATTGATTTCTATACCAAACTAATATTAGCAGATCAACTACTCTAAGTGCAATGTAAATAATACTCAGCCAAATATAGGGTAAAAAGGAAGGGACTGTGCTTTTACTATGGGTAAATGGACTGAAAATGAAATTAACAGACTGATCAGATCTTCATTAGAACGGATCTCCATAAAAATTGCTTCAAGCTTATCAAAAACATTCCGATTTATCTCTTTGTCAATATCAACCTCATAATCAAATGAAAATCTGGTATTAGGAGCATCATAATTAAATGTCAATGTCATTGAAAATGTCATTGGTAAAGGATAATCGTCTAATCTTCTAAATAGATCATAGAATTTGGCGATAAATTCCTCAACAATTGATCTTAATCTATTTTCTCTGCGACTTATATCAGGAATGGGTTTATCACGCCTTTTAAGAATCTTTATGAGCCTTTCTTGAATCCCGTCCAATAGCGGTTTAAACTCTTCACAATCCAATTTAACCTTTAGATGACGAAAAATCTTATTTCCATCAATACGTTGATATAATAAATTAAAAACACTCCTAAGGGAATTTGTTTTTCCTGAATTATTTCTTCCAATAAATATATTAATATCATCAATTTCATCAATTATATTATCATTTTCATACCCCGATTCACTAAATGGGTTCTTAAAACCTAAAGCAATAATTTTCATAGCAAATAACTCGTTTTTTCATACTAATTTGTATTTATTTACTTAAATTATTTTTAAACATATAAATCATACTACTCAACATCTAAGAGGCATTTTTTTCCTTCAAATAGATTAACTTGGATATAGTGAAAAAAAAATTTTCTTATTTTAACATCTGAAAAGAAGAAACCTAGTTATGATTTACTTAAAATTTCTAAACTTTAACACGGTTGATTTTTAAAAATTAATGATTATATCTTGTTAATTATGGCAAAACAAGAAGATTGGATATATTTAGCACGTAAATCCCTTATTGATGATGTTTTAGATATTATACGAGATTGTAAGAACTTTAGCTCTTTAAAGCTTGACGTATATTATGGACTTTGTAAGTTGGGAGTGAACATGCTTGCAGAAAAAGAAGGTTTACTCTCCGATAAGCTCTGGGCAAGGGCGGAAAATAAGGACAATATTTATAAACTTATGGAAACCTTTCTATGGAAACATATTAAGTAAAACAATTTAAATCGAACTTCTTACTAATGATTTCAAACTATAAGCTGTTATTTTACTTTTAAAGGTAGTTATAACGCGGTAATTGAAGTCTTTAAGTTTTAATATATTTAGAATATAATATTTCAACACTTTTGTCTAAATTCCATTTTAAACCTTTCTTTTTTATAGCATCATCATTGCGCCATTTGGTCTCTTCTAACATATTTTGTTGGATTAATTCATTTAACATTTGTGGTAAAAAAGTTAAGAATTCATCTTCAATCTCAGGGACTTTTTTCTTTATTCTTTTTTGAATATCATTTTTCAAAACACGTATAGTTTTACTAGTTTTTATTACATCGTGAATATAGCTACACAATGTATTAATACCTTCACTTAAAGGAGAAGATACGAATTCTTGATCTGATTCTGTCATTGATGCTTTAATGGCTTCTTCTCGTATTGCTAATTGACGTTCTAATAACTCACTACGTAATGTTTTAAAGAAATCGATCAAATTGGGGAAAAATGGACAACATTTCTCAGCCCAAAACATTAAAATGTCAATCTTATTGTAATGAGTAGGATCTTCTTGGCTTCTAAGGATTAATAGAGGAATTAACAAATTATGTGGTATTCTGATTACATATAATGGATAACAGTTTGGATATTGTTTCTTCCATAATTTAATCTCATTTAATAAAGACTTATAATGGGATTCGCTTGAACCAAGCGAAAAGAAGATTGTCGGAAATCCTAATGCTAATGTCTTAACTTTTTTTAGTTCTCCTTCAGTATGATGACCAATTGAAGTATATTTAATTTCCACAGCAACTTCATGTTCTTTAACTGGAAAACCACTAACAATTTTATTTATTTGAAAATGCCCATCAGAGAGATAATCATTATATCTAAGGTTTTTTTCATTGTAGATTATTTGATAAGTATCAACTTCACTTGTATCTAAATTTCGCAGTTTAAAATCTCCTAATTGAGAATCTACTAAGAACATTTTTAAGGTTTTTTCTAATCTCTTTCCTCTATCAATCTTATCTAATTGATTAAAATCTAGAGAGAGGCTTTCTAAATTTAGTTTCATCAATCTGCTAAGTAATTCTGAAAGTTCAACTGACCAAGTGTTAATAGAACGTATCGTATCTTTCTTAAATCTATCAATTTGATGGTCTATTATATCCGTAGCAAAACCTAAATAGAATTTATTAAATTTAATTTTAGAAATTACGGATTTCATTGCTAAAACGTTTGCTAATGCATGTGGAACTTTATCTTGATATTTTCCATTTAATCGTATTGAATCTATTCCAAAAGCAGGATTCCATCGTTGAAGGCGAGTATCTGCAGTTTTTAATTGTTCAGAGACACCTCTAGGAAGTAATAAGACGAGAATTATTTTTAAATTATCAGCATCATTCAATCTTACAAAAAAATAAATCCAAGGTTTGAGCTCTTCTGGACTTGTCATTAATAAAGTATCAATTTCATCAAATATTAATAAGATATTTTTTCCTCGAAGAGTAACCTCTTGAATTAAATTTATTAAGGTCTTAACTACTTTTAATAAAGGAAGTTCTTTTGATTTTAATGAGGCCTTAATTTTCTTAAATAAGCTTTCGAATTTTGAATAACTTTCTGTGCCTTTAAAATGGTCTTTAATTGTTAATATAAATATGTCTAAAAAATCGGAAAACGTAGATATGCAATGATACAAATGGATAAGCTGTGGATATCTATCTCTATTAGAATAATGCTCTTCTAAGATTTGTGCTACTTGAGATTTTCCATGTCCATACTCTCCATAAATTACCTGTAAATCCATTTCCTCTGATTTATCAACTTCTTCAAATTTCTGTTCCACCTTCTCTTTTACATTCTTAATTTGTTCTAGTTCAATAAGCATATTACTTAAAGGTGTCATTTTACTACGATATTTAATATTTTGTTGGATATCTTTCCAACGAATTTCTACACCTCTTTTGAATCGAGAATAAGCTTTACTTACTAATGAAACATAATCTGGTGTATTATAATTCCTATATCGTTTATTATATTCCCTTTGAATTGTTTCATAGGAAGTCAAATTACTTAATCACTTTAGTAAAATTAATTTATTAACATTTTTGATAACAAATAAATAAACACATTAAATATTTATATAATTTTAGCTTAACAATATCCAGAGACTCTTATAATCGTTTTTTTTCTTATTGAATGAAATGCTTATTCTTTTCTGGACTGACCATTTATGATTGTCACCCTATAAGCAATATTATATGTATGTATGTTTGGAAAAAACGATATTTAATCTTGGTTTAATTTAATTGCTATTTATAGATTCTAATAATTAATTATTTATTTACTACAAATTCTTAAGTAATATTTTAATACGCCATTTGATATAATTTATAATAGAAATTTTTTTTATTTCTTATTTATTTCTTAAGGAGTGTGAAATTTAATTGAGTCAATTAATCGATAAAGATTTTTCCTATTATAGATTAAAGGATTTTGAATCATTTGCAGAATTGATTAATAAATGTAGTATTGATGAAAGTCTGGTTCGTTTATTACCTTTTCTTCTTAGAAATTTATTTGAAAATCTCCTCTTCTACATTTTTCGAGATAGTTTAGCTCCGCGTCATACGAATTTGTTTTATAATATCCATCAAAAAAGAAGTAAAGACTTCTCAGAATTAATTAATCTGCTAAAAGTTCTAAAAGATGATCCTGAGATAAGTAAATATCATAAAAATTCTGTAACTGACAAAACCATTGAATATCTTAAAAAAATAAGAGAAGATGGGAACCTAGATGTTCATAGAATAGTAACCGAAATAACATTAAAATACACTACTGATAAAAAAAGTGAAATTAATATACTCCTTGAATGTCTATTATCATTTTATAATGCAATTAATGGTAAAAAAGTTTTGATAACAGATACTACTACACATGTCAAGTTAGCGAGAGAATTAAACTCAAGCTTACCCAATCAAGGTTCCAGATTTATAATCAATGAAATAAAATTATTCACAAAAGAAGAAATAGGAGATTTATTGATCGAAATAGAATCGGATAAGTTAATTGAAGTAATTGAGAAAATTATTGCAGAAATAAAGCTTCTTGAAAATTCTGTAGAATTGGAAGAAAAACAACACCTTTATAAAATTATCGAATATAGCATAATTGTTAGAACGGATAATGAAGAAAGAAAAAAGATCTTGCAGAAGGTAGCAGATTTTATCATAACTGAAGGATTTAATTATAAAACTAAACCAATATTTGAAAAAATGTCTGAATTACTGAAAATACCTGTTTTAAAAGAATTATTTATTGAAAATTATATTAAAGATCTTATTGCGATTTTTTGTGCTAGCAAATCATATAATGAAGCTGAAATCTTGGTGGAAGTTCTATTTTTATTGCATAGCAGTATCGATAAACCTAATATGGATAAAATTATTAATTCCGCTTTAAAAAATAGACAAATATATGAAGTTTCAAAAGTTCAGAGTATTTTAAGGAAGCTATTTACATATCGACAAGAGATTTTTGATTTAAGTAAAAATAGAAAATTAGAAAAACATAACATGAATATTCCCGATTGGCAGATACTATAAATATTTTAGTTATTAGCTCATAATAAATACTTATTATCAGACAATTCTGTTTAAATATTAATAATAATAAGTATTAATCAAGTGATACCTTAACATTGTTAAGGTACACCGTCTTATTGCGAGTTGGGTATCTCTTCTTATTTTCGGTGTACATGAATTATTACATTTGTTTTTATTCTTGTTTTTTAGATCTTTTACTTTAGTTTAAAAATATAGTTTTTTTTGATCCTAATAAATATAGAGGATTTTTTTTAGCTAGTCCTGCTACACTTATGGCCAAGAAACAATATTATGTGAAAAATGGGATTGACTTAACAAGGTTTTTATAAAAAACACATTTACGATTTGAATTGATCAAGAGTATATTTGATTCATTAAAATCAGTGTCTATTTCATATTCTTGATTAAAATAAGAATTAAAGAATTCACATATATTTTTAGACTTGAATGCTTTTTCTTTAAATGAGCTTATACTTTCTGGTTGCTTGATTAGATATAACAAATAAAATTGAATTAATGAAAAAGATATATTTCTAATGCGTTTATTATATATTAAGACAAAATTAAGAATGAGATTTTTTATAAGGGGAGAATAAATCAATGCCGCAATTATTATCTTTTAGAAAAGGATGGCAAAGTGAGCATTTGGCAAAGTACTTACTCTCGAAGTTTTCTTTTATCGCAGAGCCTATTACAGTTAATGATGATAATGGGGTGGATTTCTTTTGTACACAATTCTTTGTCAAACGCATTGGTTCAAAGGATTTTTGTATTCCAAAATCTTCATTTGCAATTCAAATCAAGAGCAATTTAGATTTTAATCTTGAACGAAATATTGATTATATTCAAAATCTTGGAATTCCATATTACATTGGATATGTGAAGAAAGTGACTTCAGAAATGGTATTTTATTCAGGAGAATACCTTCCTGAATTATTTGCTAAAATTAAGAAATTAGATTTATCTAAATGGAAGTTTAAGATTATTTTTGGAGAAAAATTAAATGATCATGAAATTTTACCTCATTTTAACATTGATGAAAAAGATTTAATAATAGAAATACAATTTCCTAAATGTTTTGAGCTTAATCTTGAATTTGATCCAATTAAGGACTATCAACAGGTTGAAATGTTTTCAAATAAATGTATAGAAATACAAAAAAACATTTCTAGTTTAAATCTAAATGAATATACTTTTACTTTCAAAAATACTACTATTCTGGGAATACATGCTCCGCTAGATGAAACATGGAATAATTTCAAGAAAAGATTATCAGAATGTATTAGTACTATAGTAAGTTTGAAAAGGAAAGGAATTCCTGTTTCATCAGAAAAATCAGAATTCTTTAATTATTTATGCAAATATTTAGAAAAAAACGATACATTCAATGATCCCCAAGTTCTTATTGCATTAGCAGAATGGAATATGTCAAAAACATCAGCATATAAGCAAACAAAAAGAAAAACAGTTGACATTTAATTAGATTTAGCTAATAAATAAAAGCTATATATAGTTTCAAGAAACAAATAATAGATTAGGGATGGAGTATGTTAAGAAAAGAAGAGAAACTAACCTCGTCTTAGCAATTGCGGTTCTAGCTCCGTTGTTAGCTATCGTGATCATACCGAAGCTCATACATTATAGTGTTGTCCCGCCAGAAGAGATTATAAAGTTAGAGAATGAATAAATAAATTAAAAATTAAGAGATTATTATTTTTTATTATTTTTTTATTAAATGTTTAATTAAAAAAATTGTGTGATTATGTCATCTTGGAATCTCAGTAAAGTTTTGCCACTTTCAGATTTGACATTATATAACTCACCAGAGAGATATAGAGAAGAGATTGAGTTATTAATACAAGTCTTAGATTTAATTCCAGAAGATAAATATATTTGGAACCGACTCTGTGATATATATGTCAATACTGGTGATTTTAGTGGCGCAATAAACGCGGCGAAAAACGCTTTAATTATCAATCCTAAAAATAAACTCGCATGGTACCACATTAGCACCGCATTTTATAACAAGGGTTTCATAAAATATTCGCAAAAGGGTATCAAAAATGCAAATATGCCGCACTGCATAAAATTGTTTCATGAAGATCTTAAATATACTCGATGCCTACTTGCTCAAGGATTCTTTATACAAAAAAATTATGATAAAACGATACAAATATATGAGAAAATTTTAGAAAAGCACCCTAAATACGATTATGCTAAATTTCTACTCGGACGTACTTATAATTGTAAAAAAGAGTACGGTAAAGCAATAAACGCTCTAAAAAACGCTCTTGAAATAACATATGAAGATTCTATAATCTATGGAATAGTAGAAATAAAACCAAATGAACAGTTTAGAGAAAATTTTAAAATTAAAGAAGAATTACGAAAAAAAGAAGAAATTCAGAGAGTAAAATCAGCGATAAACGATGAATTAGCACTGGCTCACTTCAAAAAAGGCAATTATGTAGAAGCTAAAAAATCCCTTCTAGAAGCTAAAGGCTACGAGAGTAAATACCTATATAAAAACATTAACTATCAATTTAATTACAGTCCATTCATTAAAAACGTGATTAAACCAATGTATGAAGAACTCGGGTTTGAATTTAAAGAAAGCATCGTTCCTCGAAAAGAAAAAAAAATGTATGATCATAATGATTACTACAATTTAGCAGAATTCCTTGCTTACGTTACGGATTACGATCGAGCGCTTAAAGCATGCCAACGGTCTCTTAAAATATTGCCTAACTTCAAAAAAGCACTAAAACTAAGTGAAAAATTAGTGATTAGAAAGGAAAAAGAAAAAATTAAAAAGAAAAAAAGGTTGAAGCTTTGCTTTAATTGTGAAAAGATTTTAGCACCTCCCTTTAATTTCTGTACCAATTGCGGAGTTAAACAAATTAAAAAAAAAAATAAATAAAAAGAGTCAGTCTATATGACTTAGAACTCATATAGAGGATTAATTTTTAATGAAATAAGCTTGCCCATTGAAGCCGGTAATAAGTGAATATCATTTCCAAATAAATCTAATACCTCAAGAGAACTGAGATTTCCTATTGATTCAGGAAGATTCTTAAGGTTGTTATTATTGAGATTTAATATTTTAAGAGATTTGAGCACGCCAATCGAGTCGGGTAAGGCATTGACATTGTTATTGTCCAAGTTTAATTCCTCAAGGGATTTTAAAGAACCCATGGATGCGGGGACGGATTCTATCTGGTTATAACTTAAATCAAGCCGTTTAAGATGGCTAAGTTTACCCAACTCATCTGGGATGAATTTAATTTGACTGGCCATAAGATACAATTCCTCAAGATACTCAAAATGACTAATCTGCCTAGGAATCATGTGAAGAGGAATTCCAGTTCCATCATACATGTAATATATGGCTAATCGAATAACATGCCCTGAGTCGTTAGTTTTATAACTATTTTCCAGATCATTAGTTAAAATGCCTTCTTTTTTTACCAACCTCTCCCCCCTCAGATTATCTATCAATCCCAAAACCATAGCATCCCTGGGATTTACCCCCTCCTTTATATAGGCCTGAGCTAAAAATTTTGAAGCAAGCAGAAATACCCAATCGGGAATATTTTTTGTTCTAATCTCCCGTAACAATATAAACTCCAAATTGGGAAGCGGCTTGAGCCAATTTGGCAAAATCTTACCACTAATATCTAGAGTAAGTAGGTATGAGAGGGTTAATAATGATCGGGGTAAAATTTTTACTCGCTTTTTATTAAGCTCCAGGTTGACTACTCTCATTTTTTGGACCGCATAAAAAGTAAGCTTATTTCTCTCTTCTAGAATCTTTTCAAGCTCAAGGCCATATTTAGTATAATAATTTACCGCTATTTGATGCTCAGATGGTTTATCTTTAGAATTAGTACTTTTAGTTAAAAATTTCGAACGTCTAGAATAATATTGAGCCTGACTAACCTCTAAATCTAAGAAAAACGCCACCTCG
>SDBT01017690.1_pt1 | contig 11244 bp, 10 predicted proteins | sample 2277101 | NCBI WGS metagenome assembly SDBT01 (sample SAMN10404973, study PRJNA504765) | marine sediment metagenome | isolation source: marine sediment core GS10_PC15, 103 cmbsf | place: Arctic Ocean: Southern Knipovich Ridge | collected 2010 | reverse complement strand
AATTTTAGCATTTCTTTATCATTGATGCAGAATTTGTTCCGGTCATTTTGTTTTACGCTGACGTTTTTGACCGGGGATTTGGTGCCATTATTGCTGTAAATCATTTTGATCCGTTTGGCGCCCAGCCGTTTGGTAATGATCGGCTTAAAATTATCTTTTAAAGCGGGTTTAAACACATAAAATTCATCCGGATTCACAGCGCCCTGTACAACGGTTTCCCCAAGGCCGTACGCGGCGTTGATAAGAACCGCGTTTTTAAATCCTGTTTCTGTATCGATTGAAAACATCACGCCGGATGAGGCCGTATCAGCGCGCACCATTTTTTGCACCGCGATACTGAGGCCTATGCTGAAGTGGTCGAATTTTTTTTCTTCCCTGTAAAAAATGGCGCGGTTGGTAAACAGGGAAGCAAAACATTTGTGGCAGGCTTCCAGGACTTCACGATCGCCGCGCACATTGAGGAATGTTTCCTGCTGGCCGGCAAACGAGGCGTCCGGCAGATCTTCAGCCGTGGCAGATGACCGGATGGCAACATCACAGTTTTTGCCGTACATCTTTTCCATTTCTTTGTATGCTTTCAAAATCGCCTTGTTCAGGTCTTCCGGAAATGTTGTATTTAAAATGGCGGAACGCACTTTACGTCCGCGTTCCTCCAGATTGGCAAGGTCCTTTACATTCAGATCACTCAGAATCTTTTTAATATCGCCCTTAATCCCTGCGTGTTTTAAAAGGTAATGATAGGCATACGCTGTGACCGCATAGCCATTTGGGATTTTTACGCCTTTTGGGGTCAGCTTTTGGTACATTTCCCCAAGGGAAGCGTTTTTACCTCCCACCAAAGGCACATCTTTTATTCCGAGTTCGTCAAACCAAAGAACCAGCGCCTTTTTACGGGTCAGTTTTTTGAGTAATTTTTTGAGCATTTTTATTTTTATTAAGTGTTCATTTTGAATATAACATACCTTGGAAAGGAGGGGAATATTTAAAAAGGCTTAAGCAGTAAGTCTTAAGTTGTAAGTCTTAAGTTCTAAGTCATAAACTCATATCTCAGATTTAATTTTCAATTTTTTAAATTTTTACAATTTTCAATCTCATAAAAAAACCCTCCGACCTTGCTGTGATAGCCGGGTTGGAGGGGGGTGAAATAGCTCGGGGGCCAAGGCGCCTGTGAACCCGTTAAGGGACAAGGAACCAAATGGCCAAGAGCCGTACTACTTGTCGCGGACGACGCCGAGGATCCCTAAGCCGGACGGCCAGACATGTCCGACTTTGCTCATGGCCAGGAGGCGCCCATCGTACCCAATCAGGTTCGGAACCACGACCTCGCCATTATAATGGCCCTGTGAACCGATTGCCGTGATCCGCTGTTCCTTTATCTGGAGATAGGGGTGGGCCGCCGCCAAGGCCAGCAGTTCCGGCCATGTGCCGGGATGGAAGCCCGCCTTGCCCATCTCCGCAGTCACTTCCTTCGTGGTGAGGTCACGGGGAAAACGGAATATGATGCCCTCGGCCGGGCCATCTTCGCAATCTGCCGGCGTGGGAAAGGTTTCCTGACTGAGCGCACCGTTAATCGAGGAAAGATGCGCTGCTTTGAGAGCAGCCTCGTGTTCGCATATGACATCCATCTCGTAGATGTCAGTGGCGATGAGTTCGCTCTGCATCAGGAAGAGCCAGAACCTGGCCTGATCGATGTAGCGAGACTCGAAAAGCTGATTAAGCTTGGCCATCTGAGCTTCGGTTGGGGTTTCGGCCGTCTTCGAGAGCGAGGCCGTGGAGATCAGCAAGAAGATCATACTGAATGCGAAACAGAACTTTTTCATGACATTACCCCTTTCATGGGTTTGAGTTTGTAATAGTTACAGCATTTTATTTGTAATTTGTAACTCGTAATTTGTAATTGTTTTTACATACAAAATGCTGTAACTAAGCGTAGCCCCTGAGGGCTACGAAGGGTATCCGCAAGTAGTTTGTAAAGATCATGGTACAACCACCCCCGAAAGCTTTCGGGGAAGTTTACCAGGCAATTAAACTATCATAATATTGTAGATATGTCAATGCTTGAAAAAATTATAACATTTACTGTGCCCAAAATTCCGCAGAACGCATTTTATGATATATTATGGCATGAAGTAATTTAAGTCTTAAGTCATAAGTCCTAAGTCATAAGCCTCGACTGACGACTTAAGACTGGTACAAAATTTTCAAATTTTCATAATTTTCAAATTCATGGAAAAATGGAACCTTCTCTCATTGCTCAAACAAAAGATCGATGAAAAGGGTGGCCCGATATGTTGTCATGCGCATTTTGATAAGGCGTATGTGATTACTAAAGAAACCCTTCAAATGTGCAATGATCATATGGAAGTGAAGTGGGATTTATGGAAGGCCGTAAAGGAAAAATACACGCCTGAAAATCTTGTGGAGCGCATTTCCGTCAGCGCGGAAAACATGATCCGGCAGGGCTGTACCGTCACCCGTACGAATATTGATGTGGACAGCACGGTTGGACTGATGTGTGTGGAGGCCGCTTTGGAAGTAAAGGATAAATACAAAGATAAAATCGATATCCAGATATGCTCACAGGTTCTGGAAGGGGCAATGGATGAAGGGGCCCGTAAATGGATTGAAAAGGCCGCGCCCATGGTGGATGTGCTTGGCGGCCTTCCATCCCGCGACCGCCCTCATCAGGGCGAACATCTGGATTACATATTCAGTATGGCAAAAGATTTAGGTAAAACAGTTGATGTTCATATTGACCAGAACAATGATCCTGATGAAAAGGATACTGAGCTTCTGGCTAAAAAAGTAATTGAACACGGCATGCAGGGCAAGGTAAACGCGGTTCACTGCTGTTCACTTGCCGCCCATCCGGACGATTACATCAAAGAAGTGGCTAAGCTCATCAAGGAAGCGGATATGAGCGTAATCATCTGCCCGCGCGCCATGATAGATAATAAACAGCCCCGCCATAAAACAGGGCCTATCCACAATTCCATCGCGCCGGTTCCACAGCTTCTGGAGGAGGGGATTAACGTGTGCCTGGGTGTGGATAATGTATATGATTATTTCTGCCCATTTATCGACGGCGACATCTTCAAAGAACTCCAGTTCCTCATCGAGGCCTGCCGTTATTATGAAGTGGATGAACTGGTGAACATTGCAACTGTGAACGGACGGAAGGCTTTGGGGGTTACTTAAAAAGATATCTAAAAACGTTAGTTTATGCGGCTGCTTGAATACCAATAGATGCCGATTTTTTCTCTATATTCTTTATTTCTTCCTCAATAGTATTAACCACTTCATCGGGTGGCAGATTTTCATCGAAAAATATGTTGTGGTAATTAGTTGGCTTTATTCCTAAAACCCTTAATATTTCCCACACTTTATCTTGTTCCTCTTTAAATACATTGGGCAGAATGACCAGATGAGTAATTTCCAAATTTTTAGGATCTAAATACGAAGAGGCATCCAGGGCTTCGCATAACCACCGACCATTTTTGGTCCTTAAGGGAATTTTACGATAATCAGGATTCTCCGCTTCTGAATTTATAAAATAAATAGCCTGACCATCTCTTGTGATTTTTCCAACATCTTCTAGCCGCTTAACAAGTTCTTCCGCATCCTTGATTTTTGAGCTTTCAGAAACAAAAAGATAATTTCCTTTTTCTTTGCCTTCCCCTTCGATTACGCCTTTATTTTTTAATAGCTGTTCAATATTGTTTCGAAAATTGAGCTTTACAGCTTCGGGGAATTCTATTTGTGGGCCTGGTTTTGGCCTGCCTCTGATATCAGTTGCATATGGCATCTCACTATTGTATTCATCGTAAAGAGAAACCATTTGTGCATTTGGGAATTTATTTTTTAACATTTTTGCAATAGCGATTCCTATTGTGTCTGTTTTTGTTAATTTGTCTTCCCATATTTCTCCTGTTTTTGTGTTGTAATCTGCTAAATAAGGGCTAAATGATTCAAATTCAACAGTCCGGCCCTCTTGATATGCTTTAATGATTTCATACATTTGGCATTTTGAAAAATCCACCTCTGCCTGTAATTCTTCCGGCGATTGAGTACGCTCGATACCCATAAAGTTTTTATTTCGAATACGTCACCAAATTATTCCCCTGAACCATCTTCATCTTTTCCCCCAGAAACTATTTCACCAGTTTTTCCTCTCAATACGGCGATTTCTGCTCCAAGTCCCTTTTCTTCTCTGGCTTCCTCCTGCCATCTAAAAAGCTCGTCTATCTCCACAGGTTTATATTGAAATTCTTTGGGCTTATCAGGATTGGGCCATTCCGCATGGACAACATCATCTGACAATAATTCTCTCAATTTTGCTTCTTGCCATTTTCCGCTGTCTCTTTTTATCAATACGGTATCCCTGCCGTTGATCATATCCTCGACTTTTTTAACCTTCTGCCATCTTAAAAGATCGCTTATATCCACATCTTTATGCTGAAATTTTTCGGGCTTGCTATCATGGGGCCATATCACCTGAACAGCAAACTCGCTTCTGCGCAACATTCCCAATTTTGCTTTTTGCCATCTTCCGTCACCTCTTTTTATCGATACGTGATTCCCGCTTATGATCATATTTTCGACTATTTCAATCATCTTGTCTGGCTCCAGTTCATCTGGTTTATCAGGGCCAGGCCTCTTGTTAAATTTTGCATCATCCATAATATTTTTGGTTAATATGTAAGAAGTTGAAAACTTGAAAACTTGAAAATTTGAAAACTTGAAAATTTTACATCGTTACATCGTTACATCGTTACGTCGTTATTTCGAATATGTTACTAAATTATTCTCCTGAATCATCTTCATCCGGTAAATCGTTTTGGCCACGCCTGCGCGGGTCATGCCGCCTGCCGGATTGAAGTTCTTGTCCGGATCAAGCAGGTTCATTTTATTGGCCAGGAAGGCATAGCCGGCGAACCATTGGTCAAGCGAAACGTCATCATATGGCTTGGTGATTTCGGAATTCGGCTGGATGTTGTTGGCGGCAAAAAGAACTTTAATGTATTCGGCGCGGTTGACAGTGTTTCCCGGTTTAAAGGTACCGTCATCGTACCCTTTCACAATGCCTCTGGCCACGGCGGTGGAGAGTGTGGAGGCGTACCATGCGGATTTATCCACATCCGTAAAATTCAGTTCAAATGGTCCGCCGACATCCACATTAAAGGCGAGCATCAGCATTTTAAGCGCTTCGGCGCGGTTAACGGTTTGGTTGGGTCTAAACGTCCCGTCGCCGTAGCCATTTATAATGTCATGGTCTTTAAGGTATTTGATTGCTTCGTAATTCGGATCAGTCCTTCGGATATCAGCGAATATCTTTCCGTCTTCCATGCGCAATGGATCACTTGTACCAACTAAAGCGCCATTCTGCGCCTTTAATATTACAGGATCTCCGCTCCCGATAATTACTTTGATGTCTGCCGTGCCGTTTATAAAATCTTTAGCCTCCAATGTTTCCGGTATAATCCGGGCTGTTCCGCTTTTCGCTTTTATATTTACAACTCCTGTAAAGTTTACTGTCGGAGCCACATTGCCGTCTCTATCTATGGCCACGATTTTTACGGTTTCTACCACACTTTTCTGGTAATAGCCGTCATGCTCCACATGGAGACTGGAAGCGGCTTCCACTTTTTCAATGAAGATAATCTGATAACTGTTTTTGCCAATGGTTACATTGGCAGTTCCGGGTTCAGAGCTTTTTGCAATAACTTTGATGGTGTTGTTTATAAAATCATCCTTTCGAAATCTTTTTTTAAGGAGTTGTCCGACCCCTGCCAATTCGACATCAACAGGATCATCTTCATTCAATTGTCTGATCTGATTGGTTTCGTCTGTTACAACTAATGTGACACCGTTATTGATCAGGCTGACTGTTTCACCTGTGATTTTGTAGGTGAACAGTTCAGCTATTGTACTTTCTGTGAATGTAGGTTGTGGGTCGGATGGTGGCTCGGGTTTGGGATCCGATGGGGGATCAGGCTGTGGATCTGATGGGGGATCCGGTTGTGGATCCGATGGGGGATCAGGCTGAGTTGTGTCTTTGGCTCCTGTATTGTTGTTGCCGGCCACCTGGTTGTAACCTAGATTTTTAATTACAAATTCCATTGGGTGAACCGTATTTGTTTTTGCCTTTGAAAGCCCCAATCCGGAATTGACAGCTTCAAAAAAGCTCAAACCTGCCTCCTGCGACTCCTTCCAGCTAAATGGCCAGTACGGATGCCATGGGGCGCTGTCACGGTCTATCTGAAAATGCAGATGCGGGGTTGTTGAGGTTCCTGTGTCTCCGCTGGTGCCGATAATCTGCCCTTTTAAAACATTCTGCCCTTCAACCACATTGACTTTATCCATATGATTATAAGCTGAATAAAGAGTGGTCAGTTTTCCGGGATTTTCCGGATCAGGAACATTCGGGTGCTTGATTACTATATGATGCCCAAAACCAGTGGATTGTGTGGAGGTTTTGACTATTTTTCCGTTCGCAATGGCATGTATGGGGGTGCCGGAAGGTATTTTTAAGTCCACAGCCAGGTGACTGCCAACATTTTCTTTGTGGTCATATTTATAATTACCCAGATAAACCACTGAATAGGTGAGTTTGGCATTCCTGATGCTGTCTTGAGAGGAATCTCCCCATATCAACTGCTCATCAGGAAATTGCATTTTATTAAGGTCATATTGCGGCAGGTCAATGAGTTTGCTTTCCAAAATTTCATCGTATTTTTCATTATTCTGTGTATGCCAGTGGCTCCATTTTGGCACCTTGTAAACCGGCATAACTGTTCCGTTGAAAGGCTGGGGCGCTTCTAAAACACTTGCCTTAAACCAAACACCTGCCTGCTCGCCAGAATATACCAGGGCCATCAATGCAATCGTAATAACAGTCAGCCCGGCAATTTTTAATGCTTTGGCAGTTTTAGGCGAAAAACGATTCAGGAGTTTCTCGATTTGCGACCCTAATTTGTTTGTTTTCTTTTTTGGCATTATTTATTTTTTGGGAGTGGTGGGAGTTGTAAGAGTTGTAAGAGTTGTGCGAGTTGCGTGATCCCACAACTCCCATTGCTCTCACAGATAATTAATCTTATTATTATAGCAAATTTGGGCTAAAAAAGCAATCTGTCTACCTATGGCTGGCGCCTCGGCTCTGTCAGGCGCCAAAGGTGTCATGTACCAACGCCGGAGCCGGACAGAGCCACGGCTCCAACTTATGCATTATGAGAGTGAAATCATTATCCATCAATGGGTTCCGTAATTTCAAAAAAGTGTCTCTGAAATTTGATGACGGGTTTTCTGTATTTGCTTTTACAGGCGCGAACGGGCAGGGGAAGACCAATATTCTGGAAGCTTTGTTTCTGCTTGCGATCTCCAAGTCGTTCCGTACGCGCGAGAATGCGGATTTAATTGGTTTTAATGAGGATCATTGCTCCTTAAAGTCTGATATTGAACGCGGGGACGAAACATTGGCTTTGGAGCTTATTGTTACACGCGAGCCTCCTAAGAAGACTTTAAAGATCAACGGGGTTCAAAAAAAGGCGGCAGATTTTATCGGCAATCTTAACGCGGTTTTCTTTTCCCCTGATGATATCGGCATGATCCATCTTTCCCCATCAATCCGGCGGAGGTATCTGGATCTGCTGCTTTCTCAGCTGGACAGGGATTATCTGGAGGATTCTCTGAAATACCAGCAAGCCTTAAAACAAAGAAATTCTCTTTTAAAACAAATAGCGGATGAACAATCTAAGGAGGAGGAACTGGATTTTTGGGATCGGCAGTTGGCTGAATTGGCCCTTCGGATCATGCAGAAGCGAACAGGCGTCATCAGCAGTATAAATAGTAAAGCCTCTGATTATTACAGGCAGGTTTCCGGCCATCAGGATGAGCTTAAAATTCAATATGCGCCTTCTCTTGAAAGTGAAAATTTTTTAGAAACATTAAATAAAAATCATTCCCGCGATATCGCCATCGGCTCCACCCAAAAGGGCCCCCATCGGGACGACCTGGTTTTTATGTGTAACGGGCATGACATGGCTTCATTTGCTTCAAGAGGGGAGTGGCGGAGCTTAGTTCTAACCCTTAAATTCGCGGAAATCGACCTTTTAAAAGAAAGGAAAGGCTTTTACCCGATCCTACTTTTAGATGATGTGTTTTCTGAGCTGGATGAAAGACGCCAAAAGTACCTTTTTAATATCATCAAAAACACCCAGACCTTCATAACAACCACCCATCCGGAGTTTTTGGAGGTAATTGAAGGGGAGAAGCAGGTTTATGAGGTGGGGGATGGTATGATAGAGATGTAACCCGCACGCCCTTTTAAATCCCGCCTTTCTTAAATTGAAACATTATGAATAAAATAAAGAATTATTTATCTCTAATTCTTGCAGGAATTTTTATCATTGCTATCTTTTTCTTTCCGATAGTGCTTTACTTTAGTGGTTTTTTTGTAATGGCCATCCTACTATCATGTCTAAAAAAAAGGGAACCACACAAAGTGCTGATTATCCTCTCGCCTATAATTACCTATCCACTCTTTCTGTATATTGTCATAGTAAGTAGCATCATTTTGAATTTGCCTTTTCATTGGCTCCAAAATTTAATAATCTATATTGCGATATATGCACTTTTATATGGATTAGTATTCAAGAATCTTTGGTCATGGTTAGCAGTAAATAAGCGCAAGTTTTCGATCCTGGCTTTAACACTGGTAGCCGCAATTACATTATTCCATGGTTCGCTCGCAGCTGAGTGCTACGTTACAAGCACTGCCGAAAAGGGTGTAAGTCGGGAAGACGTATCAAAATGCCGCCTATTCAATTTATATCTTCCTGATAGATCATCAGGAAGCTTTTCCAGTCTCACATACGCAATGATAAAAATTCCTGCCCAGGGGGTTGGATTTACATCGATAGTGGTAGTTCTGACTTTGATATTCTTTGAAGTAAAACATTATCATAAGTCTGGAAAAAGCACGCAGGCATAAATTTTGCCATATTTTTTGGGGTGGGGGATGGTATAATTGCGTAGTTAATCGGGAAACACTTCGTATAAAAAGCAGTTAATATACTTTTTCTTTAACTTATACCATTAAATATAATTAATATGGATCATATTATTTTACTTGTACCAAATCCAGAATCTACTGAGTCTTTAAAGCAAAAACTTATAAATGTGTTTTCAGGCTATGATATTTCAGTTTACGGACAAAACTCTCCAAAAGCAAAAGCAGCATTATTGCTTATCAATGCGGCAGATGGACCGACTGGCATTACTGCTGATCAATTAATTGAGATGAGAAAAAACAAAACCCAAAATGTTTTCGGCATTGTTTACAATAGCAGTGCAGTTTCTGATCCGGAACTACTTGAGTTAGTAAAACTGGAAACAGCAGCCTTACTAAAAAAATATGGCTATTTTAGCTCAAAATTTATTGTTTTTTCTGACGAAGATGATTTAGAACAATTTGCTGCTTTCGTTCGGGAACACATCAACGACGTCAACCAAATGAATTTTGAGCTTCCCACATTTCATTGTCGTTTCTGTGGACATAAGGAACATAAAAAATTTACGTCTTGCCCGTCCTGTCAAAAAGAACAAAAAGAATCATTTTGGGCGCGTATTTTTGGATAAAAAGGTCAAATGTCAAAGGTCAAATGTTAGGAAGAGTTTTTGGACGTAATTGAGGGGAATAAGCAGATTTATGAGGTAGGGGATGGTATGATCCCAAATATAAATGCTTGACATAAATACATAATAAATATATAACTTCTTCCATTTTTATAACTTAATTTACATTTAACATGAGTTCAGAAAAAAAAGAAGAACTTGATCCAAAATTAGAGAGGCAATTGACTGACGATAATGGAAGAATTATTTGTTCTTGCAGGGGTAGTATGGCAGAAATAGTTTCATGTTTCAGCGGGAATACGCGGTTGGCACTAGTAAAAAAAGGGGACGTTCCCGACGATAAAAGATTAGGAGCACTTCTTGATGCTGCGCTTAAGGCAAAAAAGGCACAGCTCAACTGTGCGTTCCAAGGTATTGATGAAATTGCAGAGGGTTTTATCGATGAAGAAAAAGGGAAAGAATAAACCAAGGAAACACCCAGACCTTCATCACCACCACCCATCCGGAGTTTTTAGGGGTAATTGAGGATCCGAAGCAGATTTATGAGGTAGGGGATGGTATAATAGAAGTCGGAAATAACTAGTTATATGAAAACTGCATTATCTATTATCACAATCTCAATACTATCTGCATCAATCCTTTCTGGGTGTGGTACAACAAATAAGGACACAGCAGATACCGAGGACTCCGAACAAGAATCCAGTATTGAAATCACTCCCATAGATGAGCAAATAAGCAAAACTCCTCAGACTCCAGCGTATACTATACCGACAAAGAATGAAGAGGAAGAAACAGAAGAACAGAAAGACACTGATGGAGACGGTATACCTGATTCTGTGGAAGAGCTCATCGGTACCGATCCTTTATCAGCGGATACAGACAAAGATGGTGTTATAGATTCAAAAGATATTGAACCAACAGATCCTACCATTAAGAGTAAAGATGATTACCCAACAGCTGATGAAACTTTAGAGATGTATCTGCAAGCCCTGAAAGATCGTGATATTGATAAGATCCTTTCTTTTCAGAATGCAGACGCCGAGAATAAAAAAAGACTAAGAAAACTATTGGAAAAGGTATTCAGTGAAGAGAATATTTCGTCATTCGTCCCGTTTGAACACAGATTTGAGCAAGAACCTATTATGGGACGGGATGATGATTCTTGGAAAGAATATGGGTATACTATTCATGTTGGAAATGAGCGGTTAGCTGATACGATAACTATATTCAGGGGTGGGGGTGGGAAATGGGTGTTAAGTGGATTGTAAACACACAGACCTTCATCACCGCCACCCATCCGGAGTTTTTAGAAGTATTAGTCTATTCTAATTTTTGAGTATTGACATTTTAAGAAAATAGTGTATATTTTAATTAATTTGACATTGCTGGCAAGCTCCAAAAGTTGCTCAGCATGCTTAATTATTCAGGTCTTTAAACCCATAGGGAGGAATTCATGTACCCAATCCGTACAATTCTCGTAGTATTCTGTCTTTTCATGATCACGTCCTGTGGCGTAGCCAGCCAGCTCCGCCCAACCGTCAGCCCCGCGCAGGAACTCATCAACCAGCTTCCGGAAGAAAAGCGGGCAAAATTCATGGAACTGCAGCAGAT
>SDBT01017689.1_pt1 | contig 11244 bp, 31 predicted proteins | sample 2277101 | NCBI WGS metagenome assembly SDBT01 (sample SAMN10404973, study PRJNA504765) | marine sediment metagenome | isolation source: marine sediment core GS10_PC15, 103 cmbsf | place: Arctic Ocean: Southern Knipovich Ridge | collected 2010 | reverse complement strand
TTTATTTATGACACCAAAAGAAAAAGCAAAGGAATTAGTTAAACAACATTTTTTTGCAATTAACGGAGATTATGAACATATTAAAACCAACGGTGAAGATTGGATGAAAGCGGTTAGAGGTGCTTTAATATGTGCAGAAAACGAATGGAATGCACAACATAAAATTCTTTCACATCTTCAAAAGCATCTATCCGTAAGTGTTTTAATACAGGCAATTACAAAAATTGATGAAGAATTTGAAGAAGTTAAACAAGAAATAAATAAATTATGAAAAATCTTAGAGAATTACAAGAGGAATATCCGGATTGTTTTAAACCTATTCACAGATTTAAAGTTACAAAGATAATAGGTTATAAAAACAGACCACCGTTAGAGGAGTGGAAGAAAAATATAAAATTATGGAAAAATTAGAATTATGGAAGAACGAATAATTGAATCAATAACAGAAGCATTTTCAATGCAACCACGTACTTTAGCTATTTGGATATTAGTTGAAAATTTACATAACCCAAATAATTTTGGAAAAGACAAAAATTCAATCGAAGAAATTAGGCATGAAAAAATATCAGATGAATGTTGGGGATATGTAGGTTATAATTTTGATGGAAAAGCACTCTTCAAATATTTGGCTAATTCAGTAAATGTTCATTATAAAACTTAAATTATGAACAACATACTAGACAAACAAATATGTAAAAATTAGAATATGGGACAAATAGCAGATGATATGATTTCAGGATTAAGTTGTCAATGGTGCGGAATTTATTTTGAACAAGAAAATGGATTTCCTGTATTGTGTGATGATTGTTGGTATGAAGCAACACCTAAAGAACGTAAGGGTTTTAGTAAAACTTTAATACAAGAATTATGAACAACATACTCGACAAATGTATTTTTATTAAATGTCCTTTAAAGGAAACCTGTTTGAGATTTGGCAATATTAAGGGAAAATCAAATAACGATTTTCAGATATAACGGCGGTTGTAAGAACTATTGGAATACACCTATAACAAAACAAGTATTATGAAATGGATAAAAACAGAAGATAAATTGCCTAATAATTTTACAGAAGTACTATGTACAGATGGTAAACACGTTTACTATTCAGAATATACATCACTTAATAGTGGGTTTAATAATAGTAAATTTATTTTAGTTAAAGGTGTTGGAATTATACAGCCGTTTGATTATTATCATTGTAAAATTATTACTCATTGGATGCCATTACCTAAAATACCAAATAATGAAAAACACAGCGATTAGAGGGACGACAATAATAGTATTTTTACTTTTAGGATGGGTAAGTTTCAAGATAGAAGAGCCTCCTACATTCGATCAGTCATGTTTAGTTTTTATTGTTGTGTTATTAGGACTTCAAATATTTAAAGAATGAGCAAAGGAATAGATAAACGTTTAGATGATGCCTGGAGTTTACTGGTCAAGTTAAAAGCCGGGAATAGATGTGAAGTATTTAATTGCAAAAAAAGTGAATATCTTAATGCACATCACATTTTCACTAGAAGAAATAAAGTGGTCAGGTGGAGTTTGGATAATGGAATTGCATTATGTCCTAGTCATCACACTTTGGATTCTCGTTTTTCAGCTCACGGCACGCCAATTAAATTTACTGATTTTTTAAAGAATTACAGGGGTGAGAACTACATTGATTTATTAACGTATAAGTCAAATCAAATACATAAATGGCATAAATTTGAAAAGGAGTTATTACTCAAAGAACTTTTAAAAGAAATTAAAACTTATGAAAACACCAGCAAAAATTAGAACAGTCACATTAAGAAAATTCGTTGCATTAGGAATTGAAAAAATGGCTATCGCAGAAAACAGAAATTTCAGTAATATGGTAGATACTATATTGGGGGAGGAATTAGAAAGAAGAAATAAAATTGAAAAAACTTAGAATAATGAAAGAAAAAGCAAAGGAATTAGTTAATAAATTTTATTTTAATGATAAACTACAAATCAGTTATGAAGAAGCTATACTATGCGCTTTAATATGTACAGATGAAAAGATTAATTTATTATTAAAATTAAACAATTTATTGCCATTTGCGCCATCAATTATAGTTAAAAAAATAAAGGATTTAAGAGAGGTTAAACAAGAAATTAACAACCTCTAATGCACGTAAACCACGAAATAAACTATAATATAGAGTATTTCCGGAACTATTTAGAGGGCTTAGATACATTTCTTTATAAAGAGTCTTTAACCCTTACAACATGGAAGTATATGCTTATAATGGTTGAAATGGCTGACATAAGAGATCATATTGAATTTTTGGAGTACATTGAATTAATTAATATTGAGGTAAATTATAAAACGGTAACATTATGAGAACAATAAAATTTAGAGTTTTTAACAAAAAAAGTCAAAACATGATAAACAATGTTACTGGTTTTGCTATTGATGAAACTAAACAAAAATTACGTGTTTGGAGGATGAATAAAAATATGAAGGATGGAATGGGAACTGAGTTGTTTCGATTGGGCGATATCGAATTGATGCAATTTACAGGATTAAAAGATGAAAGCGACAATGAAATTTGGGAAGGAGATATTGTTGAAACCAGAATGAATCATCACGGTAAACCATTAACAAATATATTTCATTCAATAATAAGATACAACGAAAACGTTGGTTGTTGGCAAATATCTTATAAAAACATAGATGACAAATTTGTTTATGATAATATAGGGTTTAGATATTTCTTAAAAGTAGTTGGAAATATTCACAAAAATAAAGATTTATTATGAAAACAAAAAAGATACCACAGATTAGACAAATAGAAAACCATTTGTTATTATACAGTTCTATAACGGTTAAGAAGTCTATTGCAATATATGGAATTGACCGTGTTTCGGCTCACATTTGTACTTTAATAAACAAAAGAAATTGGGATATTAAACCCGTTAGAAAAACCAATAAAATCACTTGGTGGGTAGAGTATCAGTTAAAAAATTATCCTAATTCTTAAATTATGGCACCTTTTATACTCACAGTAATAGGATTCGGAATATTATTATTTATTATTTTAATTGTTAAAGCAAAAAGATAAGTGTTATGTTAATAAATGACCATTTTCAAAATTTTAAAAGGTATAACATACCGAGAGCGCAATTAATTATAGCAGATATACCATACAATGTAGGTAAAAATGCTTTTGGTTCAAACCCTAGTTGGTATATTGATGGTGATAATAAAAAAGGGGAAAGTAAAAAAGCAAATACTGAATTTTTTGATACAGATAAAGACTTCAGACCATCTGAATTTATGCACTTTTGTAGTAAATTATTAAAAAAAGAACCAAAACAAAAAGGACAAGCACCCTGCATGATTATATTTTGTGCATTTAACCAACAAATAAAACTTATAGAGTTAGGTAAAAGATATGGGCTTAATAATTATATAAATTTAGTGTTCAGAAAAAACTTTTCAGCACAAGTTTTAAAAGCAAATATGAGAATTGTAGGAAATTCAGAATATGGATTGATACTTTATCGTGACAAATTACCGAAATTTAATAATAATGGAAAAATGATTTTTAATATTATGGATTGGGAACGTGATGATATTTCTTCTCCGTTAATTCGGAAAATACACCCAACTCAAAAACCTGTTAAATTATTAGAAAAACTAATAACAATTTTTACAGATGAAGGAGACGTTGTTATAGATCCTGTTGCGGGTAGTGGAAGTACATTAATTGCAGCTTCAAATTTAAAGAGAAAAGGGTTTGGATTCGAAATAAAAAAAGACTTTTATAAACAAGCAAAAGAGTGGGAAAATGAAATAATACAAGTCAATTTTGATATTGAGAAGTATGGATTTGCAAAAACTTTTATAGCTAGTAAACAAGAAAGTTTATTTTAAATGGTTAGAATATGTTAAAATTATTTAGTAAATTAGCGGTTAAGTACAGCGACAAATTTACGAATTTAGTATACTCCTTACATTGAAAGCCTGTCGCTGGGCTACTTTGTAGGGAGTTTTTTATTGATAATAATGATTGGTTGGATAAAAATACATAGAAAGCTCTTAGAGTGGGAATGGTATAGTGAACCGAATACATTTAGATTATTTATACATCTATTGCTAAAAGCAAATCATAAGGTTAATAGTTATAAAGGTATTAAAGTTGAAAAAGGGGAAATAATGACAGGCTTAAATTTACTAGAGCAACAAACGGGTTTAAGCATACAAAAAATTAGGACTGCTTTAAAGCACCTAAAATCAACAAATGAAATAACAATCAAAACGAGCAATCAAGGTACTATAATTCAAATAGTTAAGTATAAAGATTATCAGATAGTAACAAGCGAACCAACAAACGAGCAACAAACGAGCAACAAACGAGCAACAACTAACAAGAATAAAAAGAAAGTAAAGAATGTTAATAAAAGAATGGTGGAATTTAAAAATTCCTTACAACCATTTTTAGAAAAATATGGTAATGAAATGTTAAATGACTTTTATCTGCATTGGACAGAAAAAAGAGAACTAGGTCGGAAAATGCGTTTTGAAATGCAACCAACGTGGGATTTTTCAAGACGATTACAACGTTGGTTTAAGAATGATTATGGTAAAAAATCAACATTTGAAAAGCCCCCAACGGCCGAGGATAATTTAGAAAAAGAATTAAAGAATTTTAAACAAACATAACACCATACAAAAAGCATTAAAAATAAATAAATAATGAAAAAATGCGATATATAAGAAATACATCTGTAAGTGATTGGGGAACAGCTTATATGTTTATGGAAAAGAAAGGGTTGGCATTTGCAAGAGCTTATACTTACAATGATGACAAGGGTAGTATTTATTTAGATTGGCTTAATGTTAATCTTGATTTAAGGGGAAAAGGAATTGGTACTGAATTACAAAATATACGAGAAAAACTAGGAAAAGAACTTAGATGCAAATATGTGTATCTTTGGGTTAAAAAAGGCACTTGGCAACGAAAATGGTATGCTCGTAGAGGGTATAAATATTTCAGTCCAAATAAAAAAGAAAATGCAATATGGTTAAGAAAAAAATTATAGATAGGTTATTATGAAAACAGAATTTGGAAATTTTAACAAGAAAGATGAAAAAATGTTTTGTACTGATTGTGGTGCTGAATCATTTGTAATGTTTACAAGTTGGAAAGATGATAAAGGAAATCAAATTGTTGGTAAAGATGAAAGTATTTGCAATAGTTGTATGAGAAAACGAAATAAAACAATAGCAATTTAAACTATAAATAATGCCAAATATAGAAACATACAAAAAGAATTAGGAATATGAAAACACGAATAATAAATTATTTAAAAACTAGAAAATGGTTTATTTCTATAATAAAGGAAATGATTCCAACAAAAGAATCTATAAGTAAGGCTGCAGACGGATATTCTCACTCGCTTGAAGGTGAATCAACAAAAACATTTTATAAGCGGATAGGATTTGACTTAGGGGCTCATTGGGTTAAAAATGAAATTATAAACAACTCTAACAAAAGAATCGATTAGGAATATAAAAACTTTAATTAATGCCAAACATAGCAACATACAAAAAACCTCAATTAGCCATTCTAAGCGATGCAAAAAAGATGCGTGAGTATTCAGATACAGACCGTCTAACTATCGCTAAGAACATTGTAAACGGGCTTTTAATAAAGCTTGGGGTAAGTGGTAAGTCAAACACATCTCATCATATAGAGGTGATTAGATTCATAGCAGACAATAAAGAGTTTACTCCGGAAGAATTTACAAAGGCTTTTGATTTGGCAATCGACGGGGAGTTGAAAATAGATTTATTTCAGCAGTTAAATAGGGTTGTTATGGGCAGGGTAATGAGTTTATACAAAACCTATAAGATCGAAAAGCTCAGGGCTTACAGACAACGCAAAGAGCCTGAAAAACCACTAACACCTGATGAGCAAAAGCAACTCATTACAGATGCTATAAAAGACGAGTTTACAAATTATAAGTTTTCCGGTGAATTAAACGAAAATAGAAATTACCTTTACGATGAATTAAAAATAGATGTCGAGGATAAATTTAAAAAGGTTGCCTGGAAGCATTCCATTGCTGAGGTAAAAAAAGAGCAAAGTCAGTTAATTAAACGGAATCGTGTCGGTAAAAGCATCTTAAAAGCAAAATGTATAATCAGATATAAGCAAAAATTAGTAGCTCTGATATTCGATAGATTCACAACTTATGAACAACTAAAACAAAAATTATGAAACCTTGCCCGAATTGTAAAGAAACAAAAAAAGAATGTGCTTGTATGAGAAATATTTGTCATAAATGCGAAAAGCCAGTTGGTAATATAACATTTACTATTTGTGATGAATGTTGGGATATAGAATTTCCTAATACAAATAATTAAAGACAGTTATTAAAAACTAAAATTATGGAACGATTTTCACAAAAAGACGGAATGATGGTTAAAACTCGCAACGGTGGTTGGATTAGATATTCTGATGTAAAAGGTACGGAGCAGAAAATTAAAGAATGGATGCGGAAATATGCAGTACACGCAAATTATCCTATTTGTCAAATTCGTAAGACAAAAGAGTGTACTTGCGGTTTAAACGATTTTATTAATAAATCAATTTAAAATAGGTTATTATGAATGAACAATTATCAGAATGGGGAATATTAAATAAAAAAGTACAACCAAAAATCGAGAAATTAAATAGTGATTTAGGTTTAGGAATTATAAGGGATAAAGCACATCTAAAATCAAGAGTGTGGCAAATAATGAAGATTATTAATACATAAATAGTATAGAATTTAAAACTTAAAATTATGTTTAGAAATATGACAAAATCAGATTGGTATGTATTAGGAATTTTTTTATTGTGTGTAGTAGTAATATATTATTGGAATTAAATAAATATAATTATGAAAAAAATGGATGAATTTTTTATAAAAGAAATTATTAATCATTTACGATGTGATTTAAAATATACGGGAAAATCAAATCCTACTGTTAATTCCATCGAACAGAAATTATTTAATATGGGTTATAATGCTTGTATCGTTCATACAATTGACCATATAAAGAAAAAAATTAAAGAACGATTTGGAACTGAAGATAACTTTTAAATTATAAACAATGACAATAATACTAATAATAGCAGGAATAGGACTAATAGGTTTTTTAGCATGGAAAGGATATGTAAATTTCAAAAAGAAAAAACGTGAAAGAGAGCCTGACTTGACAATTAACACAACCTTTAAAACGACTTATTCTACAATGGAATATGAATTAATAAATCGGATAAATTTACATAGAGTTAACAAAGGATTGAAACGACTAAAAATCAATAACACCATTTCAACAGTATGCCAGGAACACTCTTTATACATGACTAAAACCGGCAAACCCGACCATTTAAACGCTATTCTAAGGACTAATAAACTCCGAAAGGCAATAGGTATTAAACATTCATCTGAAGTCGTTGCGTATGGTCAGGGAACGGCTGCAGGAATACTAAAGATGTGGTTAAAAAGTCCAGCGCATAAAAAAGCAATAGAGGGACAATGGACTAAATTTGGATTGTCAATAGAACGTAGCATTTTAAGAAGAAATTATACAACATGCATATTTATAAAATGAAAATTAATAGTATGGAATTTAAAAAGTATTTTAAAAAAAATAAAAATAAGTATGGAATAGTAGGTTCTGAATTTATTTTGAAAGTAGAAAGTTTCTTTGATGCTGATATTGAGGGTAAAAAGGAAACAATAATTGCAGGATATATTCGACCATCAGATCGAGATGGTGAAACAATAGGTTGGCAGATTTTTGATGGTAATTTGGTTTTAGATTTGACAAAAGAAGAGGAAAAAGAAATGAAAAATTCGCCGGAAATGAAACGTCTTGATGTAAAATTTTTAAAGTTTTTGAATGAACGTGATGAATTTAATAATAGGAATCGTATATAATTGTAATTAATGAAGCTAATAATTAACTTGTATATTCGCCAAATAAAAATAATATGAAAAGATTATTCAAAAAATTAAGTTGTTGGCTTTTTGGACACCGAATTAATATCTTTTTAATAGAATACTCAAAAGAAAAAGAATGTATGAGGTGTGGCAAAATAGTTACTGTTTGGTGGATTCCAACAGTAGATGAATTTTTAAATAATGAAAAATAATTATGGTAATAAAGGTTGGAAAATATTATTATTATCAAAATCAAATTAGAAAGTTTAAGTGCGTTAAAGTTGGTACAAGTAAAGATAAGTCACAATCTGATTTTGTTGATTATAAAAAGAATGGAGTATATCAGTTTTATAATGAAGATATACACTTAACTAAATTTAACAAATAAAGATTATGACAAAAGAACAGTTTATAATAGAAATTGATAATGCTATAACTGAATTAAAAAACGAGGGTAAAACTTATCCTAAGATGTGGACTTCATCTGTAATTGAATTAATGCAAAAAGTTAAAAATAAAGCAAGTAATTTAATATTATAAACAATAAAGCTCTTAAAAACTAAAAATTAATTTTGTAACTTAGCAACAAGAAGTTCTTTGCTTGAAAAATAAACAGTACGTGCCAATTAATAGGTACTATGGGTTATTAAAAGATGACTAGAGAGGTAAATTTATTTATTTCAACATAGCGTGATTAATTAGATACACGCCAGTACAAACTAATTCAGTAGTTGTTGTTTATTGTAGAGATAGAAAACGTTGAGTCTTTGATTCGTAAAAAGAAATTGTAACGGGCTATTCCTGATCTGAAATCAGGACAAAGAACTTTTTAAAAATGAAGACCACGAATTTAATAATAGAAATCGAATTTAAACAAACAATGAACAAATTTAAAAAATAAATATTATGCAATCAGTAAATTATAATGGAATGTTTGGAGAAGTACTTCGACATGATGCGAAAAAATTGGGAGAAATGTTAGAAGATAAAAACGTTGAGCGTGTTGAAGTTTTTAAAGCAACGGATAAGGAAATTAAAAAACATAATAAGTTTTGCATGGGTAAGAGATTTCAAAAAGTTCCTACAATTCAAAAATAATTATGAACAGAACTAATGAAAACAATCAAAGTTTTTAAGGACATCAGCAACCAATGGAGATTCAGAGTAATTGCCAGGAACGGAAGAACAGTTTTAGTAAGTGAGGCTTACCGTACTAAACGCAAAAGGAATGTAGGTATTGATTCAGTACGGAAACACGCACAGGATAGAAAGAATTTCGAGCAACGTATAGCAAAAAACGGGCAACAGTATTTTGTACTGAAAGCAAGGAACGGACAAGTAATAGGCGTAAGTGAAATGTATAGGTCGCAACAGGCTTTGGATAATGGTATTGACAGTGTAATGCAAAATACAAAGTAATTATTTGAAACTTTTTTGTACATTTGGAAAAACTAATATTAATGCTTTCTGAATTAGCGAAAAAGGATGTTTACTGGCGGTGGATTGCTTTTAAAATATGCGATGATAAATTTTTAGCTGATGATTTGGTACAGGAAATGTACCTGCGAAGATACGAGAATGACAGGGGGCAGGAATGGAACGATTACTATATTGTATGTACCATTAGAAGTATCTATCTTAACTATAAAAAAACGAACAAGCTTATTCCTAAAGCTAAGATACAAGGTGGATTGACTGATGAGATTTTTGAGCCGACTGACTATGAGCGTGAACTTTTGGACAGGGTAATGAAGCTGGATTTCAAAAGACGGGAATTGTTGGAGTTGAATTATGATTACTCGTTAAGGCAGATTCAGGATAACTTTAATATCAATTATGGATATATTTATAAGCTGACGAAACAAGCGAGGCAATTTATATTAGGAAAGAACATCAATCAATATAAAAATAAACGTTTAAAATACAAAAAAATGGCACAATCAAGAGGACTCGGTGATACCATCGAGAAGATTTTTAAAATTGCAGGGATTAAGAGAATTGTTAGAATGATTGTACCTAAAGGGTGCGGTTGTGATAAAAGAAGAGAGGATCTTAATATCTTTTGGCACTATAAACTCAAACCTAAATGCCTTACCGCAGAAGAAATTAAAGAGTATGGTCATTTTATCCTAACCCGAAAATGCACATTGACAGGAAACGGAAAGGCTAAAGGTCGCTTGGAAAATAGGGATATTGATTTTGTGTGTGAGTTTTACGCAATAGTATTCAACAATCAGGGCGAGAATATCAAGAATAATATCAGTTCACACGTTTGGTATCCGGAATGCCGGGATTGTTTGGGAACTGTTCGTACTTTGGTAGGTATGATGTATAAATTAGACACTGTTTATTTGAATAATGTAGTTCCAATCGAAGAAGTTGAAGAAGTTGAAGAAGATAAAGTAACAACTTAAAATAATATTATGGACAAAGCAAAAATCAAAGCACAAATTGATGAAACAATCAGTAAAATACCCAATAAGAAATTACTGAATGTTTTAAAGCTCTCACAATATCAGTATGATGTATTAAAAGCCGGCAAGTATTTAACAAAAGCCGGCAAGTATAAAGGAATGAAATTAGTAGTAACAGAGGGTTTACCTTACGGAACAATGTATGTAACAATCAGATGAAAGCAACAGAACTTAAAATAAAAGAATAAAATATGATGGTAGTAGATACTAAATTTGAAATAGGGCAGGAAGTTTATTTAATAACAGACATAGACCAAAGCAAAAGGGTAGTAATTAATATTAATATAAGTGTGGTTGGTATTGAATATAAATTATCTTGTGGTTCAAATTATAGTTGGCATTATGATTTTGAAATATCAAAAGAAATAAATGTATTAATAACTTAACAAAAAATGGCTTACACAGATAAACAAATAGAAACTATATTCAAAGAGATATGTAAACAAATGTCTGAAGATGGTAAATCTCTTAGGAAAGTATTACGCCAAGAAAATATGCCATATAGTGAAGTATTTTATAAGTGGATCGATAATGATGAAGAGAAAACGAAACAATACGCGAGCGCGTGTAGTAAAAGGGCTGATGTTATCTTTGAAGAAATAATTACAATAGCAGACAAGCAAGGAAAAGATATTATAAAAGTAGATGGTAAAGAGATAACAAACCACAATGTAATTAACAGGTCACGATTAATGGTTGATGCCCGCAAATGGATATTAAGCAAAATGAATCCCAAGAAATATGGGGAGGCTTCATTGTTAAAAATAGGTAATCCTGACGGAACTGAATTAAAGATAAATGCAATATTCACAAAAGA
>SDBT01017688.1_pt1 | contig 11245 bp, 9 predicted proteins | sample 2277101 | NCBI WGS metagenome assembly SDBT01 (sample SAMN10404973, study PRJNA504765) | marine sediment metagenome | isolation source: marine sediment core GS10_PC15, 103 cmbsf | place: Arctic Ocean: Southern Knipovich Ridge | collected 2010 | reverse complement strand
CAATGCGCAGCACGCCAAAACAGGGCGACATGTCGGCGGACCCGACGAAAACACGACGGATGTCATGAGCCGTAGGGCACAGACCGTTCGGGGCTTCAAGTGCCATTCCATCTACGACAAGCTCGAAGGCCGCTACGACTGCATGGACGATCCGACAGCCCCGGTCTGGAAGCTGCTCCTGTCCGAGCACGGACGCAACCCCGTTGCCGATCTGGCGTGCTTCCGGATCGACTGGAGCGATTATCTCAAGCAGCAGCACGACCGCACCCGCCAGGCCATCAGCATGCTCGCCGAGGGGTACAAGCGATGCGAAGTCGCCGATCGGCTTGGGACCCCGCCACCGGCGGTCACGCAGAGAATGTCCCGTGCGGAACACGAGTGGCGACGCTTTGAGGGATGAAAGTGACTGGGACGTCCATGACAACCACGTGACGATCGGCCCGTCGGTGCCTCACCACCGGCCCCGGAAGTCTCCTCGGGAGCCTGGGCGCCATCCGCAACCGCATCGACCGTTTCCATGCGACGGACAACGGCACCCAGCCGCAACCACCGCGCCTTCCGCCCGGTGTATGCGTTCCAGCGAATTCCACTCGAGAACAGGAGATCAGACCATGAACAGTGATATGACGAAGTGCTTGCGTAGTGTGTATGAGCAGATCGACATTCCGGCCGACGTATTGGTGACCTCACCGCAACTGCGCGAGGAGCTCGCCAACGAAGTGCGGCGCCAGACCGGCCAGGCTGGCATGGCGACGCAGGAGATCATGCACAAGCTGCTCCGCCTCCGAAAGGCCGCCGGGCTGCCACGTTTGCGGCGCTGAACCGAAGCGCCAACCTGACACCACGAGTTCGCGCTCACCTTAGCATGCCTGCATGACCATTCGGACGGGGCGCGGCAGCCGCCGCGTCCCGCTTGGCTTGTGAGAAAGCGCACTGACGGCAGCTACCAGTGTAACGCGTGGTTCACCTCCGGATGGATGCGCCAACGTTGGCGGAGCAGGTGAAATGCGCGCCGCGCATGTCGACTCAACTCGCCGATCTCGATTCAACGGAGGTAGATCATGAGCACAGAGCGATCCGCGGACTCGAAACCACAGAGTGATGATCCGCGCGAATCTACGAAGGGTAGCCCGCGGGCCGGCCTGCCTGCGGAGATGCCCAAGCCAGTAGCGGAGTTGACAGAACTGCTCGCCGAGGCACTCGCGCGACGCTGGATTGCCCAAGGGGCGGTTTCGCCCGGAAGCGAGCTGCCAAGACGAGCTAAAGGACGTGTCGATGAACCGTCGAATGGCCAAAGTGAGTAAAGACCGCTGTTGCGCAAGCAGGACCGTCAGAGGCTAGCGGAACTCGCTCGCCAAATCGCTGCCTGCAATCTCGGTGCTGGGAGTGCGCCAGTTACTGTCGTCGCCACCGTATCGACGTTCTGCCCGTGTGTCGGAAAGCGAATATCTGGAATTGCCTGGCGGCGAGCGGGGATTCAAAATGTCGATCGCTTGTCGTTGGTGCACTTACGATCATTCGAAACCAGGGCTCGATTATCATGCCACGTTGACTCTACGTCGTCCTCCACCTTCCGTTCGCGGGTTCGCGCTCGTCGCGATAGCAGGATCCAGTTCCTCCGGGCGCAGGTCGAAATACTCCGCCGCAAGCTGGACTGAAAGCGAGTCATCGTCGGTCCGGAAGACCGCGCTCGGTTGCTTCGCATCGGAAGCGAACTGGACCACGACGGCAAGGATGTCCTCGGCATCGTCACGCACCAGGCCTACCGTCGCTGGGTCCGGGAACGGCGCAGCGGCAAGCGTCCCCGGATGGCGAGGCGGCTTCTCGTTCGACGACGTCCAGCTGCGTGAACTGCACTTCTACCCCCCAAGAGAGAATTCCGCGTGAAGCTCAGGAATGAGCATTCGTATCGGTGCGCCAGTGATACATCGCCTACGACATGGCTCCGCCTGCTCCTGAACGCGAGCTCTGAGTCACCGGCACGCGGGTGACAACTTCATTCCGAAAGAGGCCTTGCGCGCTGGTCGGCTCCGCGCTACGATGGATCCGGTGTCAAGATGCACGGAAAGGCGGGTTTGATCATGACCATCACGATGCGGAGGCTGATCATTGTCGTGCCGATTGCCTCAATCCTGCTCCTCGCGAACTTCTTATCTCTGGGTGAGTGGCTCGACAGCGCCGGCGTGATAGGCTGGGCTCGGTCCATCAACGCGGAGTACATCACGGGGACCGCGATCGCGGTGATAGCGGCGTTGCTGATCCTGCTTCCGTCAGCGCCCGAAAGAGGACGAAGGGCGTGGCTGTCGTCTCCGCGATGTCCTGTTTGCGACGAAGGCCTTCGGCCGGGTGGGCGGTACTGCCATGCCTGCGGGAGCAGAATCTGATCGCAGCCTCCGGTCACAGCTGAAGCCAAGATTCCTAGCGCTTTTCCTGAGGGCGATGGTCGCAGCGTTGCCAACAGCACGGCATACGTCTGAATCCGCATCGAATGAGAGACCCGCGAACGACGCCCTCCGGGTGCGGTAAGGGGCCGTCACGCGTCGCTTAAAAGCCGAGTCGTCGGGATGTAGTCGTTCCCCCTCAACCACTCATAACACTGCACAGGCACCGTGGCGTTGAGCCGATGGCCGAGGAAAAACGCGAGAGGAGACGGTCCTGCGAAGAAGAGATGCACGCATCGTGCTCCGGATTTCTCGACTGCCAGGCTGATTCGGGACTTAACCTGATCCGCAATCCTGTTAGTTTGCGCGGCGGACACAATCGGGTCGGAGCCCTGAATGTCGACATGTGGAAAACCGCCAAGCCCAATCGCATTCGCACACTGCCTTACAGATGTGGCCACCTCGCGGATGATGCCCACGGCCACCACAAGTTGATCCCCGTTTCCCTCAGAAAAGGACGCGGCCAGCGCGTATTCGGGAGTGTCAGTTGCTGGATAATCGTCAGTCGCCCAGACCTGTCCGCGGAAATTCACCTCTAACGTGAACCCGGCTACGGCGGAGAGGACCGAACCCACAGCCAGAGAGACGGACAGCCGCCGATCACCGGAGATGCGCACGCGTCTGGGGCGTTGATACTCATTCACCCAGTCATGAAGCTGTTTGAGCTCCTCTATGACGCGACACCATTGAGCGGTCGGCGGGTAGTGTCTTCCCTGGCCACCGAAGAACTCCTCCCAGTGGAAACATACCGCCTTCTCCGCGATCGGGCCGGCGGGGATGGCAGTGTGGATGTGGAGCGTGGGCGATAGTCGTGCTGCGCTTGCTGGCCGCGTCTCCCCGATGGCTGCCTCGATGGCCGACCGGCTGATCGGCTTATTCTTGCTTGCCTTGAGCAAGCCGAACAGTTCCTGATGGGCGCGATCCTGACAGCTCCCCGCGTACTCGTTGAACTCCGGAAACGTGGTGACGAGGGCATGTTTGAAGAGGGCCGAGGCATGGTCGGTAGCGAGGGACCAGTCATGTTCCAACAGCACGCGATTAAAGAGGAACGAAGCGTCATCGGCGGTTCGACCGAGCCGCTCGGCTATCGCCTTAAAATCAGCAAATGACTGTTCGTTTACCGAAGATTTCGCTTCGTAGAATTGGTACGGATCACGGGCTCGACGAAGGCCGTTCGCGAGTGGCTTGATCTCGTTGGAGAGCCCCGCCGAGACCAGGCTGAACCACTGGAACATACCTGGATGTCCGTCATCGAGCTGACGAAAACGGTCGAATTCTCCCCAGAACTCGCTCGGTGTGACTTGATGGTTCTTTGCCTCGATGCCATCACGGCGAAGTCCGAGACCTGGCTCGAAGAAGGCTGCCTCTGCGTCGCACAGCGCCTCGCGGATCACCATCGAGAAGCTGTCGTAGCTGAGCCAGTCTGGGATCTTCGCGAGAATGACCCCATCCTGGAAACTGAACCCACCTTCGGCGATATCGCCGCCGCGGGCCTCATTGTCCAGCAGCGACGGAATCTTGGTCTTACGGTTCTTGCTCATGCAGGTACTCCCTCAAGAACGAGCTCACCAGGCTCCACCGATCCACCGTGTAAGAACACTGAGACACTGCCCGAGAGCTGCCCATCCTCCTCAAGTCGAACAGTGAGAAGCACGGCGAAGTTCGGGCCGACTTCTGGATCATCGACAAGCTCGCGCATCGTCTGCATGTCCACTGTGCTCGGCGTGAGCGAGAACGAGTGGTGCGAGTGCCATTCTCCCAGATAGTTGAACCGCGTGTAGCGGTGGTTGGTCTTTCGAAAGAAGTCGGCGATTGGCCGCAGGATGCCTTCGATCAACCGGACAAAGGTCGCGAACGTACCACCGTGTGACTGGATGGTAAGAGACGCCACGCGGTACGTGTTGGTTGCAACGTGCTCACCCATGAGCACTCCACCAATCTCGCGGCGCCCTGCCGAGGCGAGCGCCGCAATGAGGTTAGTCCGGCAGTCAGGAGGCAGAAGAACTCGCATTCCCGTCCTCCAACAAGCCGGCAAGGAACGCAATCGTTTCTTCCGTGAGCTCCCCCGATCCGGATGTTCCCTCCAGCTCTGAAGTCCTTAGGTGGTTCGTCGGCAGAGCGATAGTGTGAAACGGTGCCTTGAAGACCCAATCGCGTTTCAATCCGACGAGATAGAGGGAGTGCGGAAAAGCGGACGGTTCCCGGTGGAGAAGCGAATCCACGGCGAGTTGCGCAGCGTGAGCCGCGATCACGCTGACGTCGGCATCCGAAGCGGTGACAACCGCCCCGGAATCGTCGATGGTGGAGTAATCGGTTTCTGAAACGAGCCCTTCGTAGGGGTGCTCGGCTGTGTACTTGTGAAACGCCGTCCGCATGACATGTGGCGAAGGGTCGAACTCCGGCCGGGCGCGAGCCACAAGACCGCCAATGCCACCGGCGAAGACCTCCGCCCAGGTGAACGGTTTTTTCTTCAACGTCGCCGCCGTGGCGAGGATGTTGAAAACGCGAGGATCCCCGGTTGCGTCAACAAGCACGTCACACTCGGCAAGCTTGCGTGTAACCATCGCAATTGATGTGTTTGATTCTTGACCGGTGACGTGCAGTAGAGAAGTGTCGACGGTGATTTCGGGAGAGATCTGGCGTAGCAGGTGCGCGACGGCGTGCGCCTTGTGCTCACCGACGTTGTGGAGGGTGAGCGCGTGACGTACTACGTTTTCAGGAAGAAACAAGTCCTGGTCGACGAGGAGGAAGGAGCCAACACCCATCCTTGCAAGAGACAGAGCGAGCTTGCTGCCTATGGACCCGGCTCCGACTATTCCGGCGCGTTTCGCGCGGAGAGCCTCGAACTCGACGGGATTCCGCGACGTGCGCGATTGGGGCCCTGGAAGAACGATTCCGACCTTCTGGAATTCGGTGTCCGCAGCTCCACCCCGGAGCAGGAAATGAACCTCTCCTTGTCGGTCAATGATGATGGCTGAGACGCCAAAGTGCTCCGGCCTCAGGCGGTCCTGAGCTTCGGAGAGAGTTTCCACCTCGCTTCTGCGAAGTAGGATGTCCAATTCAGCAACGGTTCTGAAGCGGCGCACCTGATCTGTGTCGACCGGGAGACGGAACAGCACAGCTTGACGCAAGAGCGGGGACTCTGCCGGTTCCCTAAGGGTGCTGGGGACCCAAGGATCAGTCCACGTGTCCCTGCCGTCGACCTTGATCGATTGAACTACGGCCAGGCACGACTCAGCCTGGAAGTGGCGATAGAACTCCGCCATGCCGGAATCGCCATCAGCAAGACCGGACAGGTATTCAGCGAGATTGCTCGTTAGGAGAAAGCGGGTGGTATGTCGGCGGAGGTCCTGGCCCACCGAAAGATCGTGCCGTGAAGGAGCACGACGGGGTTCCCGCGGATTTTCCGCATTCTCGATGTCAAACAGCTTGTACGCGCTCTCCAATACATGGGCACCGAGAACCGCTGGGTGCCACGTATCTGGACCCCACTCAAGACAGAGGGTTCCATCGGAGTACTGGTGCTGCGACCATCGGTCAGTAGGAATCTGCGGTTTGACTGCCGGCGGCACGGATGGAAAGAGCGCGGGGTAAGTCATCCGGACGGGGTAGTCTCGATCGTGGGAGTGGATCACGGCATCGACCGTCAACCCTGCCTTCAGGTGCCAGCTCACGTCCCTCAGCCACTCTGCGCGCTCGGCAAGTTCCTCGATCGCCTGTCGTTCCCTCCTGAGGCGGCCAATGTCGTCCAGAAACCAAAAGCCGGTCACGCGAATCCTCCCGGCTTCTTCGGAACTACGGGCCGGTCGGGGAATACCAGGCTTGTGGATACAGCGGCCGTGGTGAGGAGGGATGCACTCGAAGCCATCTTCCCGCTTGCGGGGAAACGCGGCAGTATCTCCCGCCACATTTCCAGCGCCTTGTCCGAATCGGACTCCTCCAGAGCCTGTCGACCAAGCTCGGCGTGAGTTTGTGCCTCCTCGTAGAAGAGCTCAAAGTCGTCGAAGCTCAACCGCTTGGTCACGATATTGCCCGGCACGCTGGGGTCGGGGATCTGCGGGACCGTCTTGGCGAGTACGTGGATCTGATACCTGTTCACTATCGCTTCGAGCGTACCGACGAAAAGTGTGGCGTATTGACCGTCCTTGGGGTCCATGCATTCTGCGACGACGGTCTCAATCACGAAGCCCTTGGGGCGTTTCGAACGCGCGCTGTGACGCCACCACCATTTGACCAGTTTCACGAGCGGCTTGAATCGTCCGCCGGCGGCGCTGTTCGTTGCGGTCGCCCATTCCGTGTGCCCCGGCGGATTGGTTGGAAGCCAGGTTTCCAGGCGACGATCCGCGATGAACAACGGACCATTCATGCCGTCGGGCGCAATGATCGGCACCACGTCCATATCCACCGACGCGGTCCTAACGCCCACAGAGCGATCGTTCACACGATCTTCCAGGTCGTACTTCTCGCCAAGAACCTCTCGAAGGAGCTTCAAGACCTCCTTGGGTTCCGAGGCCTTGGTGTAGTTCGTGACCACAATGATGTCGACGTCTGGTCGAGATGTCTTGCCGTCCACCGTACGTGGGCGAATGGCTGTGTCTCGCACATACGAACCGGCGAGGAACGTGCCCAAGTGGAGATCGCGGTAGTCTTCGTGGCTGGCCAAATACGCCCGCAAAGCCGTATGGGCGCTGCCAGCGCTGGACTTCGTCGTTGCGCTTGGCTCAATGTCGCGGAGCAGGTTTTTGAACTGTGTCTGCAATCCCATGTTCTGCGGTACTCCTGTGCTCGGTCGCCCGAAACGAATCGGAGACTCGCGGCGCGTCCTGCGTTTTTTGGGGCCAGTCGACGACACGCGGTGACCGGGCGGTGCCACCAGCCACAGGACATTATGCCGCATATCGGACGCGATGTCAAGAACATAATATTTTCGCCGGCAAACTTGCCGGCGATACCGGAATGTGTTATAGTCCCTAGTGGGACGCGGGCAATGCGTTGAACGCCGGCCCGTGCCGTGGTGCGGCGAGTGTTGTTTCCCGGCCCTGATGGGAGTTGGTGTGTCAACGCAGAACCGGATTCTGGTACCGAGCGACGAAAGCACTCAAGCCGCAGGCATGCGGTTCGGCGAAAAGGGCACGCACACAAGCCGGACCATCATGCTCGCGGAACTGCGAGACACCCTGGCCGCCCTGCCGACCTCGGCTGGCCGCGAGGATTACACACGCGCAATCGTTGAAGACAACATCCTCGGCAAGAACACGGCTTCGACTCGCCGGCTGACGAGCCAGCGCCTTGGGGAGCTGTACAGCCTTGATCGCCGGATCCCGGTGTTCCGTGTGCTTCGGCGGCTCTGGGAGATTGACGAACCAGGGCGCCCCCAAATCGCACTGCTCTGCGCGCTTGCTCGGGATCCGCTCCTGCGAGCAACAGCCTCCGCGATTCTGGATTTGGCGGACAGTCAAGAGCTGGTACGTACGGCTTTCGTGGAGCAGATTCGGGAGACAACCGGCGATCGCCTCAACGACTCGATTCTCGACAAGGTGGCGCGGAACGCCGCGAGTTCCTGGAGGCAATCCGGTCATCTGGAAGGTCGCGTCCGGAAGAAGCGTAAACGCGTAGTACCAACGCCCGGCGCCGCCGCGTTTGCATTCTGGCTCGGTTCGCTCGAGGCGCTTTCCGGAGAGCAACTCCTCACGACCTTCTGGGCCCGCGTGTTTGATGGCGGCCGGAGCGCATTACTTGACGCCGCGATGCGGGCGAGGCAACTCGGCCTGATTCATGTTCGCGTGGGTGGTCAGGTTACGGAAATCGACGCGACGATTGTTGATCCGACTGGGGAGATGAGCTGATGGGCAGGATTGAGGATCTCGCTAGCACGTTCGGCCGACACATCAGCACCCCCTGGCAGCGGACCATCGCCGGGGCCCAGCGAGTCCTGCTGGTCATTTACGACAAAGACCTTGAACGTACGTTCCGCGCTCGCAAGGCTGAGTTCGAACAACGCACACGATCGGCTGGGCATGGCTGGGTGGATGTGGACTGCACTCGCTACTTCGCTGAGTGGATTGCCCGCGACGAGTATCGTGAGGCGTACTTCGAGCAACCGGAAGACCTCAAGCTGAAACTGGGCGGCGAGTTCCTCGCAGCAGTGGCAGACTCGATCTGTGAAGAACTTCGGCAGGTCGACGAGGACACGGTCGTCGCGGTGTCGGGCGTGGGTCAGCTGTATGGATTCCTGCGCGTTTCAGAGCTGATCAGGGCCGTGGAGCCCGCTATCAAAGGCCGGCTCGTTGTGTTCTTTCCTGGCTCGAAAGATGGGGATCATTACCGATTACTCGATGCGCAGGACGGAGCGAACTATCTCGCCAACAGTATCACGTTGCATAGCACTGGGGCCGTCGCATGAAAATCTACGAAGCACTAGACCGGGATCCTCGGACGTCATCGCTCGCGAACAACGGACAAGCGCGAATCACTGCGATGCGCGATCCGCGGGCGATCAAGGAGCTGCGCGCCGAGTTGGAGACGTTCGTCTGTGATGGGCAGTACGGCGACGCGATCGAGCGAATCCTCCGTGATTACCTGACCCAGCTTGACCGGCCCCGGCAGAACGCCGCCTGGGTGAGCGGCTTCTTCGGTAGCGGGAAATCCCATCTGCTCAAGATGATCGGACATCTCTGGGTCGATACGAGATTCGACGACGGCTCGACCGCTCGTTCGCTTGTCCGCGAACTGCCGGAAGAGATCGTGGCACTGTTCCGCGAGCTGGATACGCAGGTCGCCCGTAGCGGACTGCCAGGCGTGGCTGCTGATGGGACGCTGCCCTCCGGTAGCGGTGATCTGGTGCGGCTGACGGTTCTTTCCATCATCCTCCGTGCCTGCGGACTTCCTGAGCAGTACCCGCAGGCGCAGTTCTGTTTCTGGCTCCAGGAGCAGGGTTTCCTCGATCGAGTTCGTGGCGCCGTCGACGCTGCCGGCAAGACTTGGTTCAGCGAACTGAATAACCTCTACGTCAGCGGACTCATCGCCAAGGCCGTACTGGGCTGCGATCCCAACTTCGCACCCGATGAGCGGCAGGCGCGACAAGTACTGCGTCAGCAGTTTCCCCTCCAATCCACAGACATCACGACGGGCGAATTCATCGCTGCCGCCCGCAAGGCGCTGTCGAAGAACGGCGACGTGCCCCTGACTATTCTCGTGCTCGACGAGGTTCAGCAGTACATCGGTGACACAACCGACCGCGCGGTGACGATTACGGAAATCACCGAGGCCATCCAGACGCAGATGGACAGCCGTGTCATTCTCGTCGCCTCTGGTCAGTCGGCGCTGTCAGGCACGCCGCTCCTGCAAAAGATGCGCGATCGGTTCCGCATCAACGTGCAGCTCTCGGATACGGACGTCGAAGCAGTTACGCGGAAGGTCCTACTGCAGAAGAAACCGAGTGCCACGGAGCCAGTACGCACGGCGTTGGAGCGAAACGCTGGTGAAATCTCGCGACACCTTCAAGGCACGCGTCTCGCCGAGCGGTCGGACGATCGCAAGATCTTTGTCCAAGATTACCCTCTCCTCCCAACCCGTCGTCGATTCTGGGAAGAGTGCTTTCGGGCGGTTGATGCGGCGGGCACTCAAAGTCAATTGCGTTCGCAATTGCAGATTGTCGACGTGGCTCTCAAGCGAATCGCCGACAAAGAGATACCTTGGGCTGTCCCGGCCGATCTCCTTTTCGAGACGATTTCCGCGAACATGGTCAACACGGGCGTGCTGCTAAATGAGATCTCTAACCGCATTCAGATGCTCGACGATGGAACGGAGGAGGGTCGCCTGAAGCAGCGCCTCTGCGGCCTCGTCTTCCTGATCAGCAAGCTGCCGCGTGAGGAAACCGTCGACCTGGGCGTCCGCGCCACGGCGAAGGTGCTTGCCGATCTGCTGGTTGAAGATCTGGAAGCCGATTCCGGCCCGTTGCGCGAGAATGTCTCGAAACTCCTCAAGGTTCTGGCCGGCGACGGCACGCTTATGAAAGTCGGCGACGAGTATCGACTCCAGACCACGGAGGGCGCGGAATGGGACCGTGCTTATCGCGAGAAGGCCGCCGCGCTGCGTCAGAACGAGACCGACATCGCCTCGAAACGCGACCAACTCCTGGCGGGCGCTGTCCAGAAAGTCGTCAGCGAGATACGCGTTCAACATGGCGAGTCGAAGCTCCGCCGCACGGTCATATTGCACGCGAGGATCGATGAACCGACGACCGACAGCGACCAGCTCGTTGTCTGGATGCGGGACGGCTGGTCCAGCAGCCAGAAGGACGTTGAAAACGAGGCCCGACGTCGTGGGCAGGATGATCCAGTAATTCACCTGTTTCTCCCGCGTCGCGCTGCTGACGACCTGCGCACTCGCATCATCGAGGCCGCTGCAGCTCAGCAGGTACTTGACCTCAAAGGCGCCGTAACTGGCGATTCAGCCGAAGAAGCGCGAGAGAGTATGAGGAGCCGACACAGTGTGGGCGAAAAAGCCCGCGACGATCTGATCCGTGAGATCGTCACCGGCGCAAGGGTCTTCCAAAGCGGCGGAAACGAAATCTTCGGCGACAACCTGCAAGCCAAGATCGAGGCAGCAACAACCGCCTCGCTCGCACGGCTCTTCCCGCGTTTCAACGAAGCCGACCACCGCGCCTGGGAAGTGGCACTCAAGCGGGCCCGCGAGGGCTCCGACCAGCCGTTCGTGGTCGTCGGTTGGGACAAGGCAACCGAAGACCATCCTGTCTCGCGCGAGGTGCTGACCACCGTTGGGAACGGGGCCAGAGGCGGCAC
>SDBT01017687.1_pt1 | contig 11245 bp, 16 predicted proteins | sample 2277101 | NCBI WGS metagenome assembly SDBT01 (sample SAMN10404973, study PRJNA504765) | marine sediment metagenome | isolation source: marine sediment core GS10_PC15, 103 cmbsf | place: Arctic Ocean: Southern Knipovich Ridge | collected 2010 | reverse complement strand
AAGATAAAGATACTAATACTTTGACAAGTGAGGTAGTTTGTTCTGCGGGACAATGCGAAATTAACTAAGGAAAAAGCGACATATTAGTATAAAGACGAGAAATTTATGAAAGAGACTATAGAGAAGATTAATAAAGAAATAAAAGATTGCCCAGAGACAATATTCGATGAGTTCGATTTGTCTATTAATACAAAGCTCTTGGGTTTTGCCCTAAGAGAACGCATTGTAGAGCTTTCTAATTTATATAGTCGCATTAGCTATTTGTTCAATAATGCACTTTTGCTATGGGAAAAAGCAAAGATTAGAAGGGACAGAGTAGAAGCTATTGCATGGTCGAGCGTAGACAAATCATTGAAAGTATCAGACAAAAAGATCGCAGCTAAATCATTGAGCGTTGTAATCGACGGAGAAAGAACAACCCTTATTGCAGAAAACGAAAGAGTTGCCATCTATGGGTATATACACAACAAAGGCAAGAACAAAATGCAAGAGATGTCTTCGAAATTAGATATAGCTCGCAGCTTGTTGTCGTGGGACAAGACAGAGCAAAGTAAAGTACAATATGATTAGAGGTTATTATGGGATTCGAGAAACAGAAATTTATATTATGGGTAAAGCAGTATTCAGATTATGATGGCTTATCTTACAGGGCAACTGAAGCTTTTACGGGATGGTCAGGGAAAGACCCAAATGTTATTTTTAGCAAATCTAGGGAAGTAATTGACGTAATAGAAGAAGTCATTATTCTTGTTGAAAAATTTTCGCGTGATGTTGATGCATTGTCATCTAAAGAAAAAATGGAAGCAGCTATTGATTGTGTTGATGATTGGGTAAAATTCCCGTTTTTGTTAGAATGGGTTGACGACCTTATTATCAAATATATGGTTTGTGTCGTAGTGGAACAAAAGAACAAGTGGTTTGGTAAAAATTGGTTTGATGCAGTTGGATAGAAGTCAATATTTTATAGAGGTTTTCAAGGGGCAGGTAGCATTTGATAGCATAGCCCCATATTATCTAGAGAGCAAGGTTTGTGATTTAGCTCCCTCTCTTTCTTTGAGAGAAAGAAGTGACATATTACACTTTATTGTTGGGTCTGATAACGCAAGATTTCAGCTTCAATATTTGAGCAAAAAAAAGATTCTTCTATATTTGATCCCTTCTTTAGAGAGACTGAAAAGAGTCCCTCAGAACAAGGGCAAGTCTAAGAATGCTTTTGAGCACACGCTAAGAGTCCTTGATTGCGTCCCCGTTGATAATGCCCCCCTTAGATGGGCCGCATTGCTGCATGACTTGGGGAAGTACGACTCTTATCTTGCAGATAAGAATTTTAGATATCATCAGATATATAGTGCAGAAATCGCTGATTCGCTTTGTGTCGCATATGCAGTACAACAAGAAGAAAAAGTGCGATCTATAGTAAAAAATCACATGTTTCCCTTAGACTATCAGCGTAGGCCCGACTGGACAGAAAAAGCTATTAAAGCATTCATTGCGAGATGTGGAGAGTTTCATGCTATAGACGTAGTGGATTTTGCTTATTATGACAAAGCTGCTGAGAATAATGTTCCAGAATTTCTAAAAATAATAACAGAACTGAGAAATAAAGTAAAAGAGGTACTAGATGGTTGAAATTAAGAACGATGAACGTATAGAAAACTTAAAAAACGATTATGAAAGAAAATTACAAGAAGATTTTGATGCAGACAAAGTAACGCATCTCTCAGTAAAAAGTGAAATCAGTCAGCTTATTGGGCGGGATTCAATTGGCAAAGTTCCTCACCCAACAGAAGAAAGATATCCCATACAAACTGCGGCATTCAGAGAGCTTATTGAGAAGATGTACCAAGTTCATCTTGACAAGAACCTTGATTACAGTCCCGCAAATATTCTTGTTACCGGAGATATTGGGGTAGTCGTAAGGGTGTGGGATAAGATAGCTCGCATTTTTAATTTAAGCGGATTAGAATTCCCATCAGTTAAGCCGGAATTAGAAGAGCTTAGAAAAGATATTTCCAATATTGAGAGTGAGAACGAGGAAGAAGAATACAACATAGATAAAATTGTTGGTCGCCTTGACAAGATTATAGAGAAGTCTACTATTGACTTTGCCAAGATAAAGAAAAAAGAAGCAGCTAATGAATCTTTAGATGATTCTTGGCTAGACTTGGCTGTGTATGCAATTATAGGATATTTGGAGAGACAAAACAAATGGGGTAAGTAGATGCCGAATAACAATAGGATTAATGGTGTCGTTAAGACAAAGCGAATCCTCAGGAAGAAGAAACCACTACCTAAGAAAAAAAAAGTTAAATGCAAAGCGAACCTTAAAAGAGCAATTGAAAGAGACAAACGATGTCTTGCATGTGGATCAAACAAAGAATTAACAGTTCATCATATACATCCTCGCTCCCTACAGGGAGGAGACGAAATGAGTAATCTAATGACGTTGTGTTTTAGTTGTCATAGAATAGCTGAAGATGGTGCCTATGTTGATAGTATACGTGTGACTGCTAAGGAATTCGTTATAGATATATTAGAGTATTATCCCGAAATGTTTGCTGAAGCTATTAAGGAAATGAAAAATGAATGAAAAAATAAAACAATTAGCAACTTTGTTGGCTTCCCAGAGAAATGAAACAAATACTTCCGGACAAATAGCGTATTTTGCTTCAATTATTAGAAAAGAACTTGCTGATGTTTTTGAAAAAGCACAGAAATATGATGAGCTTTTAGAAAATCTCAAAAATTCCAAATTCAAATAAGGAAAAATGATGAAATTTAAGACTTCGATTGTTGAGCTAAAAAAAGCACTACAAGTGCTTTCTCCTATTGTAAATCACACCCATCCCGTTTTGGCTTTTCGTTATTTGTTGATTCGGCAGTACAATGATCAGATTGAATTTAAGGCTTATGATGATTATACTGTAGGGTCTGCTTTTGTTAATGTTTATGATACAGAGGGAGAGGGAACGGGAGCATTTGTTTCTGCGAAACAGTTTATCGGATTAGTCAATAGTTTTGCGGGAGATGAGATTCTTATTAATATAACTGAAAAAAGATGCAAAGTATCTTGTGGTAAATCTTCTTATTCGTTGAATTTGTTAGACAGAGAAGTGGCAGAAAAATCATTAGCAAAAATGGAAATAGATTACTATCAAGATTTTGACGGACATAAGATTAACATAGAAGATTTTGTTATGGCTTACAGTTCAGTTTCTCATTGCTTGTCTAAAGATAATTCTCAAAGAAATTTACAGAATGTTTTTTTGATAGACGGAAAGATGGTAGCTTGTGATGGTGTTCGAGGAGCTATCGTTCAGTTTGATGCAGGAATTGATAATGTAATGGTTCATAAAACATTGTGTAGTTGTATTTCTGGGGCCAAAGCAGCAGAAATGAAAATTGAAGTTATTGACGGAAAACTTTTTGGGGCAACAGCTAATTTTAGGTTTGCGACTGTTGTTTCAGAAGACTATCCGTATGAGTCTATCAGCACTATAATTGACAGCTTTGATTGTGACAAGAGACCTAAAGAGATTGTTGAGATTTCTTCAGATGAAGTATGCGATAAGCTCTCACGTATTTTGATGTTTGCGGACATGGAGACATTTGCAGTTAAATTTGAATTTAGCGACAAAGTAAAGATGTCTATTGACGGTGGTGTAGCAGAAGAGACAGTAGAGATATGTAAGATTGCAGAAGGTGCAGAGTCGCAAGTTGTTGTGGACGGTAAGAATTTAAGAGAAGCGTTTATGAAAACGACATTGGATACTTCTTGGTTTTCTAATAGCCCAACAGATGTACAATACATTTATGATGGTTCTCTTTTGCAATTTTTCTTGGGGTTGAGTGAGTGACAAACTGACTAATGATAATTATAAACTACAATAAAGTATTAAAGAGTTTTGACGACGTAATTGTATCTTATGCTAAGAGGATTAACTATGAAGATTATGATGATTATGCCCAAGAAATCAGGATATATATATTCAAAAATCTGTATAGATTTGATCCCGAAAAATCTGCTCTTTTCTATTATTTGAAATTATTAGTTGTTACTGCTTATAGAAAGATAGTATTTGACAAGAAGAAGCAAGAAGTATTCGAGGACAGTTTTTCTCATATGAGCGGTGATTATTGGCCAGATGTATGCAGGGAATTTGATTTATATTCAGAGCTATTGTCAGATATAGTGATAAAGCTTCCCGATGATATGGGCATAGTAGTGTTTTATGCTATATTGTACAACAAGGGTGAGTTGTCATATTCAGAAATAGCAAAAAAACTTAATCTCAACTATAGCACATTCTTTTCTTACGTCAAGCAAGTTCGAGCAACAATAACAGGGATGTTGAAAGAGAGATAAGATGGATGATTTTAATGATCTTTATGAAAAGTTTGCAGCGAATTTGACAAAATGGGAAAAAGAAGATTTAGAAGGTCATCCCCCTTGCCCAAAATGCGGAGGAGAAATAGAGATTGACGAGGGATTTTTTTGCATTATCAATAGCTGCAAAATTTGTGATTGGAGTATTAGCGATATGGGAATGATATAATATCAAAAAAATGAGTTTATTCACTAAAGTAGTTTTGTGGGTTATCATGTTTGTTGTGATTATACCAGGGGGTGTTTTTGCTAGACTAGAAGCTAGTTTCGACAGCCCCACTAGTGTAACTCTTAAATGGATAGCCCCCGGCGATGATGGTAGTGCTGGCACGGCTACTACTTACGATATTCGCTACTCAACTGTTCTCATAACTGAAACTAATTGGGATGATTGTGTTAGAGTTGAGGGAGAGCCAACACCCCAAATTGCGGGTAGCTCTGAGAGTTTTACAGTATATAGTTTGAATCCGAGCACAACTTACTACTTCGCCATCAAAACCGCTGATGAAGTTCCCAACTGGTCTCTTTTGTCTAACGTAATCAGTATTGGGGAATCTGACCTAACGCCACCGGGTGTGATTAGCGACTTTAAATTATAGATTATAGATAATATCAATATTATTCTTTAGCTCCCGATTCATATCGGGAGTTTTTTTATGGTTATTCCCGGAAAATACCGTATATTAGAATGAAAATTGTAAGAAAAAGGTGTTTTATGGCTGCAATTTTGATGACAGACGATGACAAGCAACGTTGGATGGGTCCCCTTACTGAATATTACAGGGATAGCGGTATCCCTGAAGAGAAAATATTGGGGACAATAGAGGAAATTTTTGCAGCAGCCCAAGTCGGATGGACTAGAGCACCTAGAGACTTAGATACACGAATTAGAGTTAAGTCTGGGTTCCAATGCAAGTCCCATGAGAATTTGAAGCCCCGTAGAAAAGTAGTCCCAGAAATCGAGACACAAGGAGAAGAAACACAAAAAGACGATTCTCTTTTCTCTACAATGACTAAAACAGAAAAAGAGTGGTGGGATAGCAGAATGTATGAATATGCGTTAGATTTTGACTTTAATAATAGTTCAGATAAGCCATTAATTGAACAATTGTTAGTTGAAGAGCTTATTCAGAAGAGATTATTCAAACAACAGCTTAGAAATCACGATAAAGATCAAAGTAAGCGCATGAATGACAGCTTGAAGCGCATAGGGGACATTCAGACTAAGCTAGGGATCACTAGGGAGCAACGTGTGGGCATTCTTAACAAGATTGATGGGAATGTAGCTCAAATAGCTACTGAGCTAGACGAAAAACTAAGGATCATGCCCGACAAAATGAAAGCTGACTATAAAGAGGAATTGTATTACGGCAAGTTAAAGTCACAAAGACCCCCCATTAATATTTTACCTCCAATTGAAAAAGTGGCAGCTATGCTAAACTTAGACGACGATGGGGAAAGGTCAAGTGTTAGCATGAGCGGTGAAAAAATCTCAGAAATAACAGAAGAAATAGGAAGAGAAATATCAGAAAAGAAAGCTCCCCCCATGAAAGAGCTTCCAGGCGGAGTGGATGTTAGTTAATGCCGGTTGTTAGACTTACAAAAAGCGAAGAGTTTCAGCTTAATTTATCTGAAAAGCTGATATTTTTTTACAGGGAACATCCAGTTGAAGCAGCTAAAGACTTATTGGGTATTCAGTTAACTTGGTTTCAGCGTAAAATATTAAGAGACCTTTGGAATAAGAAGTACAATTTACTTCTAATGAGTCGCGGCATAGGAAAAACATGGCTTATTGCTTTATTTGTTGTCTTGTATGGCCTGTTGCATTGCGGAGTCCAGATTGGGATTATTACTCCCTCTTTTAAGCAGACTGACTTTCTTTATGACAAGATTGCTGACTTCTACGAAGCTTCCGCTTATCTGAGAGCTTCTGTTCATAAATTTCAAAGAACTACATTTAGGGCACTGATGAGATTCCATAATGGGTCTTTCATTGAGGGACTTCCTTTGGGTACAGGCGAGAAAATCAGAGGAAGACGCTACAATATTGTAGCAATTGACGAATATGCCTTTGTTGACGAAGACATTATTAAGAAGGTTGTCCGACCCATGCTAAATGTCAAAAAGAAGGGCATTGAGAACAAGTTAATCATTTCTTCTACTGCGTATTATGCGTGGAATCATTTTTATTTGCAATATCTCTTATATAACGTTATGGTCCAGAGATCGCCAGAAAAATATGCATTACATGAATATACTATTGATGATGTATTGATGATAAAAGATCCTCCATTTGAATTAGACAAAGAGATTTACGAAATGATGCGCATGGATACATCAGAAGAAATATACATGATGGAAAATAAATGTCTCTTTCCGATAGACAATGTTGGGTTTTTCTCTGCCCGCCTAATAGATGCTTGTACTCCCAGAGCTAAAGATTCTGAAGATGATCTATGTCCCATAGAATTAGAGGGGAATCCAGATTGTTTTTATTCAATGGGTATTGATGCAGCTAGAGTTGCGGGTGGTGATAACTTTGCTATTTCGATACTCAAGTTAGAAAATGGAGTAAAAAAGAAAGTACATGGATTTACTCTAAATGGATCGCCCTATCAAGAGATGATCTATCATATCAGAAGATTCACGCAGATATTCAATATTGTTCAAATTAATTGCGATTCAGGGGGAGGGGGAACTACAATAAAAGACTTGCTTATGGAACCGTATAAGACTATAGACGGAAGAGTTTTGCCTCCAATCTTAGATATGGACGATAGAGAGATGCTGGGAAGAGAGGGAATTCCAATGTTGAGAATGGTAAATTTTACTCGCCCAGTAGTCAATGATTTATATATGAGACTGAAAGCAGACATGCAACATAAAGCTCTACAGTTCCCAATTGATATACGAAGACATTCAGATAAAGAGCTAGAAAAAGCAGGAAAAGAAATTATAGAAACGAAAAGAGAATTGTTGGTATTGCAAGCTGAAGGTAGAGGTAATCATTATACTTTTGATGTTCCCTCCCAGTTCAAGAAAGATCGAGCAACAGCATTAACGCTTTCAAATCAAGCAGCTAATGATTTTCTAACAAATCTTACCGAAGAACCGCAGACTGAACTCTGTGCTGGTTTTTGGATATAGGAAGATATTATGACTCTTGTAGTAGTGCATGACGACGGACCCATCGAAGAAGATATCGTTGGGAAAGATATCGTTACCGGAAATGGGGAACTTGCAGTAGGACTTAAAGTTCCGACTTCAATAAAGACTCCCGTTTCTTATTTAGATGGTCTTAGAAAATATAAAGACCTGTATAATGATATTTATCAGCAAATGGAAGTTTGCAATAAATTATATAAATACAATAGTGTAATTGGAAATGCTGTTGATGTTTTAATTGATTTTGCAGTTACAGATGTGCATCCAGAACCGACAGGAAATAAGAAGCTCGACAAAATACTTGATTTTTGGTTTGAATCTCTCAACAGAACGAATTCCAATACTCTACCCGGAATGTATCCATTAATGCAAGAAATATGTTTAGAGTGGTTTACTTCTGGAAATGCTTTTCCCTATACTAAATGGGACAATGTAGAAGTTGCTAATGCGACATACAAAATTCCAATGAGTGTCCATTTAATTAATCCCCAATCAATTGAAATACCAGAAGGCCCTATTGCTTTTGGGCAAGAAGTCATTTATTTGAAATATGATGATGAATTGCTCATTAAGATAAATCAAGATGGACGAAGCAATCCAGAAGCTGCCCTTATTAAACAAGCAATTCCTCGCAGTGTTCTTACTGCTATTAAAAACAATAAAATGAAGGGAAGAAATGGTATTCGCTTAGACCCAAGATACATTACTCATTTGAAGCGAAGAGCTAAGGGATATCAAGCATGGGGTGTCCCATATTTGACTCGTGTTCTGGGTTCAGCTTCAGTACTTGAAAGATTAAGAGAATTAGATGAATCTGTAGCAGCCGGTCTTTTGAATTTGATTACTATTTTCAAAGTGGGGACAGAAGAGCATCCAGCAACGCAAGCAAGATTAAGTCAATTTGCTGCTCTTATGCGCAACCCCAAAGCCACTACGACATTAGTTTGGGCGCATGATATTGATATTCTACAAGTAGGCCCAGACGGTAAAGTGCTAGCATTCAAAGACAAATATAAAGATGCGAAAGAAGATATTTTGATATCTTTGGGGGTTCCCCCTGTTTTGATGTCACTTAATCAGTCTGGAGACGAATGGGTATCTATCCTTTCTTTAGTTGAAAGACTTTCGTATTGGCGCAAAATTACAGCTTTATGGATTGAAAAGACTTGCAATGAAATCAGTAAACATAATGACTTTACTCAAAAAGTTAAAGTTAAATGGGCACGAATGAATTTAACTGATGAAAGTGCTGTTAAGAATCTAGTTCTCTCATTCTTTGATAGAGGGCTAATCTCTATCAATACTTCGCTTAAAGAATCTGGATATGAATTCGACAAAGAACTTGAGAAGAAGAAGGCAGAAGAATCTGATAAGAAATTCTTTGAGAAGCCCGATTTGCCCTTTAGCGGGGGTGATGGTCGTCCCAAAGACGGAGACGAAAAAATGAAGCTTAAAGTTAAGAAGAAAGATAGCACAAAAACAGAACAAACAGTTAATTTGAAAACACAGGTTAAGAAAAGCAAACCGGGGAGAAAATAATGCCACCAAGAAGAACTAAGATTGTTGATTTTACATTTTACTACGATGCCAACGAAGATTCTGCTAATACTTTTACTCATTGTGATTTATACAAGGGAAGCGGCGATTTGCATCAATGGTGTTATTCTATATCAACGTCTTTCCCATATGATATGAACTTGCACTATAATTCGTATCAATGTGAATTGCCAGAAAAAAGCATGTCAGTTACTAGTTTTTGGCAATCGGCAGATGCTGATCCTACTGGATGGAAATTGTGCGGGACTTTTGAAACGGATTATTGCGGTTGGCATTATGTGTCTACTGCCTCTACTTCCTCTCCCTCTATGATTTCAACTATAGTATTTACATTAAAACATGAAGATGCTACTGCACATTCTTATGAGAAATATGCAAAAGTTGCAATATCAAAAGGAACAGCTAATCCTATTGAGTGGACATTTGTTGATGATTTCCAGTGCGAAATTACATCATCTGCTTCTGCTGAGAAAATTTTCTATACAATTGATAAAAATGACTTTTTAGATACTGGTTGGGCTGGATATAAATTCCAAATGAAATTTTATGCTGGTCTGTTTAGCGGAACACCATCTTAATCACGAGAGTTGAGGGAGAAAATAAATGTCCATATTCGCACCTGAGAACATTGTCATCATTGTCGGGGCTTTTATAATTCTTGAAAGAATTTTAGCTTTAATCCAATGGGGGAGAAAGCTTAACGATATAAAAGAATCGCAGGAAGATATGAAAAAGGGGATTGGTAGTCTTGCGACGTTAGCTAAAAGAACGTGGGAGCTACACGACGTTAAAGATGAAGACGGCGTTCCTGTCTGGTATTTTAGGAAATCTATTGACAGGCTCTTAGAGCAATTAGCTGAATCACAAATAGCGACTAATGCTCTTTTGGATACGTTGTCAATTCATATAGAAACTCAGAATAAATTAACTGAAAAAATGATTGATAAATTAGAAGTTATAGAAAATGTTGAAAGGACAGGTCACCAAAAAATACTCGATACTTTGAATAAAAAGCTAAATTGAATAATGTTCGACTTTTTCCGTATATGTATGTAACAAAGTAGGTTATTATGTTAAAAGGTGTATACAATTTATTGACTCTAAATACTGGAGCCCCAATTGCGGTTTCTAGTTCTGCTGGAGTAGATGTTTTTGCTTATCCCTCAATTGATGCTAGTCATGCAAGTGAAGGCATTGCGTATGTTGAGGTTGCTGGGTTTTCAACTCCTACTGGTGCAGGATTTACCCCAAAACTTTGGCATTCATTTAACGGACAGGCGTGGTTTTTGCAGACTGCTCTTCCCACAAGTGATACTGCTGTAAGCTATTCTGTCCATGTTGACGGATTGGGCAAATATTTGAAAGCTTCCTATGCAGCAGAAGTGGGGCCTGCAAATGGGATAAGCACATTGCGTATGTCAATAGAACTATTCGAAGATGGAAATCACGGATATCGGTAGGGGATATAAATGATAAAAGCTAAATTATTGAAGGCCGAAATTTGTTTGGTGGTGATGCTTAGTGTCTCTAAAAGATAAAGAAAAAATCGCAAATGCCGGAGATACTTAAAAATTTATCATAACAGACTTTCGCCGGACAGCCCGTATTCCGGGAACAAAAAGCATCGTAAAATTGCTAAAAAGTGTTCTAAATGCAGAAAAGTTGGCCCTGTAGATTTGCATCATAAATCAGGTAATAGGAAGAATCTTAGTAGCACTACTAAAATTACTCCCCTTTGTCGTAGTTGTCATAGAAAATTGCATGATGGTAATGGTGAATTTATTATTTCTACTGCTGCGAGGATTATTGAAGACCCCAGAACCGCAGAATCAGAAGCACTTGCAAAAGAAAACAAAAATTCTGACCTAATGCATGTAGAGTTTATTCTTTGCCATGCAGACAGAAACGACAATGGGGATCGCTTTATTGCTGAAGACTTAGAAGAATCTCATAAAACAGCTATTAACAAACCAATTAATTGGGAACATAAAGACAAAAATATAGGGGTGATTTACGAGAGCAGTTATATCAAGGTAGACGGTATTGCTAAAGAAGCTAGAGCTTATTATGACAAAATTGACCCCCTTGAAAAAGATTTTGTAGTTTGTAAAGCTGCTATTTGGGAGTATAAGCATC
>SDBT01017686.1_pt1 | contig 11246 bp, 4 predicted proteins | sample 2277101 | NCBI WGS metagenome assembly SDBT01 (sample SAMN10404973, study PRJNA504765) | marine sediment metagenome | isolation source: marine sediment core GS10_PC15, 103 cmbsf | place: Arctic Ocean: Southern Knipovich Ridge | collected 2010 | reverse complement strand
AAAAACCCCTCCAAGGAAAATAATTAAGCCATATATCCATCTCTCTAGTTGTTCCACGAATCTAACCCACGAAGATTTCTTATTAAAAAAAAGGTTATAAGAGTTTTTTAATGTTAGTGATTAGGTGTTTAAAAAAATAAAAAGTTGAGTAAAAACTCCGGAACACACTCCCACCAAAATACAAACCTTCCATCTCACTTCTTAAATTCAAAAAAAAACATACGAGATTTATTCTTCCTATACTTAAAAAGAATGATTATTGAAGTTATTGAGATAACTGAAATTAGTATCCCTAAGTTAAAGCTGGGAATTGCTACTTGGGGTGTAGATTCTTCAGTATTAATCAAAACAACGGTAATAGATTTAAATTCTTCTACATTTCCAGCATTGTCAACAGAATAATAAGATATCACATATGTACCGGGGCTATAGTTCGAAAAATTGAAGGGTTGAGCGTAGTGAATCCACTCTAAATCGTCTATTCTATATCTTATTAAAGAAATCCCCGATCCAATGTCATCAGCAGTTATTCTAAAAGATGTAGAAATGTTAATCAAATTTGGATTATCGTGTAGAATGTATGAAATTGAAGAAAATGGATTCTGATAATCTAAAACATGCACTCTATACAAGGATGTAGCATTATCATTTATACCAATATTTCCCCATGTATCATTTGCAATGAAATAGAAAAAAAAGACATCGTTCCAGTTCAAGTGTGAAATATCTATTTCGTAAACCCAATCACCATTCCCTAAACTAATCATTGATCTATTTAGAAAAATTCCTGAAGAATTTTCACAGAAATACACCCAATGTAAGGGAGAACTATCAAAAACGCTAGAATTAATCTTTATACTATTGTGATAATATTCTGGAATGGTCGTATTCAAGTAATCCTCAGAAAAATCGAATATTATTATTGGGGGAGTTATTTCTTGAATATTAAGCCATTGCATTTCATATCCAGTATAATTGTGATCAAATAATATAGCAGTAATGTTATACGCTCCATTTAGATATTGGGAGATATTTATTAGAGAGTAGCTCTCCGCTTGTTGCATTAATTGCCCATCTACATATAATTGCAGATTTCCAGGAGTTGAATTTAGATTAACTAAAGTGATATTTACAATTGGATTATATGAATCAATTGAATTTTCTAGAGTTCCATTATATAATATTAGCAATTGGACAACTTGTTTATAAAGAATAAATGATTGCCAATCAGTAGAGTTCCACGCTCCATCGTCATCCATTGCATGCCATCGAAACTGATAGCCAATCTCATATGCAGATAAATCTTTAAAAACATAGGTGTATTCGCCATTAAAATTATCAAAGACAGTAAAATTTTGATAATCAAATTCAATTTTAACCTCACTTATTACGCCATCTATATCAAACCAAGAGCAATTAAATATATAGTCTGTATTTGGACTGTAGGTATTTATTGATGGTTTGATGATTCCGGAGTATTGAGGTAATGAATTTAACTTAATAAAAATAGAGGAATAATTCATAGCACCAGAAGTGTCGTTTACGAAACAAGTGTAGTTATACAATCCGGCTAATAAGGTATTATCTGTCTCGATAAAGATAATGTTTGTGTTGTTATCCCAGAATCCACTATCGATTCTTACGTCGTTCCTTTCGATCCAGTAAGTTAAGTTGTTACCGTCTATATCTATTCCATGCCAAGATAGTAAATACCCTACAGTACCAATGTTGACTGAAAAATTAACAGTTAAATTATAGATTTGAGGATAATGATTAGATAGTACAGTAACTAAAACTGTTGAACTATTTACTTTTGATCTAGTTGTATTAACAAAACATGTAAAATTATGAATGCCAGGACTAAGAAGAGATAAATTTGAAAAAATAATCTGGGATCCGTCCCAATCTCCTTTTTCTATTATTGTTCCGTTTTGTAATATCCAGTAAGAATCATAACTAAAGTGATCATCAATAGGAGTCCAAGTTATAGATTTAGTAGTGTCATTTTCAAACAAAGCAAAATTTTCTTGAATATTTATAAAATAGGGTAATTTTGATCCATATTTTACAAGGAATAAATCAAAAACTCCACCTGTTCTTCCTGTAATATAAAGATCACCAGAAGAATCAAGTGCTATAGAATATGGATATTGTTTGTCATCTCCTCCCCAAGTTAAATCCCAGATACTTTCTCCTAAACTATTAAATTTTACTATAAAAATATCATTTCTAGAGGGTGAATATGAAAAAGGGTCTGCTACTATATAAATGTCATTAAATTCATCAATTGCAATCGCCTGTGCTCTCTCATCATCAGGACCACCCCATCCTTTTGCCCATTCGTAAGATCCCGTACTCGTGTTGCTAAATTTATAGAGAACCAAATCATAATCAGAGCTAAAAGAAGATTGTATAGCCCCACATACAAAAATGTTATCATATGAATCAACTTCAACTCCATTAAAACTACTTAAATAAGAGGTGGGTGATCGATATGTCCATTCTGCGTTTCCAGAACTATTGAATTTAAATAATAAAAATCTAGTAGCAGATGACATACCAGCACCATAGATAAAATCTTTACTATCGATTGCTAAACCGTAGAGTCTTTCATGAGCGCTAGTCAATCCATAAGTGTAATTCCATTTTAGTATGCCCAAATTATCAAACTTTATAAGAAATATATCGTACTTTCCTGAACCAAAACTATTTGTCTCACCAGCAATATATATATTATCCAATGAATCAATAACGATTCCTTCACCAGTTTCAACATCATCCCCACCCCATGTTACATTCCATTGGTATACGCCAAGATTATCAAATTTAACGAGAAACACATCACTTGAGGTTCTCCCTGTTACAAATACATCATTCGATGAATCGAATGCTATATCTTGAGCAAATTCACTATTTATTCCACCCCAAGTTATATTCCACAAAAGATTACCGGAAATGTCAAATTTTAATAGACAAACATCCGTACTTCCCTCTCCAAAACTCTCTGTACTTCCAGCAACATAAATATTATTTAACGAATCTGTCTCTATAGCTCTGCCAAGATCATGATTACTTCCACCCCATGTAATATTCCACTCCTCAACAAGCGGAATTTCAGCAGAAGTTTTTGGAAAATTAATAGTATTATCAATCTCGTTATTTAAATAACTCCCAAACAAGGAATTAATGATTATTAAAGTACTGAACGAAAAAAAAATAAATAAAATAAATAAAATATAGATTCTTTGTTTTTTCATTTCAATTATTTATAAAATTTTTAACTTAACATTAAATAAAACATGTGCAAATATAAATTGTATTTATTCTTAAAATTTTTCAATGATTTCCTCAGTATCTATTTTTTAGCAATAGTATCTCCAATTTCAGATAATATTTTTAATAGAGGGAAGGCAAGATTGCGAAGTAATAATATAGTATCGTATCAGTATTCGTACCAGACTTGTAAGTTTGAGCAATGACCCCAAAATTCCTCTTCAGCGTTAAGAAATTTGCTCTGATATGTTTCCATGTCCCATAAATATTTTAGAGGAAACTCTTCTGTATTTATTTCACAATCATATTTATTGAATTCGTCCTTAGGAATTGAGTGGACGAAAATAAAATAAAACGGACGGAGAAGGATAACACACTGTATTACTCGATTTAAGTTGTAGTATTACACGTAAAATTTGGAGTTAAAACTCCGGAACGCAACCCCTCATCTTTACCCATTTATAATCTTTAGTTCACCAATTTTCCATGTTTCACTCAGAAGAATTAAAACCCATGTAAAGACCACATTCATTACAAAGAATAACGGCATACTATTGAGAAATATCTCCACTTGAAAGGCAGCTGATGAACCAACTCCAAACATCGATCCACCACCTGTTAAATCAAGACCAAACACAATAATGGTGTAATAATGAAGAGGAGGCCACACCGCTAACATTGAGATACCCCATTGCACCATTAAAGGATACGATAAGGGTAAAAATGTCGATACATCCCCATAGGAGCGAGGAGCAGATACAACAGCCGTTGAGAGCATAGTAATAAGACCAGTGATACATAATTGGACCAAAATCCTAAAAAATAACCGATAACGATATAAATAGCTCTTGAACCAGCGTTTAGAGCGAATCCAGAACAATATACCAAGAACTCCACTTAAGAACATAGGATGATCACATACCCAACGGAATCAAATAATACTAGCCCAAGTAGAAATAAAAAATTTTGGATAGCAATAAAAGGTATAAAACAAAATAAAAAATAAGAAATCCGGAACACAACCCCTACACCTTATATATCATCTCACATTCAATCTCGCAAAACTCGTTTCGCATTCCTAACTACACAAACCGATTCGCTCTAAGCCTGAACATTATATTTCCTATCTCAATCCCACTCACTCTTCCTATTTAATTTGTAATAAAGACAAAAAATTAATAATAAAAAAGGAAAAACTCCGGAATGTTTTTCCTTACCTGTTTAAAACAACTAACCACTATTTTTTTCATAGTCCTTAGTACATAAAAAAATTCAATTAGATTTTTATTATCAATTATCTTAGGTATAATAAATGCCTAATTACGAGGTAAAGACAAAAATATGAAGTTAAAAAACAAACAGCAAGCGTTCTATCCGCTTATTATTGCGTTAGTTGTCTTAATATCGGTCTCTCTGGGAGCCCATACTCCGATTGGAAGCAAAAAAAATCAAATTGATTTTTATTCTCTTGATATGGCAGATGTATATGCTATTCAAATTGAAATTGATGATGTATCGGCGAATAATTGGACATGGGCTAAAATTATGGGCTATTGTATTGGATCTGGAACTGAGATCGATCCTTACGTTATTGGAAACGATACATTTTCGTATGCTTCTGGAGACGCCCTCGTTATAAAAAACTCAAGAAAATTTTTTACCGTAATCAATTGCACTTTTGAGGATTCTAATAGCGTTGGACTTCTCCTAAATAATGTTACGAACGGTTTGTTAACAAATAACACCTTTTACAACAATCTTCAAGGTATACGTATTTACAATAGCTGGGACGTGAATGTTACCGAGAGTATTTTTAATAACAACACTCAATATAATTTGTTTCTTGACCATTCAAATAATAATACAATTGTATTTAACACAATTAACGGAAAAAACGATGATGATTATGGAATTAGGCTGTCCTACAGTCACGGTAATATTATAGTCAATAACAACTTCTCTAATCTTCGCCGTTCCCAAATATATATGGGATACAGTAATAACAACGACATCATAGGAAACGATTTTTCTTATAGGGGAACCGCTGTTGGTTTCTTCGTCAGCCATAACAACATTATCTCGAAAAACGAAATGATTGGATGTTTGCGAGGAATTAGTATGGTGGGTTCTGATTACAACCTTTTTTCCGAAAATGTTGTAGAAGATACCCAACAATCCGGAATCAGCTGTACTAATGGCGAATACAATACCTTTTCCAACAACATTCTTAATAACGCTGGATCATTATATATCGGATCAGATAGTAAATTTAACCAGATAGTAAACAATAACATAACTAACAATATTTGGTATGGTATAAATGTCGTGGATAGCGATGACAACATCGTCCGAAACAATTATCTTAACAATAACACCCAAGGAATTAAAGTCTACTTTGGGTCGGGAAGAAACAATTTTAGTGGGAATGTTATAAAAAATTCTATAGAAAAAGAATTCTATATATATAGTAACTCTCATTTTAACTATGTATTCAATAACACCTTCATTGGAAACGGTTTACCTGCCGAAGATAATAGCACTAACAATTTCTGGGACAATGGCGTGATCGGCAACAGTTGGGACAATTACATCGGAACCGATTTAGACGACAACAGGATAGGGGACACTCCCTACAATATTACTGGAACAGCAGGAAGTCAAGATCGGTATCCATTTTACGATGATGGAGATGATGCCGACCCTCAGATAACGGTAAACTCTCCTAGCGGGGGAACAGTGTTCGGAGAAGACGCTCCTATTTTCAATCTTACCATTTACGATCTTACGGTAATATCATTTTGGTACACGATTGACGGCTCGACTACAAAGAATTTTGAGACTGTTTCTAATGGTGAGAATCTGATTTCGATTGGAGGGTCGATTTGGGATGCACTACCAGACGGAAATCACATTTTTCGATTCTTCGCCAACGATACGGTAGGTCATGGAACTATCGTTGAAATTTCAATTAGTAAAGACACTTCAGTAGACTCCGGACCGGAAATTCCGGGATTTAGTCTCGTTATCGTAATCGGAACTATTCTCGCTTCGATCGGATTCTCAGCTAGCAAGATTAAGAAGAAGAAAAAAAATTAATAGTTTTTATTTATTTTTATTTTTTTGCTTGCTAATAGTAACAGACGACAGTTCAGATACAAACTAATATTCAAACCATCTTTTTTTTATGTTCATTTGGAATAGAGGAAACATTTAAATTTATTACCAAAAAGTAATATCTTTCAATTTGAACGATAAGTTCTTTAATAAACCGTTACTTTAAAACAGGAAAATTTAATTAAAAAAAGATAATCCGGAACACACTCCTAACAAAATACTTCTTGCTCCCCTTTTAATTCCTCTCTCACTTATTTTTTTAGAAGGGAACACCACGAGGGAGGTAGATAATAAGTATTTCTACTACATGTTTATTATGTTTATCTTGTTTTCATCCTTTTTTGTTTATATTCTTTAATTACTTCTAATTCTTCTTTAGAATAAGAAGGGGGTTAAAATCTATGTGAGTATATTTTAATTTCTTGAATCCAACCTCCAACACTCACAACTAACACAAAATCTTTTGCACAGTAATAATTTAGAAAGAAATTTTTTTTTGCTTTTTCTTTATATAATTTATGACTCCCACGATTGTAATACAGGCGAGACTAGATATTAAACTTATTTTATAGCCTGGAATATTAAGAGGTCTTCCCGGATCGCGTACTATAATCTTTATTGTAGCAATACAATAATTATCAAATCTATCATAGGCTCTGATTTCTAACCAATATTCACCTATGTTTAGAGATGTTACTTCAGTTATCAGTCCGTTTGAATAAAGATAAAAATTTGTAGTATCGTTGATCCAATAATATGCAATTCCAGAAAGATCTGATGCATTAATGTCATAATAAAAATAATTCCCCAATTCAACGGTTTGGTCCAAAGGGTTTAAATCCCATGTGGGTAATGTTGTATCAACTACAGTAATAGATATAATAGCACTACAATTATTATTATATAAATCATAAGATCTGATTTCTAACCAATATTCACCTACATTTAGAGATATGACTTCAGTTATTAGTCCGTTTAAGTAAATATTAAAATTTGTTGTATCGTTGATCCAATAATAGGCAATTCCAGAAAGATCTGAGGCATTAATGTCGTAAAAAAAAGTAGAACCGAGTTCAATGACTTGATCGATTGGTAGTTCATCCCAAGTAGGCACTATATTCTCTCTCACAGTAATTTTGATCGATACAGAACAAGAGTTATTGAAAATATCATATGCTCTAATCTCTAGCCAATATTTTCCTGTCAAGAGAGAAGTGGTGTTGGTTATAATTCCGTTTATATCCAATTGGAAATTCATAGTGTCGTTAATCCAATAATGATCAATTCCGGAGAAATCAGATGCGTTTACATCGTAAAAAAAAGTAGAATCGACTTCAATGACTTGATCGATTGGTAGTTCATCCCAAGTAGGTGAAGTATGATCATACCACATTAAGATTGAAACAGTATTATCACCAGCATTCGCTGAAACAACATCATTTTGTCCATCGTTGTTGGCATCCCCAATACATACACTTCTGGGGATTTGTCCAACTTCTTCAGTGAATCGTGGGTTCCAATTCTCAATAGTTGCGTCCCAATATAAAAATGAAACAGTATTACTTCCTTCATTCACTACAACAATATCATTTTTTAGATCATTATTAGCATCTCCGATACACACATCTCTAGGGAATCCTCCGGCACTTTTGGTTATAAGCTCATTCCAATCGTTATTTGTATTATTCCAGGATAGAATTGAAATAGTACCCCCACTTATATCCGATGTAACAATATCATTTTGTCCATCATAATTAACATCACCGATACAAACACTTTGAGGATTAAATCCAACTGGCTTAGTTATTTGTGCATCCCAATCTCCCTCGTTTGTGTTCCAAAGTAAAATTGATACAGTATCATCATCCCCGTAATTTGATGCAACAATGTCGTTTTGTCCGTCATTGTTAGCATCTCCAATATACACGCTACTAGGGCGATTTCCAACGGTTTTAATTAATTGTAAATCCCAATCTTCCAATATTGTGTTCCAAAGTAAAATTGAAATTGTATCACCATAATAATTTGAAGCAACAATATCATTTTGTCCGTCATTGTTAGCATCTCCAATATGTATCTCTAATGGGTCCCATCCGACAGATTTAGTAATTTGATCTTCCCAATCTCCCTTGCTTGCGTTCCAAAGAAAAATTGAAACGGTATCATCTCCACTATTAGCTATAATAATATCATTTTGCCCATCATTGTTGGCATCCTCGATACGTACTTTCCTGGGCGCCGATCCGACAGATTTAGTAATTTGGTCTTCCCAATCTCCCTTGCTTGCGTTCCAAAGTAATATGGAAATAGTATCATCATCATAATTTGAAGTAACAATATCGTTTTGTCCATCATTGTCTGCATCTCCTATATCCACACTAATGGGTCCTGATCCAACAGGCTTAATTTGTTGCTCATAAGAATAACCAGATGCGCTTGATTTTATATTAAATGATTTATAATTAACTTTTTTTTCTTCATTTTCATTTTTATCAAATTCAGCATCAAAGTCATAAATCTGGATTATAAATAGAGCTAAAATTTGGAATACAATCAATAAGAGAATGAAAGTCTTGTTTCTTTCAACCATTTTCATGATTTTCATCTTTGTGTAGTGTTTATGATTAAACTTATTATTCTTTTTGTCTTGTTCCCTATTAAACGATTATTTAGTTAATAATCTTCTGTTTTTGTAAAGGAATTTAATAAAAAAAAGTAAAAACTCCGGAACACACTCCCATCTCCTTGCTTCTTCTCCCCTCAAATAAAACCATAATTGTAATGTTTTTGAACTAATACTTAGTAATTTTTCATTTTTTTAACAATCAGTATTATTGAAACTGAAAAAATTCCTAAAAGTAATAATATATTGTATCCTGAAATCTCAGGTTGAGATGGTTGAGAAATTACCTTCGCGACAGTAACTTCTTGAAATCCTATCCTTCCTAAAGTATCATTAGCATAAAACATAATGATAGTATTCCCTTCGGATAAAGCATCCCATAACGCTTGATTAATTGATCCTGTAAGTCCAGTAAAAGTTACGTTGTTCCCTCCATTTAATGAATACCAAGTCTTTTCTAAATTTAATTCCTCAATAAATATATCAAAATTCGGTGCTACGGCTCCAAATACATCGATATTTTGAGGATTATTGATAATTATTAATGGTACTCCAACATCTTTTCTGATTGTTACTTCAGCTAATCCGATATTTCCAGCAGAATCGTTTGCATAAAATTTAATGGTAGCATTCCCTTCGGGTAAAGCATCCCATAACGCTTGATTTATTGTTCTATTTTCTGCAAAGGTAGTATTCGTCACTCCATTATTAAGAGTATACCACATCGTATCAAGATTTTTTTCATAAATCTCAACATTGAAACTTGGAGCAGATGTTCCATATAGTTCGCTTAGAATAGGTATAATAATTACTATTGTTGGAACAATTTTATCTACTCTAACCGTTACCGAAATTGAAGCCCCATTACCAGCAGAATCATTAGCGTAGAATGTAATTGTAGCAGTACCATTAGATAACGCATCCCAAAATACTTGATTGATTGTTCCATTTGTAGCAAAAATAGTATTCGTTGTTCCATTATCAAGAGAATACCACATCGTATCAAGATTTTTGTCATAAATCTCAACATTGAAACTTGGAGCAGATGTTCCATATATTTCGTTTAGAGTAGGTGAATTAATATTTATCGTTGGTGCAGTAACATCTTTTCTGACTGTTACCTCTGCAAATCCGATATATGCCATTGAATCGTTAGCATAAAATCTAATGATAACATTTCCTTCAGGTAAAGCATCCCATAACGATTGATTAATTGATCCTGTAAATCCCGTAAAAGTTACATTGTTTCCTCCATTTAACGAATACCATGTCTTTTCTAAATTTAATTCATCAATAGTTATATCAAAAAATGGTGCTACGGCTCCAATTACATCGCTGTTGTGAAGATCATTGATGGTTATTATTGGAGCATTGACATCTTTCCTAATGATTACTTCAGCAAATTCGATATTTCCTGCTGAATCGTTAGCGTAAAATCTAACTGTAACAATTCCATTAGGTACAGCTTCCCACGCAGATTGTTTAATTGTCCCATTATCTACAAAAATAATATTCGTCAATCCATTATTAAGAGTGTACCACATCGTATCTAGATTTTTATCTCCTATCTCAACGTTAAAACTTGGAGCAGTTGTTCCGAATAGTTCATTTAGAGTAGGTGAATTAATATTTATTATTGGCTTAGCATCATCAATAAGACACGTTCGATATAAAAGATCCGCAGAATAAGCAATAACTTGAACCCATGTAAGATGTAATTGATTATCTAACCCAATGGCTAATGCAGGATCTCTACCATTGCTAGCAAAACTAACTGTATCTTTCCAAACATTATTATTTTTATCAAATATGCGATAATAACAATTCCAAACTACATGTATATTATTATCGTTATCTTTTGTGATTTTTTGACCGGTATAATCACTTCTAAAGTAAAGCTGATCTGAAAGACTCTTTATTGAACTCCATTGGCCGTTTGAATATCTACGCCTATAAAAAATATCTTTACTCAAATCATCATTTTCATTAAATCGATCTGTTTGGTCCGCCCATACAAAATGGAGCGTTCCAGAAGCATCTATTGCGATATCAGGATTCCAAGAACCAGCAAAACTACCAGTTGATACTTTAATAGGGCTGCTCCAACTACTCGAGGAAGACGACCACCAGGCATAATAAATCTGTGAAATCCCCTTTGATGGGGAAAAGAATGTATCATGCCAAGTGATATATATATTTAATGAAAGATCTACCACGATTGAAGGATTATGGGAAC
>SDBT01017685.1_pt1 | contig 11247 bp, 7 predicted proteins | sample 2277101 | NCBI WGS metagenome assembly SDBT01 (sample SAMN10404973, study PRJNA504765) | marine sediment metagenome | isolation source: marine sediment core GS10_PC15, 103 cmbsf | place: Arctic Ocean: Southern Knipovich Ridge | collected 2010 | reverse complement strand
GGTGGCTCTTCGCCAGACGATGTGTCCGCCGTCGGCTGTCCAACTGCCCTTGTGATAATAGACAGAATCGTTCCCGTAATCGTTGGTCAGCTTGTAGATCGTCGCGCCCGTGGAAACGTCGTGAAAGATTGTGCGCTCTTCCTGCCATGAATCGCCGTCCCACAGTTCGTCGTAGTCCTTCTGGCCCCAGCGAGCATACAGAGTGTCCAGTTCCTGAATCCGTTGCGTGTTGGCAGCCGATTCCGAACTGAAGTTATAAGCTCCGCTGCCGTTGTACGGGACGTACGGATACTTGATGTGCGCCTCGAGCTGGTCTATTTCGACGATGCTATAGGTTGCAGTTATCGTCGCATCGAATGCGGGCATGGCCAGGGTGGTCGTTGAATCGTAAGTGTTGACGACGGTGCCAGTATCGCCTGTCCAGCTTTGGAACACCAAGGTAGGTCCGGCGGCATCTGCGGCGATGGGGACCACTTCAGTGAGGGTGTAATTGCCGCTGCCGCTTCCGCTGATAACGGTGAGTGCGTATGTCTCGTACCAGTACGTCGCAGTAACGGTAGCGCCGCTAAGTGGAACGGTGATGGTCGTATCGGCTGCGTTAGTATCTGCAACGCTGGCGACATCGCCGAGCCAGACATCGAAGTTCGCACCCGTGGCTGGTGAGTCTGCGGAAATCGCAACGACCGCTAACGCGTCGTACACCCCACTGGGCGAACCGTTCTCAACCGTCAGAAGCGCCTGGGCGAGCTTGCCCCAGTCGATCAGAACCGTGTTCAGATCCACAATACCGACCGTACCGTCGCCGTCTGTATCGGCGGCTGGGTTGGATATCGCCGCGCCCGTTTTGCCCCAGTCGATCAGGATGATATTAAGGTCAACTATGTTCGTCAGTCCGCTTTCATCAAGATCGCCTTCCAATGCAGGAACACCATAAGTAGCCGTGATCGTCGCATCGGTGGTGCCCAGCGTGATAGTCGTGTTGGGTGCCTCAACGTCATCGACACCGATCGTATCACCGAGCCAACCGTCGAATTCAAATCCGGTCATGGGCACGGCACCAGCCTCTATCGCCACGACGGTCCCGGCGGTGTAACTGCCAGATCCGCTTCCGCTGTTAACCGTCAATGTGTACAGCACGGCGCTGTAGGTAGCCGTCACCGTCGTATCGGTAAGCATCGTCACGGTGGTGGCGGACGCGTAGATATTCGTCACATTGGCAACGTCGCCGGTCCACTGGTCGAACGTAATCCCGGTAGGAGGCGCATTGGCCGAAATGGCCGCTGCGTCGTTTTCGGTATAGGTTCCGCTTCCGCTTCCGCTGAGGACGGTAAGCGTGTACTCCGGCGGCGGGCCGGGGTAGCTGTAATCAATCACAAGCATCAGGTCTTTGTCAGGCGAAGAATGGTTTCCGCTAGTGTTTCCGGCATCGTGGAGGAACCTGGCGATTGCATTTGTCGCGGTAACGACGAATCCATAGTTCTGATTGGCGTCGTAGGCGTCTTGGAGCAGATTGGCGATGTCGTATTCATAATACTCTCTGTAGTCCAAGTTCGTCGCCAGAGTCACCGAATTCACCGTGGTGAAGTCGCTGATGCCCCATGAATAGGCGGCGCCACTGCCAGAGTCGCCTTGGATCGCGACAGTTCCATCGGGATCCGATGCCCACTCGACGCTGCCGGCATTGTCGCACCCATCCTGGTTGACGTTATTCTGGTTCGTGCCGGGCGTGCCTACCAGCCAGTCGGTCAGGACACGGCTGACGGTCATCGCAGCGGACGAATCTACATTATCGAGTATTAGTTCCAGCGTTGCGTCGTCAATGACAATGGCATTGCCGCCTGAAGTCGGCGGGATAAGATCGAACAGATCGCCAAACCCAATCAGGACGAAATAGCCGCTGTCGATACCGTCGTCTGCTATGCGGCAATCTTCGGTGTTGCCGCCCCCGCCATAGACACCCAGCGACTCGATCCTGAAGCTGATGCCGACCATGTCGATCTTGTCGATGGCATAATCGCCCGATTGGCCGCGTCCGAAGGTAGCCGTTGCCGAGAAGGCCTGCGCAGAAAGGATGAACAAGATAAAGACCGGCAAAACTCCCCGTATTGCATGATGTCTTGGCATGACCGACTGCTCCAATGAGGGCTCGGCCGGGATGGCCAGCCGATGCCCCAGTTAGTTAGATTGCTCATCCTCCGGTGGGATGGCGGGTAACCGCCATCAGCCTTAATTCTAACACATAATCTGAATTCTAACACATAATCTGCAATCTAATACATAATCTGCAATCTGCCAATGACAAGAGCATCTGCGATGACGCGTCCAATCGTTCCGGCCTGATTTCGATGTCAATCTGATGAGAGCCGTTCCCAAGTTTGATCCAACCTTGCGGCGGGGCCAGGCCATTGGGCATGTTTGCGCCGCCGTTGGCATGCGATGACAGTCTTGACCCCTACAGTCTTGACCCCTGATGATGATCGGCATAATATGGTCGGCGGTCCAGCGACTGCCCCTCCGACTGCCCCTGACTGTATGGGTCTCTATGGTACTCAGTGGGTCTCGGTGGTATGAACAGCCGAAATAGCCGATATGCATTAATACTCTGTAACTGGGTACAACAGGCCCGTCGTTACGGGCTTTCGTGCGTATAGATAGATAGTTACGACAATTTGGTAGGGTGTCCGAGCGGCCGAAGGATCCGGTCTTGAAAACCGGTGTGCGGGAAACCGTACCGTGGGTTCGAATCCCACCCCTACCGTTGATGCGCAAAGGCGCAGCCTGATGGCTGGGCCTTTGTGCATTATCGAGGTGAGATGAGAACATACGCGTTACCGAAGGTAACGCAACGTGGGGGCGACACCGAATCCTGCGAAGCCTCGGCGGAGCAGGAGAGGGGCCGCGCAGGGCAAAGCCCGAAGCGAATCGGCACCCCTACCGTTGATGTGCAAAGGCCCAGCCCAAAGCGACACCACAGCCGCCAATGACGGCGAGAGGTCGTGAGCCAACCAACCCAGTCGAAAGTTTTTTTGTGGATAATCGTTGACACGATATAGACTGAGGTATATTTTAATGTATATAACAGACGGGAGATTATGACTTTGCCAAGCAAGAAACTCAAAGCAGGCGAACCGGTCGTCGCCAAGGGCGCTCGCCCCCCAAAAGCCGAACTCGAAGTACTCAGCTGCCTTTGGCAACACAAGAAAGCGACCGTACGCGAGCTGAGAGAGGCGATGGATGGATACAGGCCCATGGCACACGGATCGGTTGTGAATCTTCTCAAGAGACTCGAAGCAAAGGGGTTGGTCCGTCACGTGAAGGGAAACGTCGGGAAGGCCTTCGTGTATATTCCGACAGGCCGGCCCGGACCCATGCGCAAACGCCTGGTCTCGGAGATGCTTCAACGCATCTTCGGAGGAAACGGTATTGCGATGTTCTCCACCCTGATTGACACCCAGCCCCCCACGCCTGAGGAACTGGAACAGTTGGAGGAACTGATCCGGCGGAAACGCTCGGGCAGGAAATCCGGAAAGTAAGTATGACAGATTTTGCCGGTGACATTGCCGCAGCCGCCCAGTGGTGGTGGCGATATGCCTTCCACGCCACGTGGACCTCGTCACTGGTAGCCATCGCACTGCTGATGCTGGTGCGTATCGGGCGTCGCTGGCCTGCACAACTGCGTTATGGCATACTGCTGCTGGCGCTGGTGAAATTTGCAATCCCTCCGATGATAGAACTGCCCACCGGACTGTTCAGCCGATTCGGGCCGACCGTCGGCTGGACTGCCCAGACAGTGCAACCTCTTACCGCCGATGCGCACGGTGCATTGCCTGCAGACACCGGCCCGACGGCAGCAGCTCTCAGTTCGCAGATGGGATCGTTCAAGGTTATATTCATGTTCATCCACCTGTTCGGCTTGGCGCTGGTTGCCGCATCTGTGGCGTCTCAGTGGCGCGGTGTCTCACGGGCAGCCGGTAAGGGCTGTTCGATAACATCCGGGCCGCTGCATGATCGCTTTATCGAACTTGCCGCATTGACAGGGGTGCGGCGAAAGGTCAGGCTTCTGAGTTGCCGGGGCAACCTGTCGCCAATGGCAATGGGCGTAATCCGCCCTGCCGTCGTCATACCGTCGGAGGCTATCGCCAACCTTTCGCCCGCCCAGTTGGATGCCGTCATCGCCCACGAACTGGCACATCATCGCCGGGGCGATTTGTGGGTCAACTGGCTGCTGACGGTTCTGGGCGCATTGTGGTGGTTCAATCCGGTTCTCTGGATCGTCAATCGCCGCCTTCGCGAAGCCTGCGAAGAAAGCTGCGACGATCTTCTGATTGCACGGCGAATCATTATCGATCGAGTCTACTGCAGGACGCTTCTCAAAGTCGCCGCGACCTTGCCGCGGACATGGCTGTTGAGCGCCGCGTTCGGATTTGCAGATCGCCTGCACCCGCTGGCAGCGAGAATCGGACGAATCATGGACCCGCGGGCTATGAAGCTCGCCAGGTTACCGCTGGCCGGTACTGCGCTGATACTGGTGCTCGCGGTTGTGATTCTTCCGGGCCTCCCCAATGAGCAACCCGGCGTATCCAGCCAGCTTGCTGCCGGGCCGCACGAGTCCCACGAGCAAACGCCCGTCGCTATCGCCGACGAAATACCCGACGCTCTCCAAGCTGCTGACTCTGCAGGTTCGCACCAAGCCAATGGATCGATCTTGCCTTCGCCCGTCTGCGTGACGACGCACGGAGGCGATGGTTCTTCGGCAATTAGCCTGCCAGGTCAGGCGGGGATTAACTCCCCCGCTTCGCCGGCCATCGCAGCCGAGTTTGTTCCGGCGCCAAAGCATGCGACGCTCTATCTCGCTCATCTCAAGCCGGCCGAGACTACAGCGTCTTCGATCCGGCGAAGAACCATCGAATCTCACCCAGCCGATGGCGCTTCCCAGAAACTCATTGCGCAGGACTGGGCGGATCGCACTTCGCTTTCTATCGCCGCATCTGACGCAATCGCCGTCGCATCGGTCATGCCCAGACGATCGGCAGCAAGACCGGACTGGCCCGCGCTTTGGCAGGCCGATCAGGCATTGAAGCCAGCCGTAGAACCCAAGTTGTTTGCACTCCTTCTGGAAGACGACTTCGTGCTGAAGGATGCTGCTGCCAAGCTGCCTGCCCCGCTGGTTTTGTTCCCCGAAGAGCCGAACGAGACCCCCGACCAGGACTTGCTGGACGACATGGATCCATTCCATGAGTTCATAAGGCTGCAGAACGATGCCGATCTAAACGGACTGCAATCGCTGAATCATACACTTGCTGATTTCGACGTGGCTGCAGACGCATCCGCCAACATGAACGCCATTTTGGGTGGCACCGATTTGATCTTTGTCGGGAATGTCTACCACGATGAGATCGTCCATCTCCAGGGATCCCTCGTCATCATCCCCGATCCGATAACGATCCTGCCGCTGACACTCGGCGGTCTGATACTCGCCCTTCGCCGCCGCAAACGCAGATAAGATGCTCACGCTCCGAGAGGCGGTCCTTCCTTAATATATTTAGACTGGCGTCTATTTTTCTCTTGACCGCATATAGACTGCTATCTATATTGCTTTCTGTAGGGCTCACCGGACCGCGACGGGGTTGTCGCGATAATTCCGCTTACAGCCGGGGCCATACAAGAGAATTCCATCCAGAAAGGGAGAGCATTATGAAGCTTGCGATTAGTCTTGCAGCCGTTTTCTTGTGTATCGGTCCAGTCTTCGCCCAATCCACCACCTGGCAATCGCCTACAACCGGAGGCGACTGGTTCGATCCGAATAATTGGTCCAGCGGAGTGCCCACTCCCGCACTTGCTGCCGAAGTTTCAGGCCCAGGCGAAGCTCGCATCAACTCCGGACTGGCCGAATCGCTTCATCTGCTTCTGGGTTGGCAGGCCGACGGTCAGATGACACAGGTCGGAGGCGCATACAAGGTTAACTGGGATACGGTAATCGGCGACGACCACGCAGGTCAGTACTCGCTGATGGGCGGCCTGTTTGAAACCAACATTCTCTCGATCAGGCGAACGGGTATCTTTCAACAGACCGGCGGGGTCTGCCGCGTAGACGAACTTCTTCGTGTAAAAGAATCCGCATGGGCAAGCCTGTACCCGCCTCCCAGCGCCAGATACGAACTGATTGGCGGCCAGCTTGAAACCAGCCGAGTACACATCGGCACCGATGGAAAGGGATTGTTTCGGCAGCTTGGCGGAGTTCACTCTGTCGGTAAGCATATGCGTATCGGTGGAGATACACCTTATTGGGAACCGATCATCATTCAACCATTCCCCCACGATCTCATCTTACCAGGCCCTATATTTTTCCATGCCAGTGTTGCGCCCAGAGAGGTCAGTTTGGCCCCTGCCGGTTTTATCACGAACTTCTGGCTGCCCCCGCCCATGCCGACAAAGGGAGACTACGAACTTGCCGGTGGGATACTGAACTGCCCCGAACTTGAAATTGGCCGAACCGGAACTTTCGAACAGACCGGCGGAATCAATAACACCGGGTTCCTGTCAATAGCTACCAACGGAGAGTATCGCTTGTTCGGCGGATCACTGGCAATCGAGACGGGCCTGGAAATAAAATCCGGCGCTCAGATGGACCTCGGCGGCGCTGCGGTTTCAATCAGCGGCGGCGGAATTATCAACCTTAGTCGTGGTGGCCTGCTTAACAGCCAGGCTGCCCATCTGACAGCAGGTGAGAACTCCCTGACTATCTTCGCAGAAGGCTTTGATCCACAGACGCAACTTGCGAGTTTCCACAGTGACGGACTGGTGCACTTCGCCGGAAACGATCTTTCACTGACCGCAGACCAGGGCTTTGCGGGCCGAGGTTCAGTGGATGATCACGTGATCAGCAGCGGAGCCATCACAGCTTCCCCAGGCGGTGGGATTGACCTGAACTCCGGGCTGCTGCTGGAAACCGGCCATGTCGATCTCGGTGACGGTAAACTCACTGTCGCAAACAACCGATCCGGAATCAGGGACGGTGAACTTCGCACAGGCAACATGGAGATAGGCCAATCATCCCTGTTTGTCATACACGATCCGTCGATACCTTACCCGTCTGAGCCCTCACGCAGTGTCTTCCAGCAGACTGACGGCGATGTGTCGGTTTCCGATCAGTTGACCATCCAGGGCGGTGGAGTCTACGAACTTCACGGCGGACAATTGCTCGCACGAAACGTATACATAAGCCAGAACAGCAAGGGTTCTGCCGGCTTCATACAGACCGGCGGAAGCGTTGACATCGAAGGAACACTCCACTTCGGAGAGAGGCTGCAAATCCAGCACTGGTTTGGAGCTCACATATACAACGCAGTTCCAGATCAGATTATTACTGAACCGATAGATTATCACGCTCCCACCCCGCGTCCTGAGCCGACCGCCACATACATGATGACCGGCGGGCAGTTGAATGCCCGCAGGATATCCGTCTCGTCGTGGCGTGGACCCGGGTTCTTTGTACAGGCGGGCGGACAGGTCATCACCGAGGAGGTCACGATCTCCGATTCCGATAGCGCCTACACGATGCTCGGAGGTAAACTCCAAACCGAAGAACTCACAATCTGGAGCGGATCACTTGGCATCATGTCAGCCGATGCGTCCATTCGCATTACCGACCATCTGCGTTTCGAGCGCCGCGCAGAACTGACAGCAGTCAGAGGCGCAAAGATTCACATGGACGGGGCGGATTTTCTTAACTGGTCGCACGACAGCGACGCTGTGAGCGGATTGAGTAACCTTTCGCTCATCTTCGATGGCGGGTTGGACGTTGTCTCCAGTTTTGAGGTAGCGGGCAGGGATATGGGTGACAGTCTGGAAGGGTTCTTCGACAACTTCCTGCTCGATACGCTCCAGGTAGGTGGTGAAATATCCGCTAGCGTTGAGCTTCTTGACCGTTGCGATAACCAGTTGGATTATGAAGGTATCGAGGCGCTTTACGTCAAAAATCTCATCATCACTGAAGGATCGGTTCTGGAACTCAACGGATTGAACATCTACTACCTCAACGCCGACATCGCAGAAGGTGGATTGATTACCGGAGGACTGGCTTTACAGGAATCGATTCCCGAGCCGGCGACCTTTACCCTGCTCATAATCGGCAGCACGCTGCTGATGCGCAGAAGACGCAGATGATTCGTTTAAGGTTGGCTTTACAGGCGTGTGCCTGTAAGCAGATTGAAGCGGGAGATGGCTAGGGCATCTCCCGTTTTTACGCGCCGGCGCATAAAACGTGACGGAGATCGGATCGCATGGCCGTGATCCAACCCCCGCCAACCGGGAAATTCTGCATCTGTGCAACTTATCCTGCGAGGCCTCGCGTAGCAAGATCGCGGCCTCTCTCTTCGAGGTTAACTTGTCCTGGTACTACTCGAGGTCGTACATATTGTTGTCGGCAGAAAGAAAGCCCGTACCTTCGGCGACATTCGACTTATCGAACGCGTAAGTATCGGTGAAACGCTGCGACCACGACGCTGCGTGCCCGTCGCAAAACGCCACGTTCGTTCGCTGGAGGTGACGGTATCCCTGCGTGCCGGCGGAGCGGCCGGAAAAACCGATATCGAAACTCTTCTTCCCATGATGCCCACCGTCGGCAGGGTTGCCCCACGGGGCTCGCATGAACTTGTTCGCACCGGATCCATACTCACCGTCGCCGAACATCGCGGTGTTCGACGGACGCCGCACATCTTCAAGGTTCGCGGGCGTCATGCTGGACGTGCCCATGCCGCGCCCGATGTAACTGGTGTTGTAATTATACCCGGTGTACGGATCGGACAGCCAGTTGGCCGCACCGTCAAACGAGGGGCACTGCTGGGCCTTCCTGCGATCGTCGCCCTGCCAGAGCAGCCCGGATTTGACGGTGGCATTGCCATCCGCATCGGTGCTCGTGATGAAATCCCACGCGTAGCTGGTGAACTTCGGAGTAAACGTGGAGTAACTGGCAATCGGATATGTCCCGCGGTAGCCCTCGGCGTAGGTCTGTGCAGCCATCGCGAAATTGCGGAGGTTGCTGAGGCACATCACGTTCTTGGCCAGTTGTTTGGCCTGGGACAGCGACGGTAGCAGCACGCTCACCAGCATGGCGATAATGGCGATGACGATCAGCAGTTCTATCAGCGTAAAGGCTCGCCCTGAGTTCCGACGTGGCCGGGATCGAAGGGCCTTCCTGATTGTCATTTTGATCGCCATTGCAAAAATCCGATCGGTATCGCAGCGTTTATTGCGGGCCAGGGCCTTGGCCCCACTCGATGAGGACGGTATTCAAATCGTTGATATCCACAATTCCGTCGCGCGTCGGGTCGGCCCGGGGATCGTCGATCTGCCCGGATTGTCCCCAATGAATGAGCACCAGGTTCAGGTCCACGATGTCGACAGTATTATCGTTGTTCAGATCGCCCTTGAGCAGCGGCGCGACGTCTGAGACGGCGTCGATCTCGGGCGTAGCGCCCGGCTGAGCTTCTATGCGAACGTACTGAATCCACTCCAGGCCGAGCAGACCGATATCGAAGCTCGCCCCACCGGCAGATTCGCCATAGGCCTGGGCGATCTGCGCTACGGACTGATAACTGAGGGACGAAAAGCTCAGCGACGCATCCAGCGGAAGCGTCGGATCGGTCCGGTGCCCCCACCACAGATTCCACGCCCCTATGGAAGTATCAGGCGTGACGTCATCGTAGATTCTTCCGAGTGTCGGTGCGAAATCATCGGCAAACGGGCCCGAATTGAATGTGTACCACACCACCCCGTCCTGGCTGACCGAGACGATTCCAGGCTCGATGATACCGCCCGACCCGGTGATGAAGCTGTTGGGATTACCGTTATCCCATTGGCCGTTGCTCTGGCCCTTGGCCATGGCGTTACCGAATATGATCAGGTCCACGCCATAAGGATTACTGGGCGAGTCCCAGACCGGACGCTCGAACTTCAGGACCAATCTGCCGTCGGCGCCCACCGTTACGATCTCAAAGTAGCGAAACGGCGAGAAGACCGGATTGACGGGCACGATCTGACTGACAGGAGTAATAACGAATCCGTCACCGGTGGTATCAACGGTGGGTCTGCCAAGTGCCACATTCGGATCGTTGTACTGCACTGACGAAATAAAATCATACGGAATGCCATCGCCGGGAACGTACTCGACGACCTCGCTTGCGAAGTCCAGCGGGTTGTACGCATACTCAGCCGTTGCTCTGCCAGCTGACAGCAGGATCGTCACGGCGATACCAAGCGTTGCGATTCTGTTTGTCGTGATGGTTTTGAATTTCATTTGCCTGTATTCCAGCCCCTGTCGTGGGGACGGCCGCGAAGGACCGCCCCCCTTGACAGAGAGTTTATTTCCTGCGACGACGCAGCAGCGTTGCAGCGCCGATGGCGAGAAGCGAAAGAGTAGCCGGTTCCGGGACAGGCGCAGCGCCGGTTCCAAAACCGTCTGCGTGCCAGCTCCAGCCGTCCCAACTGCCGTCGGACAACGGCCGGTCGCCTGCACCGACGCCCGAGGTGGCGTCAAAAGTATTCGTGCTGTTGTCCGAGAGGTAGTAGACCCACGAAGGATACGGCGAAGCGCCCGTAGCCGCCTCGTCGTTACCTTCGTAGGAGAATCGGTCCAGCGCGTTTCCGAAGCCGAATACGGTGTAATCGTATTCCATCAAGCTGCTCGGGTTGGACTGGCCAACTTCGATGCACAGGGCTTCGATCATGTCCCAGCCGGTAACCGGATCATTCGCATCGACGTTCTGGTCCCACTGGTATTCCATCGCGTAGTAACTGCCGTTCTGAAAATCGACGATCATCAGCGACGAGTTCGCTCCGCTGCCAACCGAGTAATCGATATCGATGGAGTTTCCTTCGGCCCAGGTCCAATTGATGCCCGCCGCTGCGTTTGCGCCTGCCGCTGCGAGGCTTAACGTAATGCAAAGTGTGATGATGTTTCTCATTGTTGTTTCCTTCTTTATTACAAAGGCTCTTCGTTGTGCTCTTGACCAGGCCGCGTCGGCCAGGCCCATACAAAACTACAAACGTTTGATTCAATGGGCTGCTGTCATCCTTGTGTGCAAATCTCCTTCCAAAATGACCCGCGAAACATTGGTCGACAAGCCCGGGCGCAAGGCTGACCCGACCGGCAACCTGAAGTGGGAGATTTGCAAGAGAGACGCCGCGCGAAAAAGAGAAGCTTCTGTTCCGCCAGTTCGCGAGCGACACTTTTCGATGCGACTTGAC
>SDBT01017684.1_pt1 | contig 11247 bp, 7 predicted proteins | sample 2277101 | NCBI WGS metagenome assembly SDBT01 (sample SAMN10404973, study PRJNA504765) | marine sediment metagenome | isolation source: marine sediment core GS10_PC15, 103 cmbsf | place: Arctic Ocean: Southern Knipovich Ridge | collected 2010 | reverse complement strand
AAACCATCATTATACTTTCCGCTAACAGTAGACAGCGGGACCCACATATTACCGTTGTGACCATAAAAGACTCTATCGCCACGATTCAAAATCATCTCAGTCTCTTGACCTGGTTGACCTGTAGAACCACCAACGGCAGCCAAAGTACGGTAGTGCGGGGTTTTCAATCGGGTAGTTGTCTTTACAGTGTGAAGGTTACGTTCACGATTAATTAGTGCAAAGGTTTTAGTGTCTCTATGTCCCTTTCCGCTCATTACTATTTACCAATATTATTTTTAACATTGTATTTTTTATCGCCATACTATTCCTTAAGATTATTTTTGATCATTGTGAGTATCAAGAACTGTTGCTGATGGATCGTCAACGTCGTCGTGCCACATTGGCATCCAATAGTACGGGGTGTACAATCCTGGACGGTTAGAGTAGTGGTTAGTGAATAGTGAATAGTACAACCTTGCTTCATCAGTCTTGGGCTGAGCAGTGTTATGTATTGTATCTCTTTCCTGGATACCATTTTGCGCCTCCGCGTACTGCTTGAGAGCAGTAACACTGTTGTAGCCAATCCCATCACTAAAAGCCTCCTTTTGTCGATACAAAATGCTTTCTGGAAGGTAGCCTTCAAAGGCACCACGAATAACCGCCTTTTCAATGTCCCCCGCCTGTGGCATCTTATGCGCTGGATCAATATGAGTTACAAAACTAACTAGATCAGCATCCAAAAATGGGACTCGGATCTCTAGTCCCCATGCCGAGATGGTACGATCTCCACGTACAAGATCATACTTGTACAATTCTTTCATTAGCCTCTCAGTTTCTCCTTGGAATGCTTGATGACTAGGAGCCTTGTGGAAATAAAGGTACCCGCCTAGCAACTCATCAGCACCTTCCCCAGAAAAGATTACTTTGATATCAGTCTCTTTACGAATATACTTGCAGAGCAGATACATTGGAATACTAGCTCGGGTAGTAGTAATATCGTAGGACTCGTTGTGATAAACGACTTTTGGGAGAGCTTTAATAATCTTCTCAGTACTAATAATCACTTCGTGGTGGTCACTATCGAGGAAAGCTGCGACTTTGGCTGCAGCTATAAGATCAGGACTTCCTGGGAGACCAATTGAAAAGGTCGTAATTTTCTTCCCCAACAACCGCTGAGCAACCGCAGCGACTAGACTTGAATCAAGTCCACCACTGACAAGGAAGCCTATTGGACGATCAGCCACTAACCGCTTTCTTACTGCCTCAATAAACAATTCACGGATAACGGTTTGAGCAGTAACGTAACTGGTGTTGAAATACGCACCACTCTTGACCCAACTTTTCTTTTGGGTTATCCACTGTTGTCGGGTCTCTGATTCTGCCAAGTTGATTATTTTGAGCTGACCAGGAGGATAGGGGCGAGCCGTGTCAAGAGGAATGGATTTACCCTCACTTGCAAAAGCGAGCGCTGTGGAGTTAGTACCCTCAAACATTGGCCGTACACCGAAGCGATCCCGAGAAGTAAAGACCACCCCAGTGTTGTGATCATACAGTACAAAGGCAAATACCCCATCAAGCTCCTCTAGAATCTCTGGCCATCGTTGAGGGTAATGTTTGTAGAGTTGTAGAATTACTTCGCAATCGCTGTCTGTGCAAACTGGAAGGTTGTATTTTCCTATTAGATAGCGGTAGTTATAAATCTCACCATTGCATACAAGATAGACATCCTTGTCTTGTAGTAAGGGGTAGGTCTCTGGAGACAAACCAATGATCGCCAAGCGATGAAAACCCAAAAACACTGTATAGCCAAATTTCTTTAGCGTCACAGAGCTAGTATGATCTGGACCACGGTGTTTAATACGGGAGAAATATTCGTTAATGATTTTGAGATCTTTATCTGAAAAGTCACCACGTTGGATGTATGCAAAGATTCCGCACATATTTGATTTGTTAGTTGTTATTCTTAAAGCAGTACTATCAGTTTTTATATTAAAATATGTATGAATGCAAGTTAATATAAAGAAGTGTGCAGTGAACTACAAGATGTGGTTTTTGAAAGGTCGACCATCCAGCATTAACGTCAAAGCATTAATCGCCAGCGTTAGCGGCGGATATCAACAAACTAGTTATCGTTTTTCTGTACAAGCAGATGATAAAATTTGGATAGCTCTAGCTATTCCATGGGCTCCTCACAAGCCTAATGGTAGTTTCAAGGTTGTAGAGAACAATCTGCTAACCTTGTTAGAGGAAAATTCTGGTAATACTGAAGAGGTAACCGTGTTGGACAAAGATGATATTGAGATTTGGGAGCGGTTGCGGAATCTTAAGACCCAGCCTAATATCGAGTTGGTACATGTCCAAGAGCTGATTAATTGGTATTTGGATGATATCGGAGTGATCACCTTTTGGGCTGAACCCGATAAGACCTATCAGATCAGCTATACGCACAAGATAGCTGCTGACTCGTGTTTATTCCTTCCCACGCGTTTGCCAACTATCATTGCATCACACAAACCCGACGTCCAATACAAGTTGTGGGTAGTTAACGGAGTTGTTGTGGATCTTCAAAAGAATGTCTATAAGGATTCTGTTGAACCACAACTGCACGAATTGCTCAAGGAATCGCAAGAAAGCTTGGATCTACTAAAGTTTAGAGAGTGGGATTGGGATGAAGATACACGAATTAGCACTGAGAACTGGGAGAGTTCTGATGATGAGTGGGAGACGAGCGATGAAGAGTCTGCATAATAAAAATACTGTAATTAGTACTGAGAACTGGGAGAGTTCTGATGATGAGTGGGAGACGAGCGATGAAGAGTCTGCATAATAAAAATACTGTAATTAGTGCTAAACACTAATTACAACTTTCTGGGAATTTTGCCGGAGGCTGCGTCGCCTGCGGCCGCTTACCGAAGCGGGCCACGGAGGATGCGCTAGCGCATCCTTTTTGATCTACTTTTGTTAAAAGTAGGGGCGCAACCCCGCATCTAGATATTAATGTCCTCGCCGCCGTGGACCTCAGTGACGCCAGTTTGATTAATGTTCTCCTTGTAATAATCATACTCAACAGTGTTATTCATGATTAATCGTACTACTTGAACATTCTTGGTCTGACCAAGTCGCGCAGCACGGCCAATGGCTTGGTCTTCAATAGCCTTGGCTTGACTTGCAGTGCCATTAACAGTATCCAACAATACAATATGACTAGCCTCTGTCAAGTTACTACCTGAACTACAGGTCTCAGAGGACAACATAATAGTTCGGATGACAGGAGAGGTCTTGAACTGTCTAATGTATTTAGACAATTGACTAGCACTACCGCGTAGATACACCTGTTTAATATCAACCTCGTCCAAAACGCTACCAACCAGCTTGAGCATCTCTTTCCATTGAGAAAAGATGATCACCCGACAGCTCGGATCATTCATGACCTCATCCAGATACTGGACTAACCATGCCATTTTTGTACCCCACTTTTGTACATGATGATAGTACTGGGAGTCGTCATCTGTTACGTTGACCTGTTCGATAATATAACCAATATCAGTACTGCGGTTGAGCTGGGTACGACACATGGGACAGATAACATTATGGGGGTTATCGTCAATAACCCGCTTCATACATCCACGACAAAAGATATGGCTGCACTTTGTAAGAACTACATCGGTCATTTCACCATAACAGATCACACATGGATCTCGTTCAACCCGTTGTTCTAAATTGTCAAATAGCTTTTTACGAGCCTCCATACTCTCTGCGGTAGTTTTGTACTCTTTGATCTTTTTGTTCCAGCCCCGCATTGCAGTTCGTTGAGCAGCTCGGTAATCGCGGTACTCGTTGCTGTCAATCTCATACACGTCACCAGCATCTTCATACAGCTCCTCTGCTCGATCATGTTCTGTTTTAGCCATTTCAATTTGACGCTGACAGCCGTCAACCTCTGATTGGTAGTAATCACACATTCGTTGGCGAACATCTTGGAGGCTGGTGACTGTGTCATCAATGATGCTTGAATCAACGCCACTGACCAAGATATTGGTGCATAGTTGGATCATGCGGGTGATCTCGCCGGTTGCGTTAACGTACAATGCGCGCTCTACTGGGTCTTGTGAAAGAAGTACTGTAGTCTGGGTGATAGGTGGAATGTGTATTTGGTTCTTAATATTCTGGTAGGTATTTCGGTGAGTGTTTTGTTGTATGAACGAGTTAATCGTCGCTGCGTCAAAGAATGTATAGTCTTCTAGGTTGTACGTAAAGCCACTAAGAAAATATAGGTAATGATCAAAACTTTCGTACTCACGTGGGAATGGGGTTCCAGTACACAACCAACGGTAACGACTCTTTAACCCATACAGTTGGTTACGAATAGGAAGAGAAATAGTTTGATAGTCTGAAGCCAAGATCTCGTGTCCTTCGTCAATAACTAATCGCTTCCAGTAAAAATCATGTAATCCAAATCGTTCTGGAAATTCGGTATCATTAATATAGATTTGATAATTGGTGTTAATTAAGAACCGGTCAGAGATGATAATAATGTCAGCATTACACAATTCAGCTGCAGTGAGTTTGCGGAACATTGGAATGCTAGTGATGCTGTAGACGCGAAGGTCATGGAGCGGAACCATAAATTTTTCCAGTTCATCAGCCCACTGTCCGGTTAATCGGGTTGGTCCTATAATCAGCGTGGCGTGACTTGTAAATCGTGCAAGCGGATTGTCGTTATGATCAAGAGGTCCAGGGATCTCTTCCCAATCCTCAGATTCAGCAGCTAGCATTCGTTTAGTTGGTTTACGACCCCAAAAGCTGATTTCACGGCTCAAGGTGTTGATGATTAGACCATACATCGAAAAAGTCTTACCGAGCCCGACCTCGTCAGCTAACACCCCGCCTTGTAGCTGATGGATGTGATTAGGAACTGTTTCTTCATAGCTAGCTGGATACAAAAACCGTGTGTTGTGATTGTACAACAAAGTGTCATTACCATACACTGCCCGATGTAACCTCAACTCACGGATCTGAGGGTACTCGATAAAATTGCATTTGGCTGCAGTCAGTTCTTCAATTCCAATCATCCAAGCAACGTTGTTTTGCTGGTAATTATGCAGATCGTGTTGGAACATTCCATTATAGTCTTCGTCAATCTGTTCATTTCTCGCATCTGCGGCTGTTAGCTCGGGTAGTTTTGGTTGCGCTATATTAAATGTTCTAGGAATATACACTGGTTCCGTGAATAGTGGTTTGTAAAGGTATATATAAATCTGTGGACCGTTTATATATCGTGCACAGAACTTTATCAGCCCATCGTGTAACAGAGCCAAATGAAAAAACTCTTGTAGTGCACTATAATTTTCGTATAGTTTAGATAATACGCATTTTACGATACCAGTTTGGTTCTTAAGCACCAACGCTCCAGTCATCGGGTCCATGTCTGGAAATAATGGTCCGTTGATAAGTGGGGGTGTGCTCCACATACTGTATAGGCATACATATATGTAATCGTCATCGGTCGGAGGTTCAGATAAACAATGTTTTTCAATATTAAACATTTGATATTATCAATCATGACATGGCAAAAATCAATCTTTTTTATTAATACCTAACTGTTAAAGTAAAGCAGAGAAGAGTTTCGTGACGGCTTAAGTATTCTGTGAACATTCAGAGGCTTTGTGTCACCAGACTTATTAATGGCAAATGCGTTACAGGGTTCTGGGTGATCTTTAATATATACTGGTTGACGTTTATTGGTATCGACTTGTATGACAACAACAGTTTGCCATGGGAGGGCCCATTTTTGTTTACAGATAAAATCAACAATTCCTTTAATGTTAGAAAAATAGTATGCATCTGTTCTCTCATAGATGGACTCTTGATAATGTAAGACGTAAATGGTGGACATTTTACTGTTGTATTAACAACAATAAAATATTTAAACTCCCACTGGGATTAAACAAATGAGTAGTACAATACCCATAACTATTAACAGGGTTTTACAGAAACACATGTTCATTGATGGGTCAATGGATGGAGTCGCTGTCCTTCGGGACCTAGTGGCATATTCATGCCTGTCTGCTTGATGTTGGCGTATAGTGTACTCTGCGCGGCTTTCATGCAGCTGTCGGGGAGCAACAAAAGGCATTGTCTTGTTTTTATATTTGGCAAACAATCTTGTAAATCAATTTTGTGCGGGGTTGCTTGCCAGACTCCCAAGAGGGTAGGTTTGGGCCTTATGCGGGGACGGAGGCCTTCCGGCCGGAGGTTTTAAAGGACAGGATGTCCTTTATTAGATGTCTTCAGTCACTATCGTTGGTTGAGATTGTTGCTTTGGTGGTTGGATCTTGACTCGTCCTGACTCGTTACTAACACGTTTGCTCCCTTTCGGATGAACCACCCGCATCGGAATATCCTCAAACTGTACCCGGCCAGTACCAGCATTGATTTTGGTACCAAGTACAATGTTGGAGCTGATTCCGTTGAGGTTGTCCTTTTCTGAGAACATTGCTGAAGTGATGATTTGAGTCATCACCTCCTCAAAGGTAGCGCGAGCAATCGGATCATACTGAGAAGTTTCTACACCAAACCGAGCAATGGCACGAATGCTACCGCAGTAGGTCATCTTGTCCACCAGTACTTGAATATGTACTGGATTAATACTGGCGCCACTACTATTAACAACATTCATAAACTCTAAAAATAGATAAGTCCGAGCGGCTTCAATGCCCAAGATGTTCATGATTTCCCACATGTCATTGGACATTGTTCGGTAGCTGTCTACACCAGGCTGTGTAAGTAGCTCTATCAAGTTGGTACCATCAGTGTCTACAATCCACTCTTCATCGGTCGTTAGTCTGTCTTGGATTTCCTTTTTGAGTGGGACCTCTCCGTGGGTATCGTTAACTTTGGCCTTGCGTCGGTAGATTTGGGCAATGCCTGGGATGCCACAGACTACTTGGCCGCGGAGTTTAGGCGAGACAATCTTGTTCATGTAAAAGATACGAGCCTGATAGTCATCAGTGATCTCACTTAGCTCGCTGCTGCGAGATCCACTAATGGTGACATCTATACTGTTGACAATGACGTCAATGATCCCCATATTCAGCGGAGAAGGAATACAACGAATGTCTGCGTACATACCCTCCAGTTTCTGAGCAATGTCCTTGACTGTCACAGCATATTCGTATAATTTGCCGACATCAAACTTTAGTCGCAAACACCAGTCGTCTTCAGCGAGATCACCAAAAATTGGATTCATCTTGAACCATGCAGTATGCCAATACTCTAGATCATAGTCCTCAGGTTCAAAAACTTCCCAGTTAACGATCAGGTCATCAATGATCGCTTCTGGAAACTTTTCAGCCACATTGTGAAGTGCTTCTGGGGTGTCATTGTCTCGAGTAAAATAAATCGTGCACGTAGGGTTTGACGGCGATTTGGTTGCGTTAAATAGTTCGCGAGCGCGAGGAAAACCTAGTGTGACGTTCTTTGCTGACTGGCCAGTGTGGTGGAAAGTATCTGCTACCCCAAGACCATTAGCAATACAAAAATTTGTTGTTGAGGGTACAGTAAGATCGTAAACCTTTTCATGTTCACTTTCACATTCTTCAACAGAAACAACGGTGTCTAAAACTACATCTTCAACAATTGTGTAGAGACGACCCAGAGTTTTATGATCAATAAGATCTAATCTCTGTTGCTTATCTTTGTGAGAAGAACCGATCTCTTTTGCCCACACTGTCGCCCAGACATTCCGAATAGCAAAAGTATGAACTGTCCTGATATTTTTCGATCCAACATTATTTTTCTTAGGCTGATGAGAAGAGATTTTCCCGTAGATGCTGAACCGCGAACAAATAAAAGCTACGCCTTCAATAAGCTCTTTTGAAGCGGATGACATAACCAAATAACTGTCTCTTTTGTTAACTGTTCCATCACCAGAGAAATATCCATCCAACAGCCCTTTAAGGAAGGATTTAGGAGCATTATAAGCTTCCCCAGGTAGCCTCTTGTTATGAGAACCTGTTCCCATCCATTTCCTAAACCACCTAGCGAGCAACACAGAATGGATCTTGAGATCAGTACTTTTAGCACCTTCAAATCGTTTGCTTTCAGTTACAACAGTGTGGTGCGTAACACTCATGCTCTCAACCCAAGAACAAACCTTTTTGATAATGTATTCATCATTGTTACTGATTCCGACAAAGGTATCTGTTGCCCATCCTTCTGCCAAATAGATTCCAACAATAAACCCAAATTCTTCATCAAGTGCGATCTTTTCTGGGATTTGACTTTTAACATTTCGACAATAGAGAGGATAAACATACCCCCGATCAAGAGCACAAGTTGTTGTTTTTGTCAATGTTGTCATAGCAGTATCTGAACGGTTATAGGGTAAAGTGAATTTAGCTCCATTGCGTTTCTTCCACCATCCGTGTGGTGCTCGCTCAAAAGTAACCCATTCATCATATGCATCGTGTAGGTCAGTACCGTAAACCCATTCTGTTTTAGGTAGGTACCGGTCAAGATGAACAAATTCAGCGACTGTATCCGGATTACAAAGAGTTTCAGTAACAGGAACCTGATCACCAACTTTAATATCTGCGCCTGGCGTTTGAACAAACTCTTCTCCAGACCAGACCAGAAGTGACTTGGATCGGGTTGCAACAACAGTCCTTCCCGATCTGGTGGTAACTTTGACAAGCTTGCCCATAGGAAGATGTCGTGTCACTGCAGTAACTTGCCCCCATGATACCTCTCCTGATGAAGAGACAGTAGGTATAAATACCTGATTGTCTAACTCACAGTATTCAGTTCTGTTTTCTTCAATGTGCACGATCTTGGACGAACTTTCAACAATGTGATCAATCCATTCCCCAATTTGTACTTTTTGTCCTGCTCCAGAATTTTGGATAATGATTTCTGTATCCCAGGAGACGCTGTTAAGCGTATTGTGGACCAACACCCCCGCGTTAACCATGAAAGTATGATTGCCAGTAACACCAAAATCGTACACCAACTCTTCAGTATCAATTATATCAATACTTTTGATTTCATCCCACACAACGTCAGAATTCACCGCTTGATGGATAAGCTCTAGATTATCATCAATGTCAATTTCCTTGGCTGCAGCCTCATCGGCAAATAGCTTTAGATAGCTGCGCAGAGTCTCACGACCAACTGCATTTTTCGTAATCCAACGTTTATAGTTGCGTGAGTAACCTGGCAATTTCAATGGGTAGGCAGTGTCAGCGATAAGCTGTCCACACATCGGAATACGGTCGATATCTTCACGGCGAGAATGAACATCTTCTCGTTCGTTGTACTCTACAATCGCTTGGATCGCTGTGTGTTTCTCGGGAAAGTCACTACCGATCTTTTTCAAGAAACATGCAGCAAATTTGCGAAGTAACACCAGATTGTATAGCGGATTCTTCGTGTTTGGCTTTTCAACCTTTAACGTGCTAAATATTCCAAAGTAACTCAACAAAAGTGAAATATCTTCAATGAGGTGTCTACTGATCGAGTGAACTCTGATTAGCTGTCTCTCCGCGTTTACATTCCCGTCTCCATCAAAGTAGCCACGTAACAACCCCTTGATAAACGGCAGTGGGGCAAAGTAAACCCACCCAGGGACTCTCTTGGCCGCAGAACCTGTCTGAAACTCAGTCTTGGTAAATTTCCCGAGGCCGTTATTGTTACGAATCATGTGACTAACGCTGATATAACCAGCCTCAAACCCGCCAATACATTCATGTCTTTTGTACTCTGCGCCAAACCGTTCACATATACCCTTACAACGGTATTCAAAATGTTCAGACTGATTTGTTATCGTAATAGTGTTTCCATTGGCACACCCTTCAGCAAGATATGCACCAAAATACCAACCCAAATCAAAGTCAAGGATAACCGTCTCGGTACCAATTTGGACAGTTGATACATACTCTTGGTGGGGGATATTCTTTGCGACCGGAATAAAATCCCCTGTCTTTAGATCAGCGGCTACTATTGGTACAATTTTACCTGTTGCAGTCCTTTGCAGGTGTGAATGAGTCAAAGTTGTCGTCACCTTACGACCACTCTTTGTGGTTATTTGTGCCATACCACCATTGGCTGGGTGCCGAGAAACTTCACAGAGGGGTTTCCATGCGCACTTTTCATTGTCGGGATTAACTGTTAGTACAAAATGTTTTTCTTTCTTACTCAAATAGGTCACTTCTGACCCTGCATCTAAATCTTCAATCTCAGAGCTCTCCATCAGAGTATCAACGAAATCTCCAATCGGACCATGATAAAACGATCCGTCGCATTCTGAAAAAACGATCACTTGGTCTGTACTGACATTACACATCTGTGTAGTGGGCTCACCAATACACTGCGCAGCATTTACGCCAACCGCTTCTCCGCAAGCAATCACTGATGAGTAGAACTGCTGAAGTATGATCTTCTTTAGCTCTGGGATTTTTGAGGGACGGACCTGGGCTGCTGACAGTTTGCGTCGTAACTTTTCCCGATGCCGGTAGATAATGTTCTCTTGCACCGGATTGTGCACAACCCCGAAACGGATCGCGCCCACGATCCCTTCCAGCTCGTCAGTAGTGAGGTTGCGTGGTTCGTCAATAATAGGTTCAGTCTGTTCCTGAATGTACTCAGCTTCCGAGTCCGAGTCTGACGCCCAATCGATGGTTGCCATGGTTGATTAAGCTATATATTAGCTATCTAACGCGTATACAATTCAATTTTGCGTTGCATTTCCGGATTGCTGTGAAAGGCGTTTACCTTTTCTTGATCTCGGTTTGCGAGGTTGGCGGGGTTTTCTCGGACCTGCTCTTGCCCAGTTCTGTTCTGGGACTTGGCTCCGGACTGGGATCCGGACTGGGCTCCGGACTGGACTCCGGACTGGACTCCGAACTGGGATCCGGGCACGTACAATAGGTTCTGCTTCCGGATCCGGCTCCGGAAGCTCAATCTCAAACACACGGTCCTTATTGCTCTGGAGAGAAGTTTTACCTGCTCTGGTACGAACACGATAGTTAATATAGTTATCGATCCAATCCAAAATTGGGCTAGTGACGAAATAAGTTTTGTTAACTTCAATCTCTACTAAATACACTTCTTGAAGTCCTCCGTGATAGTCAATATTCTCACGTTCTAATTTTTTGGTAACCTCAAGTGCTCGGTTCCAAGTAGTATAATAGCCGATGATGATAGAATTACGGTCATCAGCCCATTCTCCAAAATACCCTACGATATAGCCTTTCATTATCCCTCACGTTA
>SDBT01017683.1_pt1 | contig 11247 bp, 9 predicted proteins | sample 2277101 | NCBI WGS metagenome assembly SDBT01 (sample SAMN10404973, study PRJNA504765) | marine sediment metagenome | isolation source: marine sediment core GS10_PC15, 103 cmbsf | place: Arctic Ocean: Southern Knipovich Ridge | collected 2010 | reverse complement strand
CCCTTGAGCTGATTGCACTAATGTTATTGCTGCGGTTAACGTAGTCTTACCATGATCTACATGACCGATCGTACCTATGTTTACATGCGGCTTATTTCGCTCAAATTTTTCCTTTGCCATTGTTTCCTCTCATATTTTTTGTCAAATCATATACAGAGCCTACGACCGGATTTGAACCGGTGACCCCGTCCTTACCAAGGACGTGCTCTACCAACTGAGCTACGCAGGCACGTCGTTACTACCAAATATTTTTCTAAAATATCTTTACCTATCACCTATTTGAGCGGGTGATGAGGATCGAACTCACATATCCAGCTTGGAAGGCTGGTGTTCTACCATTGAACTACACCCGCAAGTTTGTGGGGAGAGAAGGATTCGAACCTCCGTAGGCGTACGCCGGCAGATTTACAGTCTGCTGCCATTGACCGCTCGGCCATCTCCCCTATTTAAATTCTTAAATTATTGAATTTACCCATGAGATTAGCTCAAAAAGTCTTAGCATATCGTCGAGCCGGCGAAGGGATTCGAACCCCCGACCTGCTGATTACAAATCAGCTGCTCTACCAACTGAGCTACACCGGCATGTCGGGATTACCCAATTTTAAATGTATGTCGGGACATATTTCAGAAAAACCAATTGTCAAATAGACGTACTTTGCTTGCAGAATAAAGCCGAGTAATTTAGCCATTCTAAAATAATACTATCAATAATTATTTTAAAATAATTAAAGAAATTTATAATAATTAATAGATAGGGCTAAATATTAGATTTATACAATTGAAATAACTCTATTATTCCAATTCATTTATATCAGTGAATACTTGCATCTGAACCGGAATTGCTTCGCTAAAATTTGTTCCGTAGCGTTTTGTGACTATCCTATCATCTAATACAATAAAAATACCTTCATCGGTCATTGTTCGAATCAATCTACCAAACCCTTGTCGAAATCGAATAACAGATTCGGGGACTGCAAAATTTATGAAAGAATTATCCCCTGACATCTCAAGCATTTCAGAATATGCTTTTATGGTCGGCTCTGTTGGTACATCGAATGGAAGTTTTGTTATAATAAGAATTTGCAATAGATCACCGGGAAGATCAACACCTTCCCAAAACGCAGAAGTTCCTAATAATACACCATTTGGTGTCCTCTTCATACCATCTATTAACGACTGCCTAGATGAATTGAATATTTGCGCAAAAATAGGAATACCCCTTCCGATTGAACTATTTTTTAATTCATTATATACACCGGTTAAAGTTTTTCGTGCCGTGAAGAGTACCATAATCCTTTGATTATATTTTTGACTTACTAACTCTATTATTTTTGCAATTGAGACAGTGTCAGTTGTTATACTTTTACGATTTCCATATTGTAAATATGTAACTTGGTCTTCATAATAGAAAGGACTCGGGAAATAATCTGTTGTAACTGATTTATCAATGACTCTATCAAGTCCGGTACGACGGAAATAATAATCAAATCCACTATTAACACGAAGGGTCGCAGATGTCAAAACACAATGTGGAATGTTCTTAAAAAATAACGAACTCAATTTTTCAGATACATCTACAGGCGAAGCGTGCAATGACAACATTAAATCCTGATTACCATGCCTCTCTTTAAAATCTCCTTCTTTCCAATATATATTTTCCGGATTTTGCTCAGAAGTCAGCAATATTACGTTATTTATAAGTCCACTTAATATCTCTTTATGTTGGACGAAAACCTGATGCAATTCATCATAATCCTTGCGTTCCGGATCTTTTTCTAATAATAAATTCGCAGTTTTTTCTAAAGTAACAACTAATCTTTTTAGGGTATCCACTAATTGTTCCAGTTCGTCCGTAGCTGATATATATTCCTCTTCAAGTTTGTTAATTATGAGTTTTTGTGTATATATGGAATCTTTGTTGAATTCTGCATTTACATCATTACCATATTTTTCAAAAAATGCTTTCAGTGCCTCTATTGTAAAAACAACCTCTTCACTCATCGCTTTTTGTAAAGCGATAAATTTTGGATACAACCCGCCCACAGCACTTAAAATATTATTCCAACGCTTATTTCCTTTATATTTTGGATCCACACTTTGCAGATAAGAAACGTATCCGATTTGATCCATTTCATGACTCAGCTGCTTATATGCAACCGGGACTAAATTATGTGCTTCATCAATGATAACAGTATTAAACATTGGCAGGAAACCCGGCATTGTAATTTCTGATAGCAAAAGGGCATGATTAACAATAATAATCGAAGCTTCGTATAAATCGCGCCTTACCCGACCAAAATAACATCCATTATTGCGTGCACATAATTTTGTAGTACAAAAACCTGATTCACTTTGTACCAAAAAGGCAATTTTACCCGGACGTGAATTCCAAAATCCGTTACATTCTGAAAGGTCTCCGGTATTTGTCCATTCCAACCAAACTAATAAAGGTAATATCTTTTCAATTTCTCTTTCGCTGAGCGTTTTAGAAGCATCTGCAATTAACCAGTTTAATCGCGTTAAGCAGATGTAATTATTTCTTCCTTTTAATTTTACTGCTTTCACAGGAATATCTAAAGCTTCAGCAATTATTGGCAAATCTTTATAAAACAGCTGATCTTGTAAATTTTTTGTATGACAAGATATTATTACCGGACCATTATCAACAAATTGTTCAGTTCGCTTTAATGCCGGAAATAAATATGCAAAAGATTTGCCAAGACCTGTTCCTGCTTCGACCACACCTATTTTATCTTCTCCGTTAATAACATCATCCACAAAATTAGAATATTCTATTTGTTGGGATCGATTTTCGTAACCTTCTAAAACATTACTTAATATTCCGCCTTCTCCAAGCACTTCTTCCGCTTTAACATCTTTAATCGATTTTTCACCGTTATGCAGATATATATTGTCATAAATAGAATGATTCTCTCTTGATTTGGTTAATCCTTTTTTTATTTCACCGGATTTAGTTAACTCATTGGCAATATTTACAAATAACGCTTTATTATGTAATTCAGTATTTTTAAAAAGTGCTAATATTTTCGATATAACATGTAATGGATAACTTGCCGCTTCTTCAATTAGATTTAAAAATACTATCCCACAATTCTCAGTATCTTTTTCCGCACGGTGTGATCCTTCTGCCGACAATCCGAAGTATTCGGACACTACACCCAAATTAAAAGCCGGTAAATGATATAATAATGTACGTGCAAGTGGTAGCGAATCATATAGGTCGGGTTCAGTAAACTTTTTATTATAACGTGTTGCCAATTCTTGTAAAAAGGCAATATCAAATGGCGTATTGTGTGCAACAATTGGTGATTCACCAATGAATTTGAGCAATCCGTCAACAATATCTTCTTCTAACGGAGCATCTTTTACCATTTCATTAGAAATATTTGTGATATTCGAAATAAAATCCGGAATCGGGCGACCGGGATTAACTAACTTTACAAATTTATCAGATGCTTTGCCATCGGTAAACCGTATCGCAGCTACTTCGATTATTCTATCATTAACCGAATTAACTCCGGTAGTTTCAAAATCTAGTGATATAAAATCAGATAGATTTATTTTTTTTAATAAACTATTTAGATTCATTAATAACCTATAAAAATTTTAGCAACATCAATCAGCATCGACGGTTTTTGTGGAATACAAGCACTAAATAATTTAGACATACTTCGTTTTTCAATAGGCACCTTATTAACCTTTTCAATAATATTGTTTAAATCCTTATCATTCAATTTATCCACTGCTTTTTTTAACCCATATAACCTATTAATTTGTTTACCTTCTTTTTCCATCCATCGTTTTTGATATTCCATCAAATTCGTCTTTGAAGGTTCTAATCTATTTTTAAATACTTTTACAGCCACATCTGCTGCTTTAACTGCACTTTTCATTCCTAATATTATTCCACCACCCGATAACGGATTTACAGTTCTTGCCGCATCGCCGATTAACATTACTCCATCTGTTACCATTTGGTTGATTGGTTTAGACATTGGGATTCCACCGACTGTAACTGATTCTACTTTATGATTCGAATATTTTGAGTCTATAAAATTATTCAATCTTTTTTTCGCGGATTCTCCCTTAATGGCACTCGATCCTGGAATACCAATTCCAATATTTGCTGTATCATTACCTTTTGGGAAAATCCAAATATACCCCCCGGGAATTAATTTATTTGAAACATAAAATGAACAAACATTTTTATCTACATTAATACCTGATATTGTTTTTTGATATCCCGATCCAATATTATTTAAATTTAATTTGGTATTTATGCCCGCCATTTGCCCAATCCGACTTTCAATACCATCAGCACCAATCACTAATTTGGAATGTATCTCAAATGGCTCATTATCAAATATCCCTTTTACACCAACAACTGTATCATTTTTGAATAATAGCCCATTCACGTAGGAATTTGGAATAACTGTAGCTCCTTTTTCCGCAGCTAATTGTGCTAGATCATAATCAAAAACTTTACGGTTTAAAATATAACCATTTCCCTTAAATTTAAAAGTTGTGCTGCTTCCATTTGGTGCAACAAAACAAAATTTATTAACAGTAGCCGATATCCACTCAGAACGTGGTTCATAGAATAAACGCAAATCTGAATCCATTATACCTTCACCACACCTCACCGGAAAACCGATTTGATTCTTTTTATCTAATAGTAAAATTGAAAATCCATGGCCCGCCACAATTCTAGCGAACGTAGAACCGGCAGGTCCGGCACCAACTATAATAATATCATACTGTTTCGTGTTCCACATAACTTATTACTTCAATTGGGCAAACATATATACACAATTTGCATTCTGTGCATTTATCAGAATCGATTTCAATATCTTTTTCGAATAATTCGATACAATCTACCGGACAAACTGCTACACAAGCACCACAAAAATCGCACTCATCTTTGTCAACTTTGATCATCTGTAACGCCAAAGGTAGGATATACCTTTTGATAACGCAAATAATTATAACTACGTAAAATAAAGAACAATAATAATACTGGAATCAAAAACCATGCTTCCCGTGAAACAACAAACATTACAAATATAAATATTGGATAAAACTTCGCCCGCTCCAAATGCCGAACATGCTTGCCAAATAACAGAACAAGTAAAAACGGTAATGATACAATTGAAGCAGTAGAAATAATCGGGTCATCAATAGAAAATCCAAACATTATACATGATAATAAAATAATTATTCCTACTATTGTTTGAATATTTTTGTGTCCCGAATCATAAATAAGATTATTTTTATACTTGACAGAATGAACAAGGATAATCATCAAGAAAAATATTAAATATAGTGTTGTTAAAAGCACCATATCTCTATTATAACTTGGGAATCTAATTAACCATCCTACTATGAATATTAGAAATCCGAATAAAGTGTAAAAAATGCTTGTAGCGGTGCTTTTAGTAAAATCAATCTCACTTAAGTTTTTTATTTTTAACTTTTTTGTTAATGGAGAATACAATAAAGCAATCACAATAATCCCAATCACTCCAATCAACCAATCATTCCAGTCCCAAAAATAGAATCTATCAGTTTGGGCTTTTCCGGCTGCCATTCCTGCTACAAATATCGACCAAATCCCAAACAGTTGTGTAGGCAGCCATTCAATAACTTTATCAAACGATTTTACAGATTGCGCTAATTTTTCAAATCGTTGGGAACCAACGGGAGCATATCTTGCTAATAACATTAATTTTTCTTCCTATTTCTTGAGATCATTACTACAAGTATTACGATGCCTAACACAATAATGATCCAATAATTTTGTATTTGTTCAATGGCACTTTCTAATAAACCAATCGAATGTAAAAAGACAATAAAAATCATCACAGGCGCAATATATTTTAAAAACACTTTGAAGGTCGCAACCAACCATACTCGATCTTTAAAAATATTTTCTGCTCCGTGTTTTAATTCTATCATTGCTTTATCAAATCCCCAAATCCAAGCAACAAATATTGCGAGGAAAAATCCACCAACAGGGAGTAAAACATTTGATGCAATATAATCGACAATATCAAAAAATGTCATTCCATTGAATGTTACATTCGACATTAAATTAAAAGATAATGCGCTTGGTAGACCAAATAAAAATATTAGCGACCCAATTAACAAAACAGATTTTTGTCTGCTCCATTTTCTTTCATCCACAAAATAAGCAACTGTGACCTCCAATAAGGAAATTGAAGATGTCAAGGCAGCAACTGTTAAGAGGACAAAAAATAATAATCCAAATACATATCCGCCGGTCATCCCTCCAAATACGACAGTCAGTGTGTTAAAAATTAAACCAGGTCCACCTGCCGGATCTTGTCCAGTCGCAAAAACTGCGGTAAATATTGCTACCCCCGCCATAAGGGCGATTAATGTATCTAGAAACACAATTTGTACAGCCGCATTAGGAATGTTAGTCTTTTTATTCAAATAGCTGCCATATGTCATTAAAGCGCCCATTCCGAGACTTAGTGTAAAGAATGCATGACCAAGTGCTATTAGCACAGATTGACCGGAAATTTTACTCCAATCCGGTTTCAATAAAAATGTTAAACCTGCCTCAGAACCTTTTAAAGAAATACCTTTAATCATTAATATAATTAATATAATAAACAAAATAGGCATCATGATTTTACTGCTTTTTTCAATACCGTCTTTAACTCCTAAAAAGACAACCGCCATCGTAAATACAAAAAAGATAGTATAAAATCCTATCATCCAAGTTGGATCGCCGACCAACGAATTAAAATGAGCATTTGCCTGTGCTGCGGTTGTAAGCTGACTGAAGTTTCCCAGTAATGCTTCAACCATGTACCCCATTGACCAACCTGCAACAACAGCATAAAATGAAAGAATTACGAAACCCGCCACTACACCCAATCCGCCTATGGTTATCCAGAACTTACTGCCACTTAATTTTCTAAATGCACCAACCGGATTTCTTTGCGTTGTTCTACCCATTAATATTTCCGCTACCACGACGGGTAAACCAACTATTGCTATGCAAATTAAGTAAATAAATATGAAAGCGGCACCCCCGTTTTCTCCTGCGATATACGGGAATTTCCATATATTCCCAAGCCCAATCGCTGAACCGGAAGCTGCTAAAACAAACCCGAATTTCGATCCCCAATGCTCTCTATTCGCCATTAGGCGGCATCTCCTCATCTATAGTTATTTCTTCTGATGATTCATTTTCCATTATTGGATCGAATGGTTCCAAATGGCTGTCTACAATTGCATCGAGCAATCCAAAAACATGTACGAAAAATGCCCACCAAGCGAATTTGTTTCTATCCGTCAAATATAAATCGTTTGTATTATCATTTGTGACATCATGATTATAATTTTTCCCGTTTTCAATCGACTTCCAAATCGCAAGTGATTCTAAAGTAATTATAATACCGGCTTTCAGATATTTACCATTGTAAATTTGTCCACCACCGGGTAGTATACTCCATAACGCAGCTTTTTTCGGAGTTTTGATCTTAGTTGAATCTATTTCCTGCCCAATTGAAGAAGAAATAATTATAATAAAAATTAAAAGAACATTACGAATCAAAGCGTTTATCCCCTGCCCAATTACCAATAATTGGTTGTGCCTTAGGATGGATTTTTATATCTAATGTTTTGCATTTTTCTTCAAATATTTCGCCATCAAAATGAATTGGAATTACTGCAGTACTTTCTACTTTAATATGCTTTGCTTGAAACATCTCAACTTCACTCAGGTCAGTTATTGTACCATTTGACAGCTTTGCAAATTTAGTAACAATTCGCCAGCGCGTTATCTCTTTTATATAGCAAATATCAAAAACACCATCGTCTAATTTTGCTTTTGGAGTAAGTTGTAATCCACCACCAACATTCCAACCATTCCCGATGCTTACAAGATATATATCATCATCGAGTATTTTATTATTTAATGTCAGCTTCATAGGAATTCTTTTATATGAAATTAGCGTATATACAATTGCTAAAATATATCGGAATGCACCTTTTATAAAATCAATTTTTCGCCCATTCCAATTAGCTTGTCCCTCAAATCCCATACCGAGAACATTGACAAATTTCCTTCCGTTAACTTCTCCTACATCAATATTTTTTACATCGTGGTTCAGTAATATTTGAATTGCTTCTTCAACTGAACTATAAGGAATACTGCAACTTCTTGCAAAATCATTCCCGGTTCCGATTGGGATCATTCCAAAGGGTATATTTATGTCAGGAACACCGTTAATAACTTCGTTGATTGTACCATCACCACCAACGGCAACAATAACGTCGAATTTAGAGCCGATCTCCTTAACTAGCTCTGTTGCGTGTCTTGGCTCTTGCGTAAAGTGAAATTCATATTCAACTTTTTTTGTCCGAAGAATATTTTCAATTTGAGGTAATACTTTCATCGTTTTACCATTACCAGCTTCCGGATTAACAATTAACAAGTATTTTTTTTTCTTAGGCATATTTCCTCCTTATTATAATGTTGCAATGCAATCAATTTCAACCATAACACCTTTGGGAAGTGCTGATACTTCAACAACCGAACGCGCGGGTGGATCAACACCATCAAACTGTTCTTTAAATACTGCGTTCAGTTCGGGATAGTTGGATAAATCTGTAATAAATACTGTTAGCTTAATTGATTTATTTAAATCAGTTCCCGATTCCTTCAAAACAGATTCAATATTATTTAATGTCTGTTTTACTTGCTCACTAAAATCGGTAGAAATTACGTCACCTGTTTTTGGATCAAGCGGAATTTGTCCGGCAGTATAAACCAATCCATTTGATACAATCGCTTGGCTATAATATCCAATCGCTCCCGGCGCATTTTCAGTAAATATAATTTTTCTATTCATGATAAAGTATTAACGTGTTAATGTGTTAATGTGTTAATATGTTAATGTGTAATCGTGTTAACGTGTTAATGTTTTAATTATAATTGTTCTTTTCGTTTTTTTCGCTTATTTCGTTGTTAATTATTTATTTGCTTTAATTATTTTTTTTATTCGTGTAATTCGTGGTTATCTATTCTTTTTCTAAATTCCAAGTTGCTAAACCGATTTCATCATTGAATGTACGTTTAGAGTTACCATCAATTTTATGAATTATAAATTCGCCCACTACTGCCACATTCATACTAAATAAATGTCCACCAAATATTTCCATATTATGATTCCCGATTGTTATATGAGCATGGATAAACGGCTCATCATCCAATAACATAATATTCCCTTGATAATTGATCAACTCGTGGTCGTGTTCGAATGTCTTTTTTATGTATACCTTTGAGTTCGAATCATACGAACCCAATTCGATTTTATTTACCGCTCCTATTCCTGAAATATATCCGTTCAAAATATTTTGTTCTTTACAAAAATTGGTTAGTTTATTTACTACGGATTCACCTTTTTCAAGATAAACAAAAAAGGTTGAGCCATATTTTTTAAACTGCATTTATAGTTTTTTAGAAATTATATAATTCATAATATGAGTGTTTGCGTGATTAAGCAACATTCTTAAATTATTTATATCTCTTGCACCAGTAAATGCCATATGAGATTTACCTCCTCCTTTGCCATCACCTATAGTATTCGCTAATTCGTGTGCACTTATCCCTTTTTTAACTAAATCTTGTGATACTACTACCATTATAGGGGGTTTCACTTCACTTTTCACACCTAAGATACATATTTGACTATTCATATTATCATACAATTTATCACCAAGTATTCTTAATTCATTTTTTGATATATCATTTATATCAGTAATAATTACAGGAAAAGGAACATGATTTAGCATTTTTGATTTATTCAAAATATCATCAACATTTAATTGTTTCAATAATCTGAAATCCTTTAATTCTTTCTCAAATTCCTTCCTTTGCTTAATATTTCTTTGTATTAATTCCGCATTTTCAGCTTTCAATTGATTAATTTTATTTTGTTCAAATTTTAGTGCATTTAATCCAGTAGTCGCAACAATCCTCCTCACGCCAGCCGCTAGAGATGATTCTTCAATAATCTTAAATAATCCAATATCGCCGGTTTGACTGACATGCGTACCACCGCATAATTCTTTGGAAAATTTACTAATTGTTAATACGCGAACTTCATCACCATATTTTTCACCAAATAGTGCTTCGGCACCTTCTTTTTTTGCTTCATTAAATGATTTAACTGATGAAATTACATCGGTGTTTTTAATGATCTCATTATTAACAATTGTCTCAACTTGAGTAAGTTCTTTTAAAGTAATTTTTTCAAAATGGGTTAGATCAAATCGGAAATTGTCCGGACCAACCGACGACCCGGCTTGATGCACATGTTCACCTAAAACTTCTTTTAAGGCTGAATGTAGTAAATGCGTTGCAGTATGATTTCTTTTAATCGCATCACGGCGATCTTTGTTCACGGTACATTTTACCATTTCGGTTACTTTTAATTCATCAAAATCGCCTTCGCAATAATGAATGAAACTATCATTATCTTTTTTTACATCGATAACATTTAAATCAATTCTGTCACCAATTATTGTACCGGTATCGGCTATTTGCCCACCCGATTCGGCATAAAATGAAGTTTTATCTAATACGATCGCAATTCTACTATCAATTCTAGACCACCGCATAATTTTCGATTTTGATTCCAACAATTCATAACCTACAAATTGTGAATCAGCACCTTTTTGGACAATATTCCAATCTATTTTATCTGTATTAACTTTGAATTTTCCTGCTGCTTTTGCGCGCTTTTTCTGTTCTTCCATAGCTGCTGAAAATCCTTTTTCATCAACTTTTAATTTTTGTTCACGGGCGATAAGTTGAGTAAGGTCTAACGGAAATCCATAAGTATCATACAGTTTAAACGCTTCTTTTCCCGATATGGTTGTCCCCGACAAATTTCGTACAACTTTATCAAAATGATTTAGTCCACGATCTAAAGTATTATTAAATGATTTTTCTTCAGCTTTAATTACGTTAACAATGTGAGCTTTCTTATCAATTATTTCAGGATATACCGAACCGAGCATTTCGCAAACAGTATCAACTAATTTATATATAAACGGGTCTGTTTGATCAAGTATTCGCCCAAATCTTGATGCACGCCGTAAAATTCTACGAACAATGTATCCGCGTCCTTCATTAGATGGCATAACGCCATCAGCGATTGAAAAAGTCAGCATTCTAACATGGTC
>SDBT01017682.1_pt1 | contig 11247 bp, 13 predicted proteins | sample 2277101 | NCBI WGS metagenome assembly SDBT01 (sample SAMN10404973, study PRJNA504765) | marine sediment metagenome | isolation source: marine sediment core GS10_PC15, 103 cmbsf | place: Arctic Ocean: Southern Knipovich Ridge | collected 2010 | reverse complement strand
ACGCCGAAGTCGCCCAAGGTTCGCGGGACGGCCGGCGCGGGGACGGTCAGCAGGGCGCGTAAGGTGCCGAAGTACACCGGGCCGCTGCCCGAGGGGGAGCGTGGTAGTAGGTACATGAGCACGACTGGCGCGACGAAGAAGTCGAAACCCAAGAAGAAGATCGCCCGCAAGGGTAAGAGAAAGAAGCGAGGATAGCGATGTCACTACAAAACGAGATCGAGGCAGCGTCGAACGCTGGAGACCACAAGAAGGTGCTGGAACTGAAAGCGCGTCTCGGCCACAAGGGTGCCCAGGAGAGGCTGAAGGAGCAGGAAAAGGGCGAAGCGAAGCCCGCTCGTAGGACTGGCACCTCCCGTACTACGTGATCGAAGGCGTCTATACCCCGTCTGAGTGGGGTATCGAGTACTCGAACCTTCCGCATGACGAGGCCCTCGGGGCTGGCGCGGCCGGCCCTGGGAAGAGCTTCGTCCTACTCATGGAGCCCTTCGGTCAGATCCTGACCGACCACAAGCGCTGTCAGCAGTCGCACAAGAAGCTGCTCGAGGACCAGTTCTTCAAGGACATCTGGGACACGCGCCAGAAGAACCCCGAGCTCGACGACAAGGAGAAGAAAAAGACCTTCCACCTGCAGTGGGGGATGAGCAAGGGCGTCGCGCTGCATCTGCGCCGCGAGATGTCGATGCTCAAGGACACCATCGACCGGTCGCTGCGCATCTTCCCGCGCGTGGACAAGGGCGCCGTCTACAACAAGTCGGACATGACGTGGACGCTCAGCAGCGGCTTCAAGTACGAGTACGGCCACTGCAAGGACCCGGGCGACTTCAACAAGTACATGTCGCGCGAGTTCACCATCGTCCTGTTCGACGAGCTCACGCAGTTCCTCGAGGACCAGTACGACAACATCATCACGCGTTGTCGAACCGACGACCCTGTCCTGCAGACGATGCTCAAGATTCGGAGCATGTCGAACCCGCTCATCCGCAAGAGCTCAGGCGACACCTTCTCCATTGAGAACCCGCACTGGGTCAGAGAGAAGTTCGTCGACCCGCAGCCGAAGGGCAAGGTGACGCTCTTCGAAGACCTGTACCGCAAGGACGGCAGCTTCTCAAAGCGCAAGACGTGGATCTACCTGCCGGCGACGCTGTACCACAACCCTGACAAGGAGTTCGTTCGCACCTACGAAGCGCGGCTGCTCGGCTCGAAGCCGCACATCCGTCAGGCGCTCCTGTACGGCGACTGGTACATCACGCCCGGCTCGTACTACGCCGACGCGTGGAACAAGCAGATGCACGTCTGCAGGCCGTTCCTCATTCCCGACGACTGGCCGTGGGTGCGCTCGATGGACTGGGGCTTCAAGAAGCCGGGTTGCGTCCACTGGGGCGTACTCGACCCCGACGACACGCTCTGGATCGTTCGGGAGATGACGTTCACGCGTAAGACCGACAAGCAGGTCGCTGAGCAAATGCAGATCATCGAGAAGAAGCTCGGCCTCTGGTCGGGCGGGCGCTCGTCCATCAGCGGACCCGCCGACGACCAGCTGTGGGAGCAGCGCGGCGACACGGGGCTGAGCAAGGCCGCCATGTTCTCGATGAAGGGTATCGACTGGGCGCCGGCAAACAAGAAGAGTCGCATGGACAACGCGCAGCGGATCTACGGGCGCCTCGAAGACCACGACCACGGTCAGACGCGTCCCGGTCTGGTCATCTTCGACAGCTGCGCGAAGCTCATCAAGACCCTTCCGGCCATTCAGGCAGAGGACGGAAACCCCGACATTCCGGTGGATGGAGGCGAGGACCACTGGCACGATTCGCTCGGCTACATGTGCGCGTTCGTCTCCCGTGGAAGGTCAGGGTTGAGATCGAAGCTCGACCTGGAGGAGGACTTCTGGGACGATGAGCCGGAGGCTGACCGCGGCAGCTACGGCTACGGCGCGGAACCCATCTGATGGCTGACCCGTTCACCTTCGACGACGAGGAAGAGGACAACGTCGTTGTCGACCTCGTCGACAGTGAGGGCGAAACCCCAGACATCCCCCTCAACTACGACGAGGACGACCCAAACCTCTGCTTTGCCTTCGAAGGCAACCAGACGGGCAAGGACTACCTAGGCGAGGTCGCCGACGACATCGTCCGCAAGTTCGACGACGCGTGGGAGAAGAGCACCAAGCACCGCAAGAACTTCGTCGACATCTGGAAGTTCTACGGTGGCGACCTCCCCGAGAAGATCTGGCCCTTCGAGAACAGCGCGAACGCCAACATCCCCATCCTGATGGAGAACACCACTCGGCTCGTGGCGCGCATCACGGGCGAGATCTTCGGCGACTTCAAAAGCTTCATGACCGTCATCCCGGTCGGCTCGGATGACGAGGAGCGCGCACGCATCCTGACGAAGTTCGATCGCTGGCAGTTCAACGAGCAGATCCCCGACTTCCGCCGTCAGATGCGCCGGCTCGTGACGCTGTTCTTCCTGGGCGGAGACGTGACCGTCCACTCGTTCTACGACCCCGAGAGGGAAGAGAATCGGCACGAGATACTCACGCCCAACGAGTTCGTGGTCCCCCAGACCGACAAGAGCACGATGCCGGACTACTCCGACGTGCCGTGGCGGGCGAAGATCATGCCCTACCAAGTCCACCAGCTGCAGAAGATGCGGCACAAGTGGGCGAACGTTGACGACATCATCGAGGACTACCGACCCGAAGACGACGACCGGCCCGAGGACGAGCTCGACCGCGAGGTGCGGCGCATCAGCGGTCTGGACAACTCCGACGAGACCGACGCTCCCTACCAGCTCATCCAGTGGGAGGGGTGGGCCGACCTACCGGGCAAGAAGGACCAGCGCTTCCTGCAGGTCATCCTCGACTACAACACGCGCCACGTCTTGAGTCTGCGCATCCACGAGGAGCCGCGGTGGCAGGACCAGCAGCGCTACGACCAACAGATCGGAGAGCTCGCGTCGTACCGCTCTGAGCAGCAGACCCAGGTCGAGGGCAACGCGGAGATCGACGAGGCGAACGCGCAGCTGAGCCAGGCCATGGCGACCGGTGCGGTGGACCCCGAGAAGGCCGTTGAGACCTCCGAGTCGATGGAGGGCAACCGCCCCGAGGCCCCGGTGCCGCCGAAGTGGATGCAGGAGCCCGAGGACATGGAGGAGCTTCCGGCTCCGGTCAAAAAAGACCAGATCAACATGTTCTACCATCTGGTCTGCCTCGAGCCGCTGCGTGGCATCCTGGGCGTGAACTACGGGTTGACGCAGGCGCAGTTCAACAAGGCCGTCGACATCCTCTTCTCGCAGATGGTGGACTCCGCGACCCTCGGCAACGTGAAATCCTTCCTGACCTCCGGCAACGTGGAGTTCCCCGAAGGCTTCACGATTCAGCCGGGCAAGTTCACGAAGATGAAGGGCGTCATGCCCGGGGAGCTCGACAAGTCGATCAAGGAGCTCAACCTCGGTGCCGCTAACCCACAGATGAAAGAGGCGATGGAGATGATCGTCAAGTGGGCGCAGACCTCCATGCAGTCCCCAGACGTCCTGTCGGGCGCGCCCGGCAAGTCAGGCGAGACCTTCCGCGGACTGTCGAGCCGCATCGAGCAGGCCTCGACCCAGATCAGCATGTTCGGCATGCAGATTATCGAGGCGGTCGAGTGGATCATGAAGAAGAACGCGCATCTCAACTCCATCTACCTCCCCGACGAGCAGATCGTGCAGGTCATGAACGAGAAGCTCGGGCAGGTCGAAGAGCTGATGATGGGCCGCAAGCTCTACGAGAAGGGCTACCACGTCACCTTCTCCGCTGACTCGCGCTTCATCTCGAAGTCGCAGCGCGTTGCCGAGGCCGACGAGCTGCTCACGATGTTCCTGACCTTCCCGCAGTTGCAGGGCAACATGGAGCTGCTGACGAAGCTCTTCGAGAAGGCGCTCAAGGCGCGCGACCTCGACCATCTCATCCGGTTCTTCGCTCCTGGCCCCCCTCCGCTTCCCGAGGAGCCGAAAGGCACCTCTCCAACACCAACACAGGGTAACGCTGCGCCCGACATGGGCCCCACACCGCCGAGACCGCCACAACCGCCTTCATGATCTTCAGTCTCCCCAAGGACAAGCACCGGGAAGGTTGGCAGAAAAACCCCTACATGGCGCTCGTGCGCCGTGCGCTCGCCGGCAGTATCGAGCACGCGCACGAAGCGCTGATCGCAAAGTGTAGGGAGTCGAGCGACCCGGAGGTACGCCAGGCCTACGGGGAGTGGTACGCGGCGAAGGCTCTGCTGGCGGCATTCGATGAGGAGCATGAAGATGAAGACGACGACAGTGACGAAGATTAGGCCGGGGCAGATGGAGCCCCTGTACGACGACGACGACCCAGTGGGGAAGGCGAAGAACGACGCCGACCGTGCGGACGCAAAGCTACGCAGGAGCCTGATGAGCAAGAAGGGCGCTCTCGGGCTCAGCGCGTTCCTGGACCAGCGACGCAGGGACTACGGCATCACCGACGGGGCGTTCACCGCCCAGTGCTTCGGGGACCGCATCTGGGTGCACCAGATCGAGGAGATCGAGGGTCAGGGCTTTGGCAAGGACTCGGTGCTGGTCAGGCCGGACAACATGCGGAAGCGGCAGGAGAGGGAGGCCCCGAAGGGCATCATCGTCAACGCCGGGCTGAAGGCGCTCGACGAGCTCTACTCCAACGGGATTGCCCTTGGGCACATCGTGTACTTCATCCAGATCGCGCCATGGAAGATCATGGTCGACTACGCGGACGGGCAGCCCTTCAACTGCCTCGTGCTTCGCTCGGGGGACCTCATCGCCTCGCGAGACACCGCCACGGCGATGCACGACAAGAAATCCAAGGTGAGCATCGTGGTGAGGCCTACACTGGACGAGAACGGTCAGCCCGACGGCGGCCAGCAGCACATGTACCAGGACGCCAAGGGCAAGCTCTGGCAGCCCCAACATCCCCTAATCGACGAGGACTACTGAGATGCCCGTAGACATTTTCGCAGACGACGACCCAGCGACCGAAGAGGACAAGGCAGCCGCCGAGAAGTTGCGCGCCGCGGAGGATGAGCACGACGACGTTGATGTCGTCGAGACCGAGGCCGGCATCGAGGTCGGCCCCAAGGAGCCGAAGGACGACGACGATCCGGATCTGTCCCACAAGGACAAGAAGCAGCTGCGCTACCACGAGAAGCTCGAGCAGGCGCGACTTGAGGGGGAGGAGAGGGCTCGCAGGGCGTCCGAGGAGACCAATAGACGCTACGAGGCGAGGATCTCGCACCTCGAAGCTCGTCAGGCTCCGCAAGCCAGCCAGGAGGATGTCGGCCTCGAAGACGTGCGCAAGCGGCAGAAGGATCTCTACACGCGTAACGCGGGCAAGGAAATCCAGACGGGGTCGCAAGAAGAGAAGGACTTCGAGACCGAGGCGAAGGCGCTGCGCGACGAAGAGGGTCGCCTGATGTATCAGCGCGAGCGCAAGCGGGAGATGGCCAGCCATGACCCCCGTGCCGATCAGCTCAGGCAGCGCATCATGGCGAAGTTCCCAGAGATGATCGCGGACGAGAACGCGGGTTCGTGGATGCGATTGCGCTACGGCCAGCTGATGGCGGAGGGCAAGCCTGCGGGCATGGAAACGCTTGATAAGGCAGCGGAAGATACGCGTGCGCAATTCCGTATGAAAGGTCAGCCCCCACCGACGGACGGGCAACGCGCGCGGTACGCCAGTGGCGGCGGAGGCGGAGGCGGCGCGGACAAGGCGCGTGTGAGGCTGACGAAGGCGCAAGAAGGTCTAGCCGACGGGCTCTACTCGCACATCCCAGATCTAAAGAAGAGGTACGCGACGTACTACAAGGTCGTCATCGTCCCAAACATGGAGACTTGACAGATCTAGAATCTCGCCCGTACACTTTCCGCATTCGGTAGTCGCGTCCCCACGCGGCAGCCAGAGCTCCCGGGGAAAAGGAAGCATGGCTGCATCGCATCGACGCAACGACCCCGCGCCCCGCGCAACACGCGGCCGCCGCGCAGGGACGTTCGATCTGAAGAACCAAGACCCGAACAAGGTCTACAAGTGGGTCTTCCTCGCAATCGACGAGATGGGTGTCGATTACATGATGGGCCTCGACTACGAGACCGAGAAGATGTCGAAGGACGGCGTCCAGCTCGTCGGCAAGAGTCGGCTGAAGATGGGCGAGGAGATTGTCCGTCAGGGCTACCAGCTCATGTCGACGTCCAAAGACAACGCCGAAGACATTCGTCAGTTCGGCCCGCAGGGCGACACCGGTCAGGATGAAGCCGACCGGATCATGAAGAAGATCATCACGAAGCGAGGAGGCTCTGACCCCCTTCGTGGCATTGGACTTTCACCTAGGCACGCCTCGGTGGAGAACGAGATCGAAGCACCCTACCTCGACATGGAGCCCGGCTGATGGTCGACAACGCAAAACGATACGGTTTCCGCCCCTACGCCGTGCGCGGTGCAGGGCCAGCGGTGGGACCCGTCGAAGTCATCGTCGCGACTGGACAGGACTTCGACGTGAACGGCGGAGCCCAGAGCGTCAATCTTCGGTCAGGTGACCCCGTGCGGCGACTTGCCGCGGGCGGCATCAACCTGGCTGACGGTGCGGAAGGTGGCGGTGGCGCCCTGAGCGTGCTGGGCATCATGGCCGCCGTCAGCGAGCGCGGGTACTTTGACTCGAGCATCGGCCAAAACGGCGCGATGCGACCGAGCAAGAACCTTCCCTCCGGCATCGCCTGGGGCACACTCATCGAGCGTCAGAGCCGGATTCTGATGTTCGACGCGTCGGCCTACACCTGGGCTTGCCAGGTGGACGACATCGTTACCGCGACGACCGAGGCGGCCTACCAGGCTCTCATCGGCTCGAACATGGACCACCGTCTGCAGGCCCCCGTGGGTGAGACCTCCGCTGACCCTCAGCTGGACGTGTCCACCACGGGCACCTCGAGCGCGCTCATCTGGCGCGTCGTCGGACTCTCGCTCAACCGAGCGAATGAGGACTTCGCCGAGGACAACGTAGAGCTCCTCGTCAACATCAACGTTCCTCAAGGCGCCCCCTACCAGGGCACGGGAGTCTAGCAATGGGCGCAGGTACAGTTTTCACCTCGACGGTTGCAGGCAACCTGAAGAACACGCTGGAGGTCATTGTCGACGACAAGACCGACGGCGTAGAGGGTCGCGCGATCTTTCCGAAGATCTTCGAGATCCGCACGATGAAGGACCAGTACGAGGACGACCTGGAAATGGGCGGCCCCGGGCTGGCATCGGAAACCCCAGAAGGCAGCGAGCTGCCCATCGGTACGATCACCGAGGGAACGCTCTACCGCTACATCGCTCGGAAGTTCGGCCTCAAGCTGGTCATCACCGAGGAGGCCATCGAGGACTCGAAGTACGAGAAGGTGCTCCGTGGTGCTCGCCGGCTGAAGCGGGCCCTATGGAAGACCGCCGACATCGACGGCGCGAACGTCTTCGTTCGTGGCTGGAACGCAGCTTTCGTGGGCGGAGATGGGGTGCCTCTCTTCAGTACCGCACACACCCTGCCGCAGGGCGGAACGTACTCGAACACGTTCGCAACGCCCCTGTCGTTCAGCCGCATCGCTGTGGCTCAGATGACTACGGCGCTTCGGAAGCTCCCGGGCCACGATGGCGTGACCGAGGGCTACGAGCCCGTGCAGGTCGTCTGCCCTGAGGACCTCTGGTACGTCGTCAGCGGCGTGCTGGGATCTCGCTACTCCCCGGAGAGCGGCAAGTTCAACGAGGTCAACGTCGTCAACCAGGAGCTCCACCTCGACGCAGTGTCGAACCGCTACTGGTCGAACACGGCAACCAACTGGTGCATCCAGAGCGATTGCCCCGACGGCCTCAACTGGCGGTGGCGTCGTCGTCCCCGCAACCGTTCCTGGGTCGAGAACGACTTCGAGAACATGAAGTACAGCATCTCGGCTCGCTGGAGCCGTGGGTGGTCTGACGCACGGTCGGTATTCGGCTCCGAGTTCTAAAGTGACGTTCCCCTACCCAGCCCCGTTCTACGAGGCCTCGGGCCTTGTCGAGAACCCCTTCGGGTCGCTCTTGATGCCGCAGGGGCGCGTGGTGGCGTATGTCCACTCGGGCGGGGCGCAGTCGAGCTACCCCGACTACATCAACGACCTCATCAAGACGACGCTGGCGGAGGCGCTGCCTCTGGTAGGCGATGAAGGCGACACCATTCGGTGCATGGCGGGTCACGCGGAGGACGTGGTCGACGATACGATGCTCGACGACCTTGTGGCGGGCACCAACATCGTTGGGGTGCCGCACCCGTCACAGTCTGACGCGCCGACGTTCACTTGGACGGCTGTGGGCTCTCAGTGGGGGCTGGTCGTGGCCGACGTGAACATCTCCGGTCTTCGGTTCGAGATGAATGGGGCCGATAACATTACCGCCGCAATGGCCACGACCCCGGCCGCTACCGGGGCACGGTTCCTGGGCAACTATTTTCAGTGCGGAACCGGCGTGGCAAACGATGCGGCGATCCCGCTGAATCTCGATGGAGATGATCCTACGGTGGCCAACAATGCGTTCGTATCGGATGCGGGCGCTGTGAGCTCTGTCGGGATCAACTTGGGTTCTAGCCCCCCCGTAGGGGTAAGAATTTTGAATAACCGGTTCGATCTCGAGACATCCGCGGACACGGTCGGGATCATTCAGGTAGGGAACGCCTGCCTGAGTCTTCTCATCGCTGGCAACTCCCTGAATCAGCGGCGCGCGACTGGTGCGGCCGCGATCCGCTTTGCGGATGTGGTGTCTTCCGGTGTCTGCGCCTACAACACAATCGGTTTGCAGGCGGACGGAGTGGCGAGCGCGACCGGCATCTCCATCGCTGGCGTCGCGAACCTCCTGGTGCGCTTCTTCGAGAACTACAACTCTGACGAGGTCGGCCGCTCAGGCGTCCTGACTCCGGTGGTGGCGACATGAGAGCCTACCCGCTCACCGCGGCCCCGTCGCTGGGGGCACTCCTCACTCCGAATGAGCGCATCGTCGCGTTCGTCGACTCGAATGGCACGGACCTCGTCGGCTACACCGACTTCGTCAACGACAACCTCGTCAAGACTCTCGCCGAGGCGCTGCCCCGGGTCAACGCTGAGGGCGACACCGTCGTCTGCATGATGGGTCACGCGGAGAACGTGGTCGACGGCACGATGCTCGCCAACCTCGTGGCGGGCACCCGTATCATCGGCATGGGTTCTCCCGACCAGTCCAATGCCCCGACGTTCACTTGGAACGCGGTAGGCTCCATCTGGACCGCAGCCGTCGCCGATGTGGTCATCCGGGGGCTCCGCCTGGAGATGAACGGGGCCGACGACATCACACAGGGGCTGAACATTACAGGCGACGGCTTCAGTCTCCTCGACAGCTACGTCCAGTGTGGAACCGGCGCAGCAAACGACGTTCTAGCCGCAGTGGGTGGCACCGGGGACGACACGCTCGTCCAGGGCAACGAGTTCATTTCCACCGGGGGCACCAGCACCGACATCTTCGTCAGTGGCGGGAGCGACGGGCTTAGGGTTGTCGGCAACCGGTTCGACACCTCGAGCGATGTCGCAGGCAACGGGCAGCTCAATCTCACGGTGCTGAGCACGAACGTGTACCTCGGCTACAACGTCCTGAACAACAGGGTCGCTGCCGGTCTCACCTGCATGGACTTCAATGACGTGGCATCGACGGGCCTCTGTGAGCACAACATCATGAGCGTCCTCAATGCCGGCGGCGTGGCCAGTGCTCAGGGCATCACCGCTCTGACCGGCGTCCTTGTCCGGTTCAACGAGAACTACTGCTCCGACGAGCCGGGCCGCTCCGGCATCCTCTCACCGCCTGTGGTGGCAACATGAAGATGTACGGCAGCAAGAAGAAGGCGCGCGGCGTCATCGCCACGGGCAGTGGCAAGAAGAGCGCGCAGGGCGTCGTCAAGACGGAGTTCGCACCCAACGAGCGTCGAAACCTCGACCGAGGCAGCGCTAAGAAGATCCGGTAGCGGCCATGCTATCTCCAGTTCTGGTGCAGCTGGACCTTGGAGATCATGACCTGCGTGACTCCGAACTTGGCGCCGAGTTCCCGCTGGAGCAGCATGTCGGGATTACGTCTGATGTAGGTGACGTCGGCCTCGGTGAGCTTGTGCCTACCGTTCTTCGTCCGGCTGGTATCTCCGGTGCGGCCCCGGGAGTCCCTGTCGCGGGAGTTGTCGAGAGGGGTGCCGATACGAAGATGCGCTGGGTTGACGCAGGGCGGGTTGTCGCACGAGTGGAGGACCCACTTCCCCTTAGGGATGGGCCCGTTGTGGAGTTCGCAGGAGAAGCGGTGGGCCTTGATCTGGTGGGGGGCGTAGAAGACTCCGTACCCATGGTTGTTCGTGCCGCGGAGCCATACCCAACATTCGTCTGGACCGGCTATACTCACCCGCTCCCAGAATCTCTGGACGTAGATGTTGTACATACAAGTGAGTCTAGCGCAGGGTCATGACACTTACCATCGGAAGACACTGGCCAACTGATGCCCCGAAAGGGGATCATCAAAGCAAGTGCGACTACTGCGATGCGACGTGGCGGCGTAGTCAGCTCCGCGTTGACCTGTCGGGTCTGCTCGTCTGCCCCGATGAGGGGAAGGGACGCTCGGCGGTTCGTCTCGACCGGATGAACCAGGCCTCGAGTCAGCGCCGTCGGCACTCGAACCGGCGCTACGACCGCGGGGGCAACGTGGATCCCGCAGCTCCACTGCAGACCGACACGGTGAACCCGTGGGCCATCTTCATCAACGACCCGAGCGCGGGGGACGACCCGGCGAGCCTGAGCCTCCAGGAGACGGATCTCACCCTGTGGCTGGACATGCGGGACACGGTCATCAACGACCTCGGCAGGGTAAGCCTCTGCGACAAGGGGCCCGGCTCGCACGTCTACTCGCAGAGCGGGGGAGCTCTCGCCCCAACGGTGAGCGGCAACTCCCTCGCATTCACGGGCGGTCAGCGCCTCGAGCTGGCGGGCAACCTCGCGAGCACGAAGTGGCTGCACGGCGGCGTCGGTGGCCTGGCAATCAAGTTCAATGCAGCCAACGCTGTGGGGACTCAGCTCTTCGTGGCGACCACTTCGGGGCCCGGCAACGGCTTCGCCCTCGGCATCACCCTGGGCGGAGTGCTCTACAACGCGACGAACGGCGGAGTCTCCGCGGTCTCGCAGGGCGGCGCGTTCGATCCCGGCGTGAACCAGTGGTTT
>SDBT01017681.1_pt1 | contig 11247 bp, 9 predicted proteins | sample 2277101 | NCBI WGS metagenome assembly SDBT01 (sample SAMN10404973, study PRJNA504765) | marine sediment metagenome | isolation source: marine sediment core GS10_PC15, 103 cmbsf | place: Arctic Ocean: Southern Knipovich Ridge | collected 2010 | reverse complement strand
CCGGACCACCGCCTCTGACTTCTTTGTAGCCATCTCCATGACTCCTTTGCTTGATAATCAATTTAGCAAAAGTGTCTCTTAGCCAAAATGAACAGGTGGTCCACATTACTCTGACGCCGAACAAAACTGGAAGAATGGGAGAAATTTTATAACCTACATTGACCCCATTCCTCCCACTTCGGCCTATTGCTTAAAGGAGTGTTCAGGTCTAAACTTGATAGTAATTTATAGTATCAACCGTAGCCTTTAAGATTCGGTATGCCGTAAAAAACGGGAGTGTTGCTTCTCTAAAAGTAATTCGCATTGACCGATGGATCAACATCGCTCAGAAAGACTGGTCGATCGACGGGAGCCAGATGTTCCGCCCGAGGCCTTGCTCCCGAAAGATCTCACCGAGTAGATCGGTGCTATCGGAATAAAAAGGAGCGGGATGTTTACCACTCCACATGAAGATCTCTACCTGAAAAAGGGTGCTCTTGGCCGAAGCCATATTCCCTTACTGATCCATACTCTGTTCGTTTGTCTCTTGATTAGTGTCCCGGGATCGACCCTGAAGAGTGGAACAACCGGCAAAATTACTGGTTTTATTCGGGATGCCTTAACAGGGGAGGGCTTGGTCGGTGCAAACATAATTATCGAAGAGTGTTTGGTGTCACAGCAATGTGGACCAAAATACGTGGAGAACTTCGGTCAAAGCATGCTTAGCTATACTAGCTAAAGACTAATGGTAAAGTCCCAGTTTAGCCACTTGAGATGTTAATATCAGACTATGCAAAGAAAGTTGGTTTGTCCGCGCTGTGGCTCAAAAAACTTTGTTCCATCCGGCGTGGGAAGGTCCGTTGCAGTACTTGCCGGTACGAATGGATCCTTGGCCGATTGGCCTTGCGTCTAACCAGGCGGGAATGGAAGAAGGTTCTCCACTGGTTTTTCCGCGGGCTGACAGCACAGGCCATTGCGTAGGAAACAGGTCTTGAGCGTAAATGGGTAATACGAGCGCTGATGCATGTGCGAGCTGCCACGAAGAGGGACATCCCTGATGTATTCGCTGGAACCGTATAAGTCGATGAGACCTATCTAGGTGACCAGTGGAACAATAAGCCTCTTTCCTATGAGAAAGACGGACAGTAAACGTGTCCGGGGGACCAAGAAAACACCAGCCTTTGGAATTCTTTGCCGTGGCGGCAAAGTATGGGCCCTTATCGTCGCTGATGCTGAGGCGAAGACATTGCTACCCTTGATCACCAAACAAGTGGAACCAGGATCGACGGTTTGCCTGGATACGTGGAAGAGTTATACCGGCTTGGCCGCGAACGGTGAATAAGGCCTATTACTACTCTGGATATTTGGAATGAATATTGATCTTCTAATAGTCCTTTCCTATTTTGTAATCATTTTTATTATCGGACTATATAAGAGCGCCGCCCAGAGCAAAGACGCCACAGCATACTTCCTGAGTGGAAGAAAATTGCGTTGGCCTTCAATTGCCATGTCCACGATCGCTACTAATATTCAAGCGGGCCATTTTATTGGCATGGGAGGCGCCGCTTATGCGTACGGTTTGGCGCAGGCCAATTTTGAAATTGGCGCCATTTTTGGTATTCTTTTAGCGGTATTCTTTTTTGTTCCCCTCTACCTCCGACTGAAAGTATTTACTCTCACGCAATTTTTTGAAGATAAATTTGGTAGCTTTGTGGCACTGAGTTATGCAATATTTTCAATTATATTATTTGGTATTATCTACCTGGGTGGTGCCCTTTATTGGGGTAGTTATGCTATAAATGGCATATTCAGTGAACAGATAAGTTTCCTCAGCCCGGACCCGGCCACACGATTATATATTATAGTTGTGTTCATGGGCATGTTTTCAGCTGTCTATGTATATTTCGGCGGATTGGCTGCAGTTGTCAGGACCGATATTATTCAAATGATCACCTTAATAGGGGGCTCTTTGATCATTTTGGTAATGAGCATCAAAGCCGTTGGCGGCTTTTCACAATTATATAATCCGGAACTCTATACCAATATCAGCACGGGCAGAGATCACTTAATGCACCTTTTCCTGAGCGCCGACCACCCCAAAATACCCTGGACCGCAGTATTCTTCGGTATGCTACTGATGCATATCCAGTACTGGGGCGCCAATCAGGTTATATTGCAGAGATCGCTGGCGGCACGCTCACTTAAAGACGCTCAGATCGGATTGATTGCCGGTGGTTTCTTAAAATATCTTGTTGCAGCACTTATTATCATTCCACCTATTGCACTGGTAGGTTACTATCAGCCCCTCGAAGACACAGATCAGGCCTACGTTATTCTCGTAAACACGCTACTGTCACCAGGTATTCGTGGATTTGTGCTGATGGGACTATTTGCATCTTTAATGAGTACGGTAGATTCAATTATTAATTCAGTTAGCACCTTAATATCTTTTGATATATATAAACGCTGGTTCAATAAACACGCCACTGATACGCAGTTGATAAAAGTGGGTAAGAATTCAATTTGGTTTTCCACGATTGCAGGAATATTATTTGCATTTTCCTTGATATATATAAAATATCATGGGTTAGATTTCCCGTTATCGCACCTTTTTAATGAGATATCATATCATATTAAAGCCGGATTCACAGTTTTAATCCTGGCGGCAGTATTTTGCAGCAATGCTCCCAGAAAACTTGTAGCCACCGTTTTTGTTTCCAGTGCTGCCGTTTCCCTCTTGTTTAAATACGTTCTTCTTGAAAATATCAATTATTTGAACCGGACAGGCTGGGTGATTGTATTGTCATATGGTATTATTGCTATTGTTTCATACTTCTCAAAGGGTCAAAGGATCAAATGGAATGAAATGATAATAGTTGATTCTAGGAAGGTTGGTTATCTCGGGATTGCGCTTGGATTGAGTTTGATTGCACTAAACGTAATTTTTCGTTAGCAAGGGGGTTTGATTCATGAATATTAAATTCACAGGGACTGGCGATGCCAGGGGGATCCCAAATATTGGTTGCCAATGCGAGCATTGCACGATAGCTAGGGATGTTGGCGGAAAAGATCGTAGAAATAATGTATCGGTAATTATATCCAATAAAGATGATGTAATCCTGTTGGATACGCCTTCTTCTATCGGAGAAATATTGAATAGGGAAAGAATTTTTCATATTAGTGCCATATTTCTATCGCATAAACATTTCGACCATATCGGGGGCTTAACCTTTTTTGAATATTGGCCGGAGAAATTGTCTGTATACGGAAGTATGTCGGCTCTTGGTAATTTTGAGACAACGGATGATCTATATAATAACTGCAGGTTTCAAGTTCTGAATGATAGGGAATCAATAAAAGTAAATAAGATCAGAGTTACCCCTTTTGATGTTAAACATAAAGTTCCTACTTTTGGATTTATTTTTAAAGAAGACGATAGAATCCTTGCCCATTTTAGTGATAGAGCCAATTCGGTGGTATCTGATTACGAGAGTAAACTTCTAAAAAAGGCGCAGGTTGCTGTTTTCCACACTGTTGGTTATGAAGGTGGAACGGATCATATTGATGTAGTGAGTGTAATTAAGATTGCCCTGGACTATCCATCAACTCGTTTTGTTATTACACACATAAGTCATAATAATTATTTGCATGATGAATTGGTAGAGAAACTTTCAAAATACAAAAATATTATTGTAGCGTACGATGGAATGAAAATTGAAATATAATGTTGGTATGTATTTACCGGAGGGCTGAAGAGGATTGTTATTAATGGGGTTGAAATTCTTATCGGATTATTAAAACAATGTGAATTACTGCTCTTACCTATCGGGGCTGAAGTTGTGGCCAGATCTTCTCATAAATAATGACATGCAGTTAATTATGAATTGCAATTATTTTGGATAATCGCTATCAAATTAGTATATTTCAGAATATTGATCAGATACAAAATATTTATAAATGTGTAGTTAGTTGAATCTCAAATATCTTTTATTTATCCTATTCTACATTGCATGCACAGAAAGTGAGGCAGATGTTGAAATACTTGCTGTAGTAAATGGCGTCACAATAACAAAGGCACAACTAGTTAGCCGTCTTGAACTCACTCCCGTACTGAAATCTAGTACTAAAATGGATATTGCTGGAAAAGCTTTGAACATTATAATTGATGAGATTGTAGTAAGTCAGTTGGCCAAGGAAAGGAAATTAGATCATAATGAAGATTATAAAAACCGTATTTCTTTTACTAGAAGCCAAGCACTAATAAGAGAACTATTTTATGTAGAGATTAGAAATAAGAGTATTCCTAAAAAAAGAGAAATTAATAGTGCCTTTCAAAAATCACTACAAAAAATAACGGTCGAGATATTATTTACACAGGAGCGGGACATTTCTGATGAATGGAGAAACTTAATAGGCGCTGGAAAGACGTTTATAGAAATTGAAGAAGTATATGATAGTAGTCTCTACGTACAGGAGTCAGAAGTATCCTTTCATTGGGGTGATAGCAACATTCCTATAAAAGTTCAAATGGTTTCTTATGAAACAAATGTTGGTGGGATGTCCGATGTATTTAGGGTTCCTTTAGGATTTGCGATTCTATCAGTTAGAACTATGGTCAAGGATATTTTCATTAACTCTTCTGTTCAAAGGCAAAAGAAGCAAGAGATATATAAGATAATACAGGCAAGGAAGGAGGATATGTTGGCCAGAATGTATACAGAAAATCTTTTAGAAAACATTAAAGTGGAACAGATTGGACGCGGTTTTAAGGAAATAAGTGGATATCTCGAAGGTATTGCCTATTTGAACAATGATAATAAAACTACTGAGATGCATGTTAAAGATTTAGAGCTGAAAACAAATGATAAGCATAATCTTTCACTTGTAGTCGTAAAATCTCCTGATTATCAATGGGATGGGAATGATGTACTCACATTATTAAAGTAATATAATCTTTCATTTGCTAATGAAGGGATCGAATCTATTAGCAAATCTTTAACAACATTTCTGAAAGGTGCCGTAAGAGACTACTATTTGGAGAAAAAAGCCGAGAATCTTGGACTTGAATCAAATATGTGCGTGAGGGATGATATTGAGATGTGGAGCCGCTATTATTTATACCTGATGGGTGTAAGCGAAATGATTGTGGTTGATTCAACAATGGATGCAAAAGAAATGATAAGGGAAGAAATCATTAAATTGAGATCAAAGGAAAATATAGTAGTAAATGCAGAAATGATCAAAACTATACGAATTACTGGGATACCAATGCTGGTTTTATGGAACAGCGAATTCAGTAAGAATTTAGCTGTACCGCCATTAGTTAGTTTTCAAAAATAGAAAATGATGCAAAAGCAATAATATTGTGCTCGAGCGGAGCATGCGAACAAATCAAAGGGCTGCAATAGAAATGAGACTGATCCGTTCGAAATATAACAGGCGAGATATTGAATGGCAATAATGAAGTATGACATAATCATATTAGGACATTTTGCGAAGGATAAGCTTGTGATCCGTGGGAATGTAAAAGATGCCCTGGGTGGTGCCGTCTATTATGGGGGTTTGGCTTTATCGAGAATGAATATTCGCTCGGGAATCATTACCCGGCTTAGAAAAGACGACTACTACCAGTTAGACGTTTTGAGGAATAATGGTGTTGATGTCTTTGCTTACGAATCTGAATTGACAAGTGGGATCAAGAATACATACGTTACTGACGACCTTGATAAAAGAATTTGTGAACCAATTGCATTTGCCGGGGAATTTGAAGAGGATAATATTCCGAATATCAAGTGCAGAGTATTCCATATCGGATCACTTATGGCGGGGGAAGTATCGCTGAAACTGGTTAAATACATAACGGAAAGATTCCCAAAGGTTTCTCTTGACCTTCAGGGATTCCTGCGGATCAGGGAAGGAAAGGCATTGAAGTTTGCGGATTGGCCTGAAAAAGAAGAAGGACTGCAGCGAATTCATACTATCAAAGCGGATTCCGTTGAAGCTGAGGTGATTACCGGAGAGAAAGACCTCGCCAAAGCTGCCCGAATGATCGCCAGTTGGGGCCCCAGCGAGGTGATTATTACTCACGCAGGGGGCTTATTGGCTTACGCGGGTGGAGAAGTGTTTGAAGCGCCCTTCGTGATTCGTTCTCTGGACGGACGCACAGGTCGCGGTGATACTTGTTGCGCCGCATATCTTGCCCGACGATTGAATTCGTCACCAGAGGATTCCTGTAAGTTTGCTGCTGCAATGACATCCCTAAAATTGGAAAAAGAAGGTCCCTTTGATAGAACATTACAAGATGTTTTGGATAAAATAGATCAGGATTACTAGCGCACTGACGCATAAATAACTATACTATCATTTTCCGGATCAAGTCTGAAATTGCCTTTATTATATTGGAAATAATTCAAGGAGCTATCAACGGAACTAGACGTCTTATCTGTGGCGACACCCGTCTGTCTGGCTAATGACCGATTCAAATGCAGCGGCTGTGGACGCAAGTACAGCCCGAAGAAAATGGATGATGACCTGGCACTACCTCCGTCTTGAAATCCCGGCCAACAAGAATGAAACGTCACATCAATGACCTGAAAGGCTTCTGGTCCTCCACCAAGGAAAGGCTGCCGAAGAATTCTGGCGTTAAAACCATTTTTACCTATACCTGAAAGAAAATGAAGTTCAAGCACAACTAATGAAAATCTTTATCAATTGTTGAGTAAAATCCATTTTGGTCCGGTTTAAAACAATGGGTCAAGCCTGGAATAGCGGATTGTTACGATCGTCAAAGGTATAAACGTCTAGACAAAGGGAGCGAGCAGGATCAACTATTCCTCGTGACAAGAAATGCAACTGTTTTGAGAAACAGAAGCATATTGAAATTTACTTTAAGCCCGGGCCTGTGCCTGGAGGCTACCGGGCGGTACTGATGGCTTTAACAACGATCATAAAGTGTTATAATATATAGATATGTAATTGATAGGGCGCATGTCAGAGAAACAGCTGGAACCAAGCCGGCAGATACCGCACAGGCCTCGCGCAGGAGGGTGTCAAGACGTTATTGGTGCAGGCCTCCCGCAAGTAATGAAATCTGCTTGACAGGCAGGTATTACGGCAGTATTATTGTATAGACAAATAGACAATACACGCACTTGCTCAATAAAATGATCATCGATAAAAGTAGCCCCATCCCTCAGTATTTCCAGCTGCAGACTTGGCTGATGGAACAGATTGACCAAGGCGTATTCAAGCCTAACGACCAAATACCGACCGAGAAAGAACTAAGGCAGCTGACCGGATTGGCCCGGGCCACCATTCGGCAGGCAGTGGGCAATTTAGTCAATATTGGTTACCTGGTAAGGCACAGAAGACTGGGGACCTACGTTTTAGATCGGAAAAAAGAAGATCGGAAACGAACCATCGTAGGAATACTGATTCCAGATATCCGAACCGGATATGCTCCCGAGCTGGCCCGCGGCGCCGAGGACGAGGCGTCCAGGCAAAGGCATAGCCTGATTCTGTGCAACACCGACGATTCGTACGTTAAGGCCGACCGGCACGCCGACCGCCTGATTGAAGCCGAGGTTAGTGGCATAATTTTTATACCGACGGCCAACTCCAATGAAAAAAATCACCTGCTCATCGAAAAATTCACCAGAAGGAATATCCCGGTGGTGCTCGCCGACCGGACCATTCCGGACATTGCCGTTGATCATGTGACCACCGACAACTTTCAAGGGGCCCTTAATCTCACCACCTACCTGATTGAAATGGGACATCGACGGATCGCCATCATTCTCAACAGTTTCTTAAGTACCGAACGGGAGCGGCTTGAAGGCTATCAAGCCGCCCTGGCCAAGCATGACCTTACGATGGACCCGGAGATCGTCATATCGGAAGCCGGCCCGTTTTCAAAGGAACATTACCGGGAGTACATAGGCTCATTATTGGAGCGCCGAGATAAGTATACTGCAATTTTTGCCGGGCACGATCGGATCGCGCAGTTGATCTACTCCGCGGCCCAGGACTTGGGCCTTGACATTCCGGGTGACATTTCACTGGTGGGCTATGATGATCTTCCGTTCACAACCTTTTCCTTGACCACCATGCTCCAGCCGATCTATGAGTTGGGGCGGGAAAGCCTGAAATTGATCCTCTCCCGGATTCGGGGGGAAAACAGTGAACCGCAGCGCATTGTTCTGAAGTCGAACCTGGTGGAGCGTTCGTCGGTTAAGGCCCTGAAATAGATTTTAGACCGATCCAAATCTAACTATGTAAGGAATTCTAAAATGAGAACAGTTTGTTTAAACGCAGAGTGGGATCCGAGACCAGAATTCAAACTTGGCTCCAGAGATGTCGAAGGAAAACTTACCTATCTGGGCAGCAAGGTATGGCGCAATCCACGCATAGAAATAGTGGAGAAAGAAATACCTGAGGTCGGGGCTGAGGAGATCCTGGTCGAAGTGAAGGCCTGCGGCATCTGTGGCAGCGATGTTCACATGCGTCAGAGTGATCCCGACGGTTACATTTTTTACCCCGGCCTGACGGCCTTTCCATCAACATTGGGGCATGAATTCTCAGGGGTGATTGTTGAAGCGGGCGCTGAAGCCCGGAATAAGCGCACTGGTCAAAGATTTGAACCTGGGGAGGCGGTCTGCTCAGAAGAGATGATCTGGTGCGCTCAATGTAAGCCTTGTGCCGACGGATATCCAAACCATTGTGAGCGGCTGGAGGAACTCGGTTTCTCCATTGACGGCGCCTATGGCAAGTACGTCACAGTCAATGCCCGTTATGCTTGGAGTCTCGAGAGTCTGCGAGAATTATACGGCGAAGAAAAAATGTTTCACTTGGGCAGTTTGGTAGAGCCCACATCGGTAGCCTATAATGCTGTGATCGAGCGTGGTGGTGGGATTCGTCCAGGTCAGAATGTAGTTATACTTGGTGGTGGACCTATCGGGGCGGCCGCCTGCGCAGTGCTTAGTCGCTCGGGGGCAGCGGCTGTCATCCTTTCAGAGCCCTCCCAGCCGCGCCGGGAGATGGCCCTTAAACTGGGTGCTACCCATGCAATCGATCCAACACAAGCAAACGCAGCTGAGGCTATTCTCGACATCACTAAAGGTGAGGGCGCCAAAATCATTCTTGAAGCGACCGGCCTGCCCAGCGTTGTCTGGCCGGACGTTGAGAAGATCATTTGGGAAGGCAAGGCGCTGAACACAACGGTGGTAGTGGTAGCGCGGGCGGATGATAAGATTCCGCTCACCGGGGAAGTGCTGCAGGTGCGCCGGGCCAGTGTAGTGGGATCACAAGGCCATTCAGGACATGGTACATTCCCGAACGTGATCAGCGCCATGGCCACTGGAATGGATGTCTCGCCGATGATCACTAAACAGATCAGTCTCAATGATGTGGAAGAAAACTTGCTGATGCTGCAGACCGACCGCGATGAGGTAAAAATAACCATTACGGACTTCAATTAACCCACATTTACAGGAGTATCAGAATGACTGAGTGGCTCAAAACCGAGCGGGATGACCTGCGGTTCGAAAATACCGCAGTTGGTCGCATGAAGAAGAAAATCTGGGAGGCCACAAACCAGGAAATAGATCAAATCCTGGCCGATTACGGCATCCCATCACATTCCGAACTGGCCAAGCCCGGGAGCTATATCCAGACCACCATCAGGCACCAGGTCGTGGAAAACCGGAAGAAAAATGATATCGTATTCGTACCCATCGGTTGTACCGAGCAGCATGGCGACCATACCGTCACAGCCATGGACACGTTCATGGTCTCCCTGATCCTGGAGGGAGTCCGCCGGTACACCGCCAAGCAGGGGGCGCCGGTCAATTTGGTCTGGACACCGTTGAACTACGGCGGCCATCCCCATCACCACGTGGGGATGCCCGGTACCATCCATTTGGAGGACGAAGTCCTCAAGCGCCTGCTGATCGACGTGATGGTGGGGCTGTGGAACGACGGTTTCCGCAAGATCGTGCTGGTGAACAACCACGGGCACCAGTGGCTGTTGGAGGCGGCGATCCAGGAATTGCAGAAGACCTGGAACCTGCCCGGTATCTTTCGGGTGATCGACTGGCACCGAGCAGTGCGGGAATTCTTCCGCACCAAGGATCGGGGCGGTGATTGGGAGGATAACTTCTTCCATGCCGATGAAGCCGAGACCTCGGTGCTTCTGCTGCTGGCCAAGGAGTATGTGGCCATGCAGTATGCCCAGGAGACCAAGGTGGATGGCTACCTGCCTGACGGACATTTCGACAAAGCCGTTGATCCTTTTGCGCGCCCCAGCAAATGGTCCGAGGGACAGGGGCATTTTCCCATTGAAGTGGCCTCAGTGCCTGAGGGCGTGGTGGGCCGCCCAACGCTAGGCAGCGCGGAAAAAGCCAAGCGGACTATTGCCGCCATCTTGTCCTATCTGACCCTGGTTAACGATGAGATTCTGGAGGCTTTCCCCCCCGGCAAATTGCCGCCCATTGAGGAGACCACACTGCGGACCACAGCCGAGATGGAACCTTATCTTAAAGAGCCGTTCACCGAGGGCTGGCGTCCGATCTACGCTATTCGCAAGCTGGGCCTTTAGCATATCATGCAGCTGAGCATCGTCCTCTCGACGCAACCGGCATCCTTCAATGCCCTGGCTTACCAAGGCGAGCTGGAGCAGAATATCGCCAAGATCGCCGCTCTGGGGTATGCCGGCGTCGAGTTGGCGGTGCGTGACCCGTCGCTGCTGGACCTCGAAGCGTTGGAAAGGGCAGTGACCACCAACACCCTGGTTGTCCCGGCCATCGGCACCGGCCAAGCCTATGGCGAAGAGGGTTTGTCGCTGACCAGTTCGGACAAAAGTATCCGAGACCGGGCCGTCGAGCGCCTCAGCTCCCACGCCGCTTTGGCAGCCCGGTTCGATGCGCTGGTCATTATCGGGCTGATTCGGGGCCGGGCAGGCTCGCAGGCCGCTGAACGACCGGCCCACGACCGACTGGTGGAGGCCATCAAAGAGGTAGCCGGAAAGGAGACCCGAGTCAAATTCGCCTTAGAGCCGATCAACCGCTACGAGACCGATCTGATCAATACGGTGGCGGCGGGCCTCAGGCTGGTAGACACGGTCGGATTGGATAATTTCGGTCTGTTGCTGGACACCTTCCACATGAATATCGAGGAACCGGACATCCTGGCGAGTATCAGGAAGGCCGGGGACAATCTGTTTCATTTCCATATCGCGGATTCCAACCGCTGGTATCCCGGCGCAGGCCACAT
>SDBT01017680.1_pt1 | contig 11248 bp, 10 predicted proteins | sample 2277101 | NCBI WGS metagenome assembly SDBT01 (sample SAMN10404973, study PRJNA504765) | marine sediment metagenome | isolation source: marine sediment core GS10_PC15, 103 cmbsf | place: Arctic Ocean: Southern Knipovich Ridge | collected 2010 | reverse complement strand
TCAACAGGCGAGGATAATCAAGAGCATGCTAGATGCCGGTGAAATTGTAATCGCCGCCGGGGGTGGTGGTATTCCGGTAATAAGAAGCCCCGATAAGTCACTCCGTGGCGTTGAGGCTGTAATCGATAAGGACCTTGCCTCAGCCCGCTTAGGAATTGACATAGACGCAGATATTCTCCTTATTTTAACAGCTGTGGAAAATGCTTTTATTGATTTTGGCCGCCCCTCTCAGAAGCCTTTGCATCTTATTACAGTCACCGAGGCAGAGGCGCTCCTTGAAGAAGGTCAATTCGGAACCGGTAGCATGGAGCCGAAAATACGCGCATCCATAAAATTCCTTAAGGGCATCCCAGAGAAGTACAGGCGTGAGGTAATAATCACTGCGCCTGGAAGGGCGATGGAAGCACTGAGAGGAGAAGCCGGAACACGGATAGTCCTGGACCCTAATCGTGAATCGTCAGCGTAAAAGGGATACTTTCGAGCTTTTACCTAATGAAAGACGCCCTGGACTATCGTTAAGGCTCAAAATTACCATGACGAGCACAACACTTGAGTTAGTGCTAACCTATAGACTTAGAAGCAGCGCCAATATAGTACCTAAGATAACATTCAATAGCAAGAATACTAGTGTCGCCTCAACACTGACCACAAACGCGTAGAGAGTCTGAAAACGATGCCTCTTGCGGAGATGTAATCCCATATCTAGGCAGACACGGGCATCACCAGCAGGTGCAAGCAGAATCCGTCCACTTGTCGCCCTGATGGTATCTCCAACCTTTGTTAAAGAATACTGACGTAGGCACTGCCGGTTGCTCCCGCAGTGATGTCTTATAGCCTCTGGATGCCGTTAATTGTTTTTCTCTTACAAATAAACGCTGCCTCTGGGGTAGAAAAGGATGCAATTGCTTCCTCTGGTATAACAAAAGCCTCTTTTGTCTCGTGATGTCGCTCTCGCTTAAGTCCTGGCGTATAAGTAGTGTTGACCGTATAGTATGACACCTTGACTTTTAATCAGGGTGTCACAGGTTCGATCCCTGTACGGCCTACTTGAAACTTAGAATCGTAGCTAAAACGCTGGAATCGGCCCAAAAAGAGGCCGATTTTTTGTTGGCCTCGGCAGGATTGTCAACCTGACTATGTGAATTAATGTCAACCTGATTATTCAAAGGAGGCCAAAATGGAAGCAGGTAACTTAGAACTTGATAACCTTATTCAGGAATTCCGGTTATCATGCCAGACGGAGGATAAGAGCCCTAGAACTGTAGAATGGCACAGTAGTTTTCTGGCAAGATTCCTCTGGTTTCTTAAGCCAAACAACCTACCGACTCAACTGGATCTAATTAACAGGGACTACATCAGGGTGTTCATTCGATACCTGCAAACGGAAGCTAAGACACCTCATAGCGGAAAACCTCTGTCTGCATTCACAGTACAAGGCTATGTCCGTAGTCTCAAATCCTTCTTCTCCTGGGCGGTTAGGGAAGATTACCTCAAGTTTAACCCAATGGCCAAGATACCCGTTCCGAAGGCACCGACCAAAATAGTAAATACCTTCAGCGCTGAACAACTAGCAAAACTGGCTACAGTGTGTCAGGCAGCAAATGAGCACGGCTACCGTAACCTGACCATGCTTCTCCTAATGCTTGACTGTGGACTCAGGGTTTCTGAGTTGGTAAGTGTTAACCTGGAGGATATTAACCTGGAGGAGGGTTACCTCAAGACCAGAAATGCTAAAGGAGGCAAGGGAAGGATAATCCCGCTAGGCTCCCTCGTCCAGAAAATGATCTGGAAATACATCAACCATTCCAGGCTCAAACCCCTGACAGAGAGAATTACCACATTGTTTTTGAGTAACCGTGGGCTTCCACTTACAAGGAGCGGCGTCCAACAGTTTTTGAGGCGGTGTGGTAGCAAGGCGGGTATTACGGGAGTGAGATGTTCACCACATACGCTTCGCCACAGTTTTGCCAAAACTTACCTCATCAATGGGGGTGATATTTTTTCACTACAGCGCATATTAGGACACTCAAGTCTGGCTTCGGTACGGATATATCTCAATCTGTTTGCCGCTGACCTCAAAAAGCAGCACAGACGCTTTTCGCCCGTCGACAACATGATCGAGAACCGCAGCCCGTACCCGTTCATCCGCTCAGTTGCTGGTAACAGTCTATCCAAAAAGCAGTAAAGTCATTAGGAGGCGTATTATGGGTATCCTTTAAAAATGTCACCGGCAGTCAAATAGTCAAATCAATAAATAGTAAAGGAGCACTACAATGAGAGAACTAAGCATGCACAAGAAATCAAAAGTCATACGGTTATTCCTCAATGGTCTAGCCTATGACGAAACCGCTCAACAAATGGGTATTAGCAAGGGGTCTGTAGTAAATATCATCAGTGATTTCAGGGAAGGTGTATTACTTCTACCACCAGGTTTAACTAAATACGTGGATGCACTCCGTCAGCTGGTAGTTGACTTGAGGAAAAGTAACACCAGTGTCTCCCAAGCAATATCCTGCATTAGGATCCATGCCAAACTTCAGGGAATGGGTGTTCCAAGAGAACATATTGAGGAATGGCTTGACATATGTCAGGAAATTGCTTCATCGTCATCCTCCAGCAAAGAGTTTGTCAGTGCAGCCCTGGAACTAGCTCAATTAATATCTGATAATGGTCTAACTTACAGCGAATTAAACTCACAGTATTGGTTCAAGCTCCATTCCATGAAGGAACTGGACGGGGAAATCGAGCAGGGGAGGAATGAATTAAACAGAATCAGACAGGACAGGGAAGAGGCTAGAACTGAACTTGATTCTGTTCAAAAAGCTGTAGCTACCGCAAAGAAGAATTTCCATACACAAAAGGCTGAGCTGGAATCACAACAGGAGAAATACCTAGTAGAGAACAAGCTCTCGTGGAAGAAGATTAAGCTTGTAGAAAGCACACTCAATTCCGGGCTTTTAGCTAACGGCTTGAAAGAAGAGCAAATAGAAGGACTCCGAGAACAAATCACAGCAACGGGTTCACTGATTATGGTGATGACACAGCTAAAGCAAAGAAAGAAAAGCTTACAGGCTGAGATTGATGCATTGTCTACTTACTATGAACATTACACACGAAAAATAAGTGAGCTAGCATATAGCAGGGAACAATTAGAGATTTCAATACTCCAGAAGAAGGACGAAAAGGGCAAACTTGAAACGGGATTAGAATCAAAGACAGCAGAGCTGGTAGAAGTGGAACGAGAAATCATTGGGAAGACTACTAGCCTTTATATTTCTCACTTAATAATTGACTTCCTTTCAAACTCAGGTAGCATAACCGATTACGATCTAGACCGATTGGTTGACATGATGATTGCGCTAAGACAGAATCGGCTTGGTGTCGAACCTAAGCAAGTCACCGACGCTAACGGCAAAGTAATATGTCAATGTCAGGTTCCGAGAATAAGTACTGACCTCAAGGCGCACGAGATAGATGTTAACTATGTTATGGAAACCTTTGCCCTATTGATATCGCCACTGGTAAAAGATAAGATGGTATCTCGTTCCGAATACGATTTGGCTGAGAAGGGATACGAACTATCGGAAAAGATGGCCGTGCCCCAAGCTACTCTGGACGCTATTCTAGAAGAAAGAAGGCGGCATATAATATAGGATATTAAATCAAGGTATCTCTATTGGCCTGAGGGATACCACGCTTGAGTTAACTTCTTCGTTGTGTTACAATTAAAGCGACAATTGAATAGGGCTCGGTTTCATCGCCGAAATAGAGAAAGAGTGTGCGATGAGGCAGTGTGGAAGAGTAAGTTAACTCTGCCATGTTGCTTGGTCGCCTTTCTTTTATCTAGGAGCGGCAATGATAAAGACAAAAAGTAACCAAAAAACCTCTATCTTCCCCCAATACTCAATAGAAGTACTAAAAAACGACTATTATCTTGATCTCGAAGCAGCCAATAGAAGTCCAAAGACAATATCGGCATACACGTATACCCTTAATAGGTTTAGCAGTTTCCTTAAGTCCCAGAAGCTTATGAAACCGGTGGATAAACTGAGCACCAAAGAGATTACGGCATTTATCCGGCATCTGCAGAACTCCAAGAGGTGGCCTAACAGGCGGCAATATCGCAAAGACTACGGGAGACTATCACCCTTCACCGTTCAGCGTTATGTCAGAGATGTCAAAGCTTTCTGGGGTTGGCTATATAACTAGGAATATATTGAGACCAATCCTCTGGCAAAATACCCACTGCCAAAAGTTCCTAAAAACGTGATAAAAACTCTGAGTATCGAGCAAATTAAATCGTTCTTAAAAACTATGGACAAGCATACAACTATCGGAGCTAGAAATTACTGCATTACATTGCTAATGATAGATAATGGCATGAGGATATCGGAAGTGGTAACTATTAAAATCGTTGAATTTAATCTATCTAAGTGCCGAGTGGGGATACTTGGTAAAGGACAACGAGAAAGAATAGTTCCATTCACCAAGATTACCAGGAAGGAATTGTTGAAATACATAGAACATCATCGTAATAATTTGTGTAAGCTGGAGTCACCCTATCTGTTCCCTGCAAACGATGGTGATCACGTTTCGATAAAATCCATCCAACAGGCTATAGGTAGATTATCTAAAAAAGTGGGACTCAATGGAATCAAGTACCACCCTCACATTTTCAGGCACTCTTTCGCGACTCTATTTCTTTCAAAAGGAAGGCAATTATCAACACTAAAAGATAGAATGGGTCACGAAAGCATACAAACTACTCAAAAATATGTTCACTTTTTACTGGAAGATCTACAGAAACAACACTGGAATTATTCACCAGTAGAGGATTTATTCAGATGACAGCTTTACGATAAAATAACGTATCTTATTTATCGGTATATGAGTAAAAAAAGGTTCCTTTTTATCGATTATTGACAACCCCTCGAATGAGGCCTAAACTCAATTCTAAAAAGGAGTATCAAATGGCCAAAGTTGAAGTAGGTTACACAGATTATTTGAAAGAAACCAACAAGATGCTTGGACATAGTGGCTTGCTGCTCGCATCGACGGACGCCCAAGGGAACCCAAACGTGATGACTATTGGCTGGGGTACAATCGGGATTATCTGGGGCAAGCCGATTTTCGTCGTGCTGGTTCGCCCGTCGAGGTACACTTACAATTTAATTGAAATCACGGACGACTTTACCGTGAATGTCCCGACACCTAAACTTGCGGATGAAGTATTGTACTTTGGCACTGTTTCAGGGCATGACCAAGATAAGTTTAAGGCAAAGGGACTTACTGCAACCCCTGGTAAGAAAGTCAAATCTCCTATCGTCGAGGAGTGCGCTATTCACTACGAATGTAGAGTGGTACACAAGAACGATGTAATTCCAGATGAATTAGCTGAGGAGATTCGCAATAGCGCCTATCGTCAGGGGGATTTCCACCGAATCTACTTTGGCGAGATTTTGGCGGTATATGCTGACGCCGATGCAAAGAAAAGGGTGGCATAGTTAAGAAGAAACGTTTCTAAAGTATTAAAGAGTACCTTAACAATTGAATACAAAACACAGGTTAATTTGAAGGTCTATATTCCATTTGAATACATGGAAGTTCTACGTTTCCTCGTCTAATGGTTTTTCTTTCCACCTCCACAAAATCTATTTGCCATAGAATCCTACCGCGTTTAGTGTTGGTACTACGATAACCTTACTATTATCAACGAGAGCAATTCCAATTGCATGACTAAGAAGCATAGAGCCAATACCTGATTTGATATGACTTGGCAAGACGTATATTGCCCAAGCCTCTTCAGGAACAGCTCCCCCAAACCCAACTATTACCGAATCTTCTATTGCCACAAAATATATGTTCTTATCTATTACCGGGAAATAAATCTCTGGAATTCTAATGCTAATCCAATCATGTATCTGCTCATCTGAATAGTGATTCTTGCAGAGTTCCTTCACGGACTTCTCTTGAAACAGGACGTTGTAGGTGGCGTTAGAGTTGAAGGGTGGGTCAAGGTAAATCAGGTCAACACTTTCAGAGGTTACGTATTCACGCAGTATATCTAGGTTATCCCCGAAGTAGAGCTTGTTTTTCCAGTTGGGTAGCGTCATGTTGCCGCCTCAATTATGATACCTACAGCACAAGCCTTAGTAATTAACGCCGTCAACATTTCTTTATGGATTATCATAACTTCTTTTCCCTGTTACCACTCCACGCTCAAACTAAAGCTAAAGAGCTGGCGTTAATTTGGCGTTAAACTAAAAAGGACTAGTTGTCACCATTTGGTATTCTACGCACAAAACGAGTTCTAAGTAACTAACGCAACAGTTCTATTTTGTATCTAAAATGACTGTTTGACATTTTAGCTTAGAATTAAGAGTCTGTTTGCTAGTGTCCCTAACTGTGTTATTGGAGCTAAATAGCGTTTATTCTGTTTATGTCTTTCCGCTTGTTTTGAGTGTATCATACCCTCTTGTCCCTTGTTAGTTCTATCAGTCCGTGACCAATATGTGACCAGTGTTTTCGTTCACCTTGAAGCTGAACGAAACGATGGATTGTATCTAATTGTGTAGATGTATTATACTTCTCTAGCGAATGTCGGCAAATTAAGTTATGAGAATTAACCAGTGAGGTGACATAATTATGAAGCAGCTTTTATTAACACCATCCGCGGGGAAGCGTCTGATAGGTAAAGCAATGGCAGTACATCCTGCAATAAAAACTGCTTTACAGAGCGGCACGATTGTAATCGTAGCTGGTACTACAAATGGTTACGTAGCAGAAGAGATACTGACTAATCTGGGCGAGAAAGCTGATTTCACACCAAGAAGGTTTTTCAGGGGTATTACCTTACCCCCATTTTACAAAACCACTGAGACAGGACGGCTATCAGATGAAAGCACATTCCCGGGTGATGTGGTTATCAACAACGGAATCTGGCAACGAGGTAAGACTATTTATGACGTGGCAAATGGCCTCAAGGAAGGCGATATTATTCTAAAGGGTGCCAACGCCCTTGATCCAATGCATAAGCGAGCCGCTATCTTAGTTGGCCATCAGCGAGGCGGAACAATAATTATTGCTTTACAAGCTGCAGTCGGGAGAAGAGTCCGTCTAATATTACCCATAGGACTGGAGAAGCGCGTATATGGCTCCTTGGATGAATTAGCCACGAAACTCAATGCAGCTGGAGTAAAAGGCCCGCGGCTCCTTCCCGTACCAGGTGAGGTATTTACAGAAATCGATGCATTATCATTATTGACTGGCGTAGATGCTGAACTGTTTGCCGCTGGGGGAGTTTGTGGAGCCGAGAGGAGTGTCTGGCTGATTGTAAGCGGAACATCCGAGAAAGAAACAGAAGCTGAAGAAACTGTGCAATCCATAGCTGATGAACCAGTATTCACCCTGTAAAGAGAGTTTACTTAACAAAGAGATGAATTATTACATTGGCCACAAAAAGGTTCCTTTTTAAGATTATTGACCGAGAATCATATGTGAACTATGCTTAAGCTCCAATATGTAGAATATCGTAAAACTTAATACATTGGTTTGGAAAGATGAACAACATAGAGGGCACTGGAACCGTTGACTAAATACGGTGGCTGGTGTCCTTTTTGGTTTGCATGGGAGTAGATGCACATACAGTCGAACGAGGTAGACTAGAGGAAGATACTGACAAATTTACGGCTGGACTGGATTGGCACAGGCCTTGGGAAGCCCGTTCGATGGGTTCAGTAGAGATACGGGACTACTGGATACGTTGGATCAATATACACCACACATAATGCAGTGATTGCTACTAAATGCGTCAACGGCAGCGCCAGTACCCTCTGATGACTCATCAGCACTGGGGACCTAATCACAGATTCATAACTGCGGGTGGCCTAGCTCTGCTTAGCAGCGTACTTTCCTGTCAGTTGAGGCGTTGCCCCCTCCAGCTGCTTTTGCTGGCGATCCAATCGGGTTTCCCTAGCCCAAGTACGCTTCAGGTAGTCCCGTACCTGGAAGTGTAATCGGCCCAACCCCTCTACTTCTATCTCGATCTGGTCTCCATCCTGGAAGGGGTTTAGGCCGCCGTGATTTGTTCCGGTAGCTACAATATCACCTGGCTCCAAGGTATGAATGGAGGTGATCCACTCAATGCACCGTGGAATCCTATGAGCCATGTCTGAGGTGTTATAATTCTGCATGAGCACTCCATTGTTCCAGAGTTGCACTTTAAGGTTGTGCGGGTCGGGCACCTCGTCAGCCGTCACCAGATAGGGACCCATTGGGGCGAAGGTATCCCGCGATTTCATCTGATAGAAGCTGTTTCCTGCTGGCGGTAGACCACGGGCGGACCCATCGATGAAGTTTAAGTACCCAAAGACGTAATTCATCGCCTCAGCTTGAGTCACTTTGGTAGCCCGCTTGCCGATGACGATAGCTAACTCCGCTTCTCCCTCAAAGATGGTAGCAGGTACATCGGGGAGTACCATAGTGTCGCCATCGCCGATGATCGCGTTTGGTGACTTGTGGAAAGCATTAATGGGCGCCGGCTCCGCGCGAGTTCCACTCTCCATGTAGTTAACGGCCATACAGTCGATGTTAGTGGGCTTGGTTAGTGGTGGATGGAGGTGCACACTGGCAATGGGTACCCCTTCATTTTTGTTAACGATCTCCTGAAAACGAGGCGCTAGTTGGGCAAAATTAATAATCACCTTCTCCATCAGCTCTTGAGGAGTGTGGTAATCCATATTTTTCACCGCTTCTCCCACGCTCACAACACGATCCCCCTTGATTACCCCCAGCTGGAATTCATTGAACATGCTCAGCTTCATTCTTACCTCCTTAACTAGGATTTCCCATTTCAACTCACAATGAGGCCTTCTCACCTTCATTGCTTTTATCAGCAATAATATGTCCATGGCACCTGGTTGTCAATAGTCTCCTCAGTTAATAGAAGCTCATTTTGTTGCCCTGAGAACTGAACATTCCTTCCTTTTCCCCCATTTATATTTAAAGAAGCATTGCTAATCACAATAAACTGCATTACAATGCCTACAAATCTCACCTTAGAATCAAGAAACAAGTATCAAAAGGAGAAACTAATGGACTGGAAAGACATGATGATAGACGGCTACGAACGGATACTGGGATCAATAGAGAGTACGCTAAAAGGGCTTACTAACGAAGATTTAAGCTGGCAGCCCCAAAATGATTGCAATAGTGTAGGCTGGTTAGCTTGGCACCTGACCCGTGTTGAGGATAATCATATTGCCTCCTTGATGGGTGAAGAGCAGCTCTGGATCAAAGACGGATGGTACGCCAGGTTCAATCGCGCCGCCAATCCTGCAGACCGTGGTGGTGGTCATACTCCGGAACAGGTAGCTGACTTTAAGCCTCCCGATATCCAGACGTTCATAGATTACAATAAAGCAGTATTTGAACGATCAAAAAGTTATTTTCTTAGTCTGACTGAGTCTGACTTGGAACGTGAGTTTGACCCAGGGAGGAATCGGCCACCGGTGAAAGTCGGATGGCGCTTGATTACCATTCTGGAAGAGTGTCTGGAACACACCGGTCAGATGGCGTATGTACGTGGTCTTCGCCAAGGGAAAGGATGGCGATAGTGGACTGGAAGATGCTGACGAGCATAAATGTCTGTTAAACACCAGTAATTCATTGAGCATAGTAATCTTACCCAATTCTTAATACCCGGAAAAAGTTGCGCTCAAGTTTGTACCTAAAGTCCCCACAAGAAACCATTATGCTAAAAAGCGTTCCTTCTTTCACTATACAGTCACGCGTGGGCTTCAGGCGTAAAATCCACCGCTCCTTTTTCATGTAAGTACAGCGTGATTCTGAAGAAACTCCAGACAGTCCTGCAATACCTGAGCCAATGATGTTCACTTTCATCATGGTCGTTGCCTCCATATCCGTGTCGAATTGGTTGTATTCTAGCATGACTATTGTATGAAATAAGTAGAACGATGTTTTACACAGTAAGGGAATAATTCAAGCTTTCGTGAGCCTAATGAGACAATCTGGACAATTGTTACATCGGCGAGCTCAGTGAAGATATTCTTGCATAGCCTAATCTCTAGGTTTACGTAGCACAGAGATCAGGAGACCTATGCCCATGAATCCGGCAAGTATGTAGCCTATGAGACCAATGACAGGCATACCAGCGACAATGGGCGGTATGTCTGATGTTATTACCATTGATGAACCGACAAGTAGCGCTGCAACAATGACAGCAAGAGCCAGACGATTGCTTGCTTGTTCCAGAGTCTTTTTCATTGGCTCAAGGCCAATGTGCTCGAATTCTATCTTAAGCCGTCCTTCGCTTAACTGATAGAATATATTCTTTACCTGATAGGGCAGGTCTCTTATTAGCTCCCACAAGTCCAAGAAAGTGGAGGAAAACTCTCGGGCCTGACGTAAAGGACTGAAGCGGCGCCTTAGTAGCTGTTCCCCATAATGTCTGGTATACTCCGCCATATCAAAATCAGCCCCGAGGCGGCGTGCGATGTCCTCACCAGTGGCCAGTGCCTTCAATAGCCAAATGAGCTGTGTGGGAAAGCTCAGGTTATGCCTGATGAGAAGCTGACTGAGCATGTTCAAAAAAGACCAAAGTTGTAATTCGGTGGTCGGAAGATAGGCGTGTTCCTGAATTAAGTAGGCAACGTCTCTCTCCAAGGCCTCTTCGTCGACTGGACCTGTCCTGCGCACCACGCTCAGTAGGGATTTGGTAAACCTTTTCTCATCCTGGCGCGACGTTTCGTAGAGGAGACTGGCTAGCTTTTCCCGCTGGCGCATAGAGGCATACCCCATTAATCCAAAGTCCAGCAAGCAGACTACGTTGCCAGGCATGACCAGCACGTTGCCGGGATGGGGGTCAGCGTGGAAGAAGCCATGCTCAAGCGTGGAGGTAAGCAACGCATCGGCAAGACGGTGTACGATGAGTGAAAGGTCATATTGACCAGCGACAAGCTTCTCCGTTTCCGAGACAACGATGCCGTCAATACATTCCATAACCAGCACCCGCTCTGTGCACAGCTTGCGGTAAACTTTTGGTATGTGAATATATTCGTTGTCCCTGAAATTGTCTCCAAAGCGCCGCATATTGTTTGCTTCCAGCCTGAAATCGAGCTCTTTTCTAATGTTGCGAGAGAACTCTTCAACAAGCCCCACGGCATCCGTAACACCAAATCTGCGGAGACGACGCCTAGCCAAAACAGCAAGGTCATGCAGGATATCCAGG
>SDBT01017678.1_pt1 | contig 11249 bp, 12 predicted proteins | sample 2277101 | NCBI WGS metagenome assembly SDBT01 (sample SAMN10404973, study PRJNA504765) | marine sediment metagenome | isolation source: marine sediment core GS10_PC15, 103 cmbsf | place: Arctic Ocean: Southern Knipovich Ridge | collected 2010 | reverse complement strand
CACTACTATTGGCCCTAAAGCACATGCCCCTAAACAATTCACCGTTTCTACAGTAAACATTCCATCCTTGGTTGTCTCGCCGGAAGAAAGGTTGAGTTCTCTAAGGACCTCATTTAGAAACATTGATGACCCTCGAATATGACAAGCTGTCCCTGTACATATTGTAAGTAAGTGTCTTCCTCTTGGCGAGAGAGTAAATACCTTGTAGAAATTGGCTACCCGAAATACCTCTATTAGAGGCACTTCTATTCTTTCAGAAACAACTCTTAATACCTCCTCTGGAAGATAGTTATACGCTTCTTGAACATCTTGGAGTATTTCAATTAATTCATATGAAGATCCTTCTCTATCCTTCAATATCTGGTCAACTTTTTCCATCTCCATCTTTATCATCCTTGTGTTGAGCCTGTTTTTAGCAAGCTCTAACAAAATCTGGCACCCGGTGTTTTTATAATAAATAAAAAAAGGTGCCTATTTTCATAGACACCTTTGTCTGTTTGTAATCCCGCTCTTAAAAACGTCTTTGTCTTCTCAGCGACACTTCTTTGTGTCGCCAACTTTTTTATTACTCGACTGTATTTATAGCACCTTTCATGATTCTTGTCAAATATACCCCCCCCAATCTCGTAATTTCTTATCTTTCAAGCTCCTCGGTGAGGATTACCGCCTCAGCCATCTCTCGCATAGATTTGCGAGTATTCATACTCTGCTTTTGTATCCTGCGATATGCCTCTTCACCACTGAGCTTTAATCTCTTAATCAGGATATCCTTTGCTCGCTCCACTAATTTGCGAGTCTCCAGCTCCTCCTGGATTACCTTTGTCTTTACCATTAACTCAGTATTTTCAATAGCGACAGCCGCCTGGTTGGCCACACTGCTCAGTATACTGATCTCCATTTTAGAAAATTCATGGAGGTATGAAGTATAACAATTAATAACTCCTATCACTCTCCCCTTCACGCTCAAAGGAATACACAAAAGGGAAAGTAACCCCTCTTTCTTGGCTATATACTTATACTTATATTCCTCTTCTCCATTGATATCGGAAACAGCGATGGGCTTATTCTCCTTGGCCACTTTACCCGCAATACCCTCTCCTATGCTCAAAGGAGGTTTCTTATTATAATCTTCGCTAATACTCTGAGTAGCCCGGATGAATAACTTTTTACTCTTTTCATCCAGAAGCATTAAAGAACATATTTTGGAGTCCATAACCTGAGCAGTTACAGTGACAATTAACTTCAGGATATCTTCAAGATAAAGTTCAGAAGAAATGGCCTTGCTTATTTTGGAAAGCGCTTCTATTTGCTTTTTGTAAGAGAGAGGACCTTTAGTCTGCCCTGAGGAAGATTTCTGCTGCTTCATTATGGTCCCTTCCTTAATCTTATAGATTTATGCTTTTGCAGTATAACTTAACTCTTTCTAAATACAAGAACTGGAGACCTTTTATGGCGAGATTCTCTCATCAGCTCTTCCACTCTGGCCAATATCCCTGGAGTAACAGAGCTTTTTCGACTTAACTCAATAGCTGTAATTGCCTCGTCCAATTCCTCATAAGTAATACCAATCTCTCCCTCATCCGTCTGGTTCTCCCATAAACCTGCGCTGGGCGTTCTTTTAATTATTCCATTGGGAATTCTTAGCTCTTCTGCCAGTTCTCGTACCTCTGTCTTCAATAAATCTCCCAGAGGTAGAATGTCGCATCCTCCATCCCCATATTTGGTAAAATAACCTATTAAAACCTCACTCTTATTTCCCGTCCCTGCTACCAGATAATTCAAATTATTGGCGAAATAGTAAAGAATAAGCATACGTAGTCTTGGTTTTAAATTAGCTAAAGCCATCTTTTTGCCACCAGGTAAAACTCCTAAAATACTATCATAGATGGCATTCAATGACACACGCTCTATCTTAATCTTCAATCTTTTAGCTATCAAACGAGCATAGTCTTCGTCTATGGCACTGCTATAACAGGGCATAATCACTCCCAAAACTTTCTCTCCCAGAGCTTTCTTAGCCAGGAAGGCTACTACTGAACTGTCAATTCCTCCGCTTAGTCCAATCACTACACCCCTTACCTTTGTCTGACTAACCACTTCTCTAAACCAGCTACAAATTTTTTCCACCAATTCGGTTTTATTTCTCATTCCCCTAGATTTCCATCCATACCTTCCTTTAGTTTTTGGTAGGTCTGTCGTAAAGCTTCCGGAATTACCTTAGTACCTGAAAGAACTGGCATAAAATTACAATCACCTTTCCAGCGAGGAACGATGTGTAGATGTAGATGTCCTAAAATACCAGCTCCCGCCACATCTCCCAGATTCATTCCCACATTGAAACCATCCGGACTCATAACTCTTCTAAGTAAGACCGTCATCAGAGAGAGGAGTTTCATCATCTCCCTGGTCTCCTCTTCTTCTAAATCCTCTATAAAACCAATATGTCTATAAGGAATTACCATTAGATGCCCGTTATTATAAGGAAAAGCATTGAGCATAACCAGGCACTTTTCCCCTCTCGAAAGAATGTAATTCTCCATATCTTGACTCTCTTTCGATTTTTCGCAAAAGATACACCCCTTTTTTTTTTCATCCAAAATATATTCTAATCGCCAGGGAGCCCAGATTCTTCTCATAAAACCCTTCTTTCTCTAAGTTTGTTACCATATTAATCCAAATTTGTCTTTCTGTCAAAATAAGAAATTTCTTCTTGATGAACTAAGAAATTATATGGTCTACCAAAAAACATTCTCGTATTGCGCAATACGAGATACGCAATACGAGAATGGCGACGGAAGAAACTGCCCCTCGGTATTCTTGACAGAAAAAATATAGCATATAGAATAACATTTGTTACTCAGCCATTCTGTTTTTGTGCATAACTCATAAGACTATTTTCTGGCCTATCTTTTCTAAATAAAGAAAGCTTTCTAAAAAACCTCTCTTTCTTGAATAACAAGCATTTATCAGTTATCCACAATTGTGGATAACTCTGTGGTTAACTCTTACCAATCCCAAAAGACTTTGTAATGAATGAAAAAGAAAAAAGTATCTGGCAAAAATTTTTATTAAGAATAGAAAAGAAAGTTAAGCCACAGAATTTTAAGATATGGTTTAAACCCGCCCAATTACACTCACTTTCCAAAGATAAACTAGTCATTAGAGTCCCTAATGACTTCTCTGAAAAATGGCTGAAAGGAAGATACTTAAGCACAATAGAAAAAGAAATAAGCCAGTTGATGGGGTGTAAGATAACGGTGAGTTTTATCTGTCATCCTGTCAAAAAAGAAAAGGTTGATTTTAGCAAGAAACCTGCCTATAAGAAACGCATTTTCACTTCTAAAATAAATCCTAAGTACAATTTTGCTAACTTTGTAATTGGGAATAATAATAGGTTAGCTCATGCAGGCGCTCTGGCAGTAGCTCAATCTCCTGGTCGTGCCTATAACCCTCTATTCCTATATGGTAAAGTAGGACTAGGAAAAACACACCTTCTACAGGCTATTGCCCACTATATTGTAAATAACGAAAGTAATATGAATTTTACTTATCTCTCTTCTGAGCAATTCACTAATGAGTTAATAAACTCTATTAGGGATGATAGGACAGCACGTTTTAGAAAGAAATACCGGAATACAGATGTGCTACTGGTAGACGATATCCATTTTCTAGCTGGAAAAGAGCGAACCCAAGAGGAATTTTTCCATACTTTTAATGCCTTATATGAAACACATAAACAAATAGTACTTTCCAGTGACAGACCGCCGAGTGAGATATCTGCTTTAGAAAAAAGACTTGTCTCTCGTTTTGAATGCGGTTTAATTGCTGATATTCAACCTCCGGACCTGGAGACGAGAATTGCCATACTAAAAAAGAAGGCAGTTATGGACAATTTAGACCTTCCAGACGAGGTAATTGTTTTTATTGCGGAAAGAATAAAGACCAATATTCGTAAATTAGAAGGTTGTTTAATCCGTTTAATTGCCCATTCTTCTTTATTTAAAGAAAGAATAGATATAAATTCAATTAAAGATATACTAAGAGATCTTCTGCCTGAGGAAAAATCTAAGCCGGTTACCATAGAACTAATCCAAAAAACAGTAAGTAAGTATTTCAAACTCAAAGAAGGAATTATTAGAGGGAAAAAGAGAGTGAGATTCATAGCCTTTCCTAGACAGATAGCAATGTACCTTTCTCGAGAATTAACAGAGACTTCCTTTCCTAATATCGGAAGTAGTTTCGGAGGAAAAGACCATACTACGGTAATGTACGCCTGGAAAAAAATAAATGAACAAAAAGAAAAAGATGAGAATCTAATAAATGATTTAAGAGAGTTGACTAAGGAAATAGAATCTTCTTAATATTCGGGTTTAATTTATAAATAAAAAACAGAGTTTTCTTTTTTTTATCCCCACATTTACACTTCACTCAATAAAGAAATAATTTTATCTGGTAGAGTTCTTAACAATATTAACACCTCTTACTACTACTACTAATCTTTATAATTAAATAGTAATAATAGGTATTAAGATAATAAGCGAAAAACAAAAACCCCATAATAATATTATGGGGTTTTTGTTTACACTATTCCTAATACTATTTTCCTTCTGTAAAACTCTCTATTTTGAGCTTACCTTCTATTATCTCCTTTAAAGCTATGCTGGTAAGTTTTTCATCGGAGCCAGTTAGACTCATTTTTTCTTTTTCATTAATTAATTGCCTAATTCTCTTAATAACCAAGCGTATAAGCTCATACTTATTATCCATTTTTACTTTTCTTAGTAAATCATCCATAGAAAAATTAATCAGTTTAGTCTCCTTTCTTGATCTAATCTTATGGCTTATTTTTGGATAGATCTTCAAGCGATAATCTATCTAACCGGCAACGTTCTGCTTTAATTATGCTCAATATGTCGCTCAAGGCTTTATTGATATCATCATTTAGCACTAAGTAATCATAAGAAGGAGCGTAAGTAATCTCCTTTCTTGCCTGTTTTATGCGCTCTATTATTCTTTCTTTTGTTTCGGTGTCTCTTTTATTAAGACGTTTTTCTAATTCTTGCCAGGAAGGAGGTAGGAGAAAAATAAGTACCGCCTTAGGATATTTCTTCTTAATTTCTATTCCCCCTTTGACATCTACTTCCAGTACTACATCTTTTTTCGTTTCTATAGCATTGTCAAGAAGGTCAATCGAGGTTCCATATAACTGCCGATGCACCCGTGCCCATTCTATAAATTTTCCCTCCTCTAACATCTTCTGAAATTCTTCAGTGGAAATAAAATAATAATCTACTCCCTCTATTTCATTTTTGCGAGGAGGGCGGGTAGTAAAAGAAACTGAATAGGCAAAAGAAGAGAGTTGTAAGAGCCGCTTGGTTAGAGTGGTTTTACCTGCGCCAGAAGGAGCGGAGATAACTATGATTAAACTCTTTATTCTATTTAACAAGACATTACCTTTTAAATAATACTTTATTCGATATTTTGGCTTATTTCTCTAATTCTTTCTAAATCTTCCTTGATTTGTACAACAAAATTAGAGATGATGAAAGTAACAGATTTTGCTCCTATAGTGTTAATTTCTCTTTGTAACTCCTGTAAGATAAACTTTAGTTTATTTCCCATGGGTCCTTGGTTTTTCAATGTAGTCTGAAATTGGTCTAAGTGGGAGCGAAGGCGCAATATTTCCTCGCTAATATCGCCCCGCCAGATGAGGGAAGAGAGTTCGTTGAGTACTTTCTTTCTATCTGACTTATCTATTAATTTCCCCAGCGTCTCCTTTATTCTATGTTCATATTTTCTCTGGATTAAGGGGATTTCCTTTTCTATTTTTAGTACATCTTTTTGAATTCTCTTAACATACTCTCCTATGCTGCAATAATGTTCCTTTCCTTCTTTCTCTCTCATTTGTAATACCTGTTTTAGAGCTTTTCTTAAGTTCTTACTTACAAGAGGTTTCATATTTTCTTTAATTGCTCCACCTTTTTTTAGGTAGATGGTCTCAGGAAGCGATAAGATGTCAGATAGAGTAATTTTATCCGTTAACTCTAATCTATTGGATACTTGAGAAAGCGCCTTATAGTAATGTGATATAAGATTTTGATTTACCATAACCTCGGGTAAGGAAGATTTTTTCCTTTTTATTTCAATATCGATTATCACTTTCCCTCTCTTGATTTTTCTTTTTATGTGATCTTTGATCGTCTTTTCCCAAGTAAAAGGGATGAGTTGGGAGGGATAGATTTCCATTTCCAGAAAACGATGATTGAGTGTTTTTATTTGTAAATAAACCTCTACTCTTTCGTTCTCTTCTCTTCCTTCTCCGTAGCCAGTCATGCTTTTCAATTAAAAATTTCCTCCTTTTAGAGTAGATGGGTAGTGGTAAAAAAGAATTATTCTGGAAGATTACTTGGGTTAGCTTTGGACGGTAGTATACCCTGTTTGTTTTTGTATGTCAAATATTGCTTTCTCTTGACTATAATGATATCATATCTCCTTTTCGCCATCTTTTTCTTTCTATCCTAACTACACATATCTTGATGTCCCAGGATTTTTTCTACTGCATGGTTATCGGCTAAAGCTGCCAGGATTTCCTTGACAGGTTTCTTTAGTAAAGGATGATAAGCATCTGGATTTATTTCAGTTAGAGGGGTCAGAACAAACCTCCGTTTGTGTAAAAGTGGGTGAGGGAGGGTAAGTTCTTTTTCTTTGATTATTTTCTCTTCATAGAGCAAAAGGTCAAGGTCAATTATGCGAGACCTTTTCTTTTCTTTTATTCTTATTCTGCCCATTTTTCCTTCTATTTTCAGTAAAGTTCTAAGTAATTTTCTGGGTTCTTGGTTAGTGATTACTTCTAAAACACAGTTTATAAAGCATTCTCCCTTTATTTCTATTGGCTCAGTAAGATAGAAGGAGGAGACTTTTTCCACTCGCATTTCTTCTCTTATATGAGCCAATGCCACTTTGGCATTTTTTATTCTGTTTCCTTTGTTCGAACCTATTCCAATATAGGCACATGCCATTTACAGGAGCCTTCGGCGCAGCGTATAGCGCAAAATGTAAGGCGTAAAGAAACAATAACGGATAAGTTCATAGCGAAAGATTTTTGATTAATGAAAAACGAACTATGAACTAACAATAAGATATGCAAATATTATACGTATAATTCAAAATTTTACAAGACATAATCAAGAAAACATTAAGCAGGGCTTGACTTTTCAGATTTTTTTGATAGTATAGTAGTAATATTTGGAGATCAAAGCGAGAGGGGAATGAGGGTTTATATTTTTGATAAAGAGTATAATTTAAGAGCGAATAAGAATGAGGATTATCTTAAGGGGATTGCTGGTTATGTTGAGAGAAGAGTCAGAGAGATAGCTTCTTCTGCCCCCCAGAAGAGTAGAGAAGAAATAAGCATCCTCGCCTGTCTTAATATTACTGATGAGCTTCACAGGGAGAGGGATAAGAATAAAAAGGCTAAGCAGAGAATCCAACAATTGGTGCAAAGGGTTAAGAAAGAAATCAAATGAACTGGTTGGATCTAGTCTGGTTAATTATAATTATTTTCTTCCTTATTCGGGGAGCAATGAAGGGGTTATTTAGAGAGATTTTCGGGTTATTGGGGGTCTTTGTAGGTCTGATTGTGGCCGTTAATTATAGCCAAGAAGTGGGGAATATTATCAGGGGTGAAATTACCAGTCTTTCTCCTCAGGTAGCCAAGGGGATAAGCTTCGCTATTATTTTTGTGGGAATAGCTCTAATAGGAGGGTTGATAGGGCTAGTTTTCCATGGAATGTCAGGGTATGCTCCGGTCAAGGCGATAGATCGGGGAGGAGGGCTCATTCTGGGACTGCTAGAAGGGGGAGTAGTGTGCAGTGTTATTTTGATTTTTCTGACTATTTCTCCTCTGGCTGAAAACGCAGATAGATGGAAAAAAGATTCTACTATAAGCCCATATTTGATGAAAATAGGTTCTTTTGTTTATGATAGTATAGCTTCTATTGTTCCGGGTGAAGCAAAGAAGTTCATGGAAAAAATAGACGAGTTCAAGTAGAATCTTTCGCAAAGAAGGTAAACCTGGCAGAGATGGTTAGTTTATGAAGAAGGAGAGAAAAGTAGGCTTTGAGGAAACAAAGAGGTCAGTTCTTTGACAGGATTGCTCAAGAGGAGTTTGAGGAGCAATTTCTCTCTCCCTATGCCTGCAAAAGTAGTCAGAGCAAAGGGAGGAGGAGAGAGGAAAGAAATATTTGCTCATTGAGAACAGCTTTCCAGCGGGATAGAGATAGAATTGTTCACTGTAAAGCCTTCCGCCGTCTAAAACACAAAACCCAGGTCTTCATTGCTCCTTTTGGTGACCATTACCGGACTCGACTTACCCATACCTTAGAGGTAAGTCAGATTGCTCGTACAATTGCCCGTGCTCTTCGTTTGAACGAGGACCTAGCTGAGGCAATTTCGCTAGGCCACGACCTGGGGCATACTCCTTTTGGACACACGGGGGAAGAAGCTTTAAACGATGTCTATAAAGCGAATTTTCAGCATAATAAACAGAGCCTGAGAGTAATAGACAAACTAGAGAGGGAAGGAGAAGGGATAAATCTAACATGGGAAGTAAGAGATGGTATCTTAAACCATTCTCAGGATAAAGAGAAAATATTGACTCCTAAAAGCAGGAATCAGCCTGGTACCCTAGAGGGTGAGGTAGTGAAAATAGCTGATGCTCTGGCTTATGTTAATCACGATATTGATGATGCTATGCGTGCAAAGATAATCAGAGAAAAAGATTTGCCCAGGGAATCATTGAAAATTCTGGGAAGGACTCATAGGGAGAGGATTAATACTTTAGTTCAGAACATAGTAAAAGAGAGTTGGCAAGTGTCTCGGTTAAAGATGGGGGATATTGTTCTTGATTCATTTAATGAACTAAGGGATTTTATGTATGATAAGGTTTATCTATCTTCTTTTCTCTTTGATGAGACAAGAAAAGCCTATCGGATAGTAAGCGAACTCTATAGTTTCTATCTAAGGGAAACCCATCTTCTTCCCATTTCTTTAAGAAAAAACATAGATAAAGAAGGTCAAGAAAGAATAGTAACAGACTACATTGCTGGGATGACCGATCGATTTGCCATAAATATTTATAAGAATTACTTCATTCCTGAAGGATGGAAATGAATGGCTTCTTTTATCTCAGAAGAGTTAATAGAAAGAGTTAGTAATCATTTTAATATTTTAGACATTATTTCTCAGTATACACCCTTAAAGAAGGCGGGGAGAAATTACAGGGCTTTATGTCCTTTTCATGAAGAAAAGACTCCTTCTTTTGTAGTTTCTCCAGAAAAACAGCTCTTTCATTGTTTCGGTTGTGGAGTAGGAGGTAATCTCTTTGTTTTCCTTATGAAGTGGGAAAAGATAACTTTTCCGGAAGCGGTGAAGATTCTGGCTGAGAAAGTAGGGATATCTATTCCTATCCTGAATACGGAAAAGAAGAAAGGAGTAAGAAGAGAGGATTTTTATCATACTAACGAGTTGGTAGCCAGGCTATTTCAGGAAGCATTAGAGAAAAACAGAGGTATCCAGGAGTATTTGAGTAAAAGGGGGTTTACTCAAAAGGTAATAAGAGAGTTTGGCTTGGGTTATGCTCCTCTCTCGGGCGATTTTCTTAAATTGGCTCGTCAGAAAGAAATCCCCCTGAAAGACTTAAAGCAGTCAAATCTGGTAGTTACTTCTCAGGGGAAAGAAGGGTGCTATGCTTGGTTTCGCTCTCGCCTAATTTTTCCTATCTTTAATGCGGAAGAGAGGATATGCGGTTTCGCAGGGCGAGTTTTGGACAGTAGTCTTCCTAAGTATGTCAATTCTTCTCAATCTCTTATTTTTGACAAAGGCAAAATTCTTTATGGTTTGAATTTTGGCAAAGAGGCTATAAGGAAAAAAGAGGAGATGATTCTGGTGGAGGGATATACTGATGTTATAGCCCTTCACCAAGCGGGAATAGAGAATGTAGTTGCTTCTATGGGTACCTCTCTCACTCCCTCACAAGCACGGCTTATTAAACGCCATAGTGATCGGATTTTTATTGCCTATGACCAGGATAAAGCAGGAATCGCCGCTACCTTGAGAAGCTTTGATTTGCTTATGAATGCTGGTTTGCAGGTGGATATTGTTAAGATGCCTCAAGGAATGGATCCGGAGGAGTTGGTCAGAAGGGAAGGAATAGACTCCTTCCTGGAAAGGAAAAAAAAGGCTATCTCTTACTTTGATTACAGGCTGGATATGGCTATTAGTGATCGTTCTTCCCTAGCCAGAAGAGATAAAGGAGATATAGTCGCTATTCTCTTTTCGATTCTAGAAAAGACCAAATTGGAGAGACGTCAAGAGATGATCAGGAGGCTTTCCCAAAAATTGGATTTGGATGAGGAATCACTGCGGGCAGAGCTTAGTAAACTCAGAGGCAAGGAGAGAGGATTTTTTTCCCGGCGTGAGTTTCTGGAAATAGAAGATAAACAGATGTCAACGGAAAAGGCGCTTCTCCAGCTTATGTTAAATGAAAAAGCAATAATAGAAATGGTGAAGAAGAATGAGTGTATAGATGATTTCATCGATTCTTCTCATAGAAAAATTGCTGAGGAGATAATTGCCTCATTGGAAGAAGGGGAAATGTCTTCCTCCAGGTTGATAAATAGACTGGGGGAAGAAAAACTTTCTTCCCTTATTTCATCTTTCTCTTTGTCTGAGGAGCTTTCCCAAAAAAAAGACAAAGAGCAGGTGGCAATTGATTTCATCAACTATTTACAGAAAAACAAAAAACAGAGAAGATTCAGTGAAGTAAGGAAAAAGTTAAAGGAAAGTGAAGAAGAAGAAGGGGACGAAATTGACAAGTGGCTTTATGAAACAATAGAGTTAAATCAATTTAGGAAAAGCAAATCATAATGCGGGGAATACCTATGAAGAAAGAAGATAAGGTCGTTTTAACCAGGGATAGAAAAAAGAGTAAGCTTATTTCTGAGGATAAAGAGACAAGCTTTACCAGTGAGATTTCTGGCCAAAAAGAGATTGAGGTTATAGTCGATATATTACAGAAGGAGCAGATTGAAGAAGTAGAGGGAGGAATTGTAAAATCCTCTTCCATGGGAATAAGTATAGATGATGGGATAGGAAGATATCTGCAAGAAATAGGGAGAACTTCTTTACTTTCCGCTGAAGAGGAAAAAGAGTATGGAAGAAAGATTAAGGAAAGCAAGAAGATCTTAAGA